>OCVV012863013.1_pt1 | contig 15257 bp, 3 predicted proteins | sample 1539721 | NCBI WGS metagenome assembly OCVV01 (sample SAMN02144230, study PRJEB22623) | gut metagenome | biome: sheep rumen | host: Ovis aries | place: New Zealand
TCATCAGCAGCACAAAGCACATTACGATTCCTTCTAATATCAATAAAGCCATTTTTAGTCCTTTCTTTGCATCCGCAAATAAATTCTATTGACATCACTCAAACGCCTGTGAATAGCAAAAAAACATTACAATAAATCAAACACCTTATGCCCCTCAAAATCCTGCACCATGGTCTCCGGAGTTTCGCCGGCTTCGATATTTCTGCCTGCATTCTCCCATGTACCAGCACTATATCATCGGAATCGCACCTGCGAACCAATAGGAAACGATTGAGCTACTTGTTGCAAATAATGCATTTTACTATTATTTTTGCTATCATATTTTTCCTTCGTTTTGAATGATTTATAGAAATATTGTAGCACAAAGATAATATCTGTTCATGACTTTTTGATAATAATACTTATGAAATACGTAAGTGGTAAATAGCTCGTGGATGTAAATTAGCCTCCATCATTAGGATAATGTTGTAAAGTGTAATATCACACTTTACAAACTTTTTACAGTTTTCACACTTTATCCAACGTAAGTGGTAAACCACTTACTGTACTCCACCCATTTACACTACTAAAGTGCCCTACTATATAAAATAACACCCCGGTGGGTAAAGTAGAAAAGTATTACTCTTATCTTCTCCTGGGGTGTTATTAGGAAATATTGTTTTGTTTTAATACTCGGTGATATTCATTGCTTGTTTTCTACCACTTTACCTTTACTGTTTTCTACATAAACCTGCGGCTTCTTTCTTAATCCTCTCCACTTCATTGGATTTGGTGGGTTATAATACATGGTGCAGATAGGGGGATTGATTGGTTACATGCGGGGCATTCTTCTTTTTCATCTCCCCACCCCCTGGTTTTTCAGCCAGTACACAACAGTCGATATATTGGCTCCAGTACAAGGTTAGGCATTTGCCAGTCAAGATCCTGTGTCCAGAGGTAATTTTGAGTGCTTTGGACACAGGGTGGTTAAGAAGCAATTAGCAGGGGGCGGGTACAATTACGGAGATGACGGTTCCTTCAGGAACTCAGGATTAATCTTCGCATTTGTATAAATCAGATAATCCTGGGCAACTGTGTTGGTGATATTATCATCGTCAGTATTTCCATCATATAGTTCTGTGGTTAGATCCACTCTATAGTTAGCATACTCGTAGAATCCAGCACCAGACTTTGCGTTAAACGAAATCTCAATATCGTAGATACCATTTTCTATCTTGCATTGCGTAGCATCAAGCCACACCGTAACTGAATCAACGGAAGATTCAGCAGTAGACAGACTAATTGATGACGCTTGCGCCGTTCCGGATTTAAAGATAATCGTTCCATCCAGATAATTTCTCAAATCAGAAATAGGTACATAAGATATGCCACTAATTGGACTACCTGTGTCTGTCTTCTTACTTAATGCGAGTGTTAACTTAACCCTCGTAGCTCGAGATGCACTTGAAATTGACTGTACGTTATAATATGCCTGCGTGTTGACCGGCATACTATCTCTCCCAGCCTCATCCATAGATCGTCCGTTTACACCAAGCGTAGATCTGTTTTTACTCTTTGCACCGATATCATCAAAAGCATCTAAGTCATCTGCCTTTGATGTATATCTCAATGTTGCAGCTGGAACAGACTCGATATAATACTTGTGGCTATCCTGCGGATATCTCGCTGTCATGCTTGTATATGCCAATGTATCTGTGTCATAAGCAAGATTAGAAGCCGCCTGTACATACACGCCATAGGATTCACCCGAATTTCTCTCAGGGAATTCCATTGTTAATTCCTCTTCGTCAAATGTCATTGATATCCGAGCATATACCGTAAACTGTCTGCTTCCTGATGTGAGTTTACTAAGCATGGTAGACGAATCCGTATCTGGAAAGGTTTGGACGTTCAAATACATACTTTCCAAATCTACATCAGTGCAATCAGAACTGTTTGCATCAATTGCCGAATCAATACTATATTTTGCCGTTATATTTGCTTCTTTCAATGCCGCAATATCACTATCTATACCGTTTTCACTATCACGGATTAAGTTAATATAGAATGAATGGTAAAACTCACCAGTCGGCACGTACAGAATTCCTGTAGCATTATTCGGTTCAACTACGGATGAGATATCCACAGTAATTGTTCTGTTATTTGCCGTGATTATTTCATTCGACGGCGTAACCGTCATTTTGGATACATTATTCGTAGTGACTGTCTGCTTGAATAGATCTGAAATAAGTATATTGCAAGCATGCACCTGTGTTATACCGGCTGATTTTACGTTTGGTTTAGTCGCTGTAGTATAATCAATATTATCTGATGATAACCTGGTCGGTGCAATTACTGTATAATGATAAAGCTCATTCTTATAATTATCTGGTTTAGGCACATAAACACTCAAATAGTAATCTTCATAAACATGGGCATTCGCAGGAACAGCAAGCTTCGTATCTCCATCGCCGTTTACACAGAATTTATAATAGGTTGTAGTTGATACGCCTTCTGTTGTAGTGATGACATAAACATCATATTCTCCATTTTCTATTTGCGAATCCGTTAAACTCAGCAACCTATAATTACCGTTTGCACTTGGCGATGCAACAATACTATTCGCAATGACCTTATTGAACGTTCCGATTTCCATTTCATCTTTATCATCATTATCTTTTTTGAATGATGAGAAAGGTATCGTCCAACAGGAACGTGTTCTATTGTCAGCAGTATAGCTGTAGCTTGTCATATCGCCGGCTTTTGCATAATATGCCTGATCGGCATTTCCGTTCGGATCCACCAGAACCATGTATGTTCCTTCAGGCAATCGCCGATCCTCGTCAGCCGCAGTAAATGTCTGGAAATCGATAGACTTCTCATAATTCCACTTCAGCTTCCCGCTGTTAAGCAATGTGTTGAGGTCGTCTGGTTCATACTCATAACGGAAATAATGAGTCATCCATGTATCAAGAGAGTCTGCATGTACACAGTTAGCACTCATGAGCGTTGCATATTCATTGGTTCCCGGATAAGGAACTGAATGAGCGCCTGTCCTTGCAACAGCATAGAAGTTAATAGCCATTTCCTTGACTGTATATACAGGGACATACAGATGATATGCAATCTTCGTCGTATCTTTGGGATCCTTAAACTGTACATCTATCAGAGTGAATGTATTTGTATTTCTTGAATCTGCATATGCTCTGTTCAGAGTGAATTTATTATCCACAATTTTAATACCTGCTGTACCCGTTTCCTGAGCAGGATCAATAGCAAAGCTTCCTTCTGCATATGTACATGTTTTAATATCAACTGTGTAATACCCATTGGCATCCGTAGCAGCATAATTCTTTGTGCTCTCGGTGTTGGTAACAAGCTGAATATAACGATTAATAAGATTGTTTGTTTCGTTTGGATCAGCTGTAGCAATAACAATAACAGCAAAATCTTCAACACCAGCCTGAAGTTCAACACCCTGCCTTTCCGTAGCAAAAGTTGATATACGATCGCCGGGGTCTTCCACAGTCCTCTGCATATAATTTAGTATTGTATCTGTACCCGATATTGGTTCATCGTCAAATGTAGTATACCATCTATTACTTGTACCGGCTTTTATGTCTGCATAGATCTTTGCCGCCATAGTAGTCGAAGACGGATACCATTTAGTTGCTCCATTTTCAGTATACTTGTAAGTTACAACAGTACTGTTGTTTTTTACAACATCGGCCACATTTGAACCATACAGCACCGCGCCGTCACTTGAAAGAACCTCTGCCGAGCCAAGCTTTGACTGCGGATTGATATTTACAAACGGATACTTCGGCATAGTAACAGTAGTACCCTTATTCAGTCCGGATACTGCTATTGTATATTCGTATTTCTGACCACTTACAATCCTTGTAATCTTACCATTTGTTTCATCAATTGACCATTGATCTGCATCGGTTGTAGCCGTTCCTGAAGGAACAACAGTATAGTTATAGTTAATAGTACGAGTTGAATCTCCGCTAATAATCTGACGGGTAATAACCTTATCAGAAGCGTTCAGCGAATATATCTCGTTCTCAGTAAGTGTCACTGTGTAGGCATACTGTTTGCCATCCGCTATGCGGGTTATAGTATTGTCAGAAATAGACCATCCAGCCGCTGCTTCTGTAGCAGTTCCTTCCGGCTCAGTCGAATAACTATACTTATAAACCTGCATCCTATTCTCTGTCTTGCTGTCTGTTGTCACATTCTGACTGACTGTTCTAAGGATCGTTCTATTGGTGCTATCTAATGTAAACATATCTGTGCCGGATACAGTCATGCGCACGGTAGTAGTGTTTCCATAGCTCTGACCAGAATAATCGGCAAAGACGAAGGATGCATTTGTAAAGTTTGTTCTGTTACCAACATTTTGAGTGAAATTATAACTGTCACCGTAAACTGCCATACCAGAAAAATTAATAGATGTAGCGTTGTCAGTTCCATCAACACAACCTATCCAAGTTCCTTTACGGTTTACATTGGGACTTGATACATTGTCAAGTTTAATATTATATCCCAAAATCTTATTATCAGCATGTTTGGATATTCCGCCGATAATACCTCCGACATAATCTCCATTATCTTTAGTTCCGCCCAAACCAATAACACAGTTTTCAACAGAACTATCATGAATATAGCAAGTGATACTGTTAGCCTGAGCTTGGCAATATCCAATAAGGCCTCCCGAGTATTTTCCTTTTATTGATTTAATATTATAATTAGAAACCAAGGAGTTTTTAATAGTGATGTTTGCATCATTACCATTTCTTGTTTGAACAATTCCCCAGCCAATCAAACCACCGGCATTTTCATTTGCACTAATTGAATTTTTACTTGTTTCGTTTCCAAGAATCTTGCAATTGTCAATTTCGAGTTTGTAAGGAGAATAACCTGAACCATTCCATTTTCCACCATAAAGACCACCGACATGAATACCTTGTAGGTTAATTTGATTAACGGTACAATTTTTAAACACGCCAAGACAAGATGTTGCATTCTGATAAGTAGGCTGCATCAAACCTACAATACCACCAACATATCTAATTTTTTCTTTTGTTCCTCCAATTGTAATTGATGCGTTATTATATGGTGAAATCTTCATGTCGTATACTTGACAACCATTTCCTGCATACCCTATAAGGCCACCTACTGAAACTGTATAATTGTCTGTTGTATTTCCGAATTTGAAATCTCCAATTCTGACTTCAGAATAATCATTTAAGTTATTATTGCCATTACCTCCTGAGGTTCCATAGATATATACAGTTGCTTCTTGTGTTTTACCAACCAAACACCCAATGGCATTTCGTGCTTTTTCATTATTAGCTTCATTTGCTTTAGCAGATGACATTTCTACGGAAATATTATTGGCATCACACTCGGAAACAACTACGCTTAAGGTGGTTGAACTCAATCCAGAGAATCCCAAAAGACCACCAACGTGATCAGAGCCACTAATTGAAAAATCATTTAGATGAATTTTTTCAAATTTCAAACCAGCTCCATTCGTAGCCCAGCCGACAACACCGCCTACGCATAGCCACAAATTTCCATCATTAATATTTTTCTTTATTTGTTCACTTTCTGTAGTTTTATAAGTATTGTCGAAAATCTCTGTACAAACAGATCCATTAAGCGTAAAATCATATATCTTACTACTACTGTTCTTCATTACTATGCTATCGAACAAACCTATTCCATGCTCACCCCACCTTGAATTCGGCGTATAATTAGCAGTATTTGCATTTAAAGCTTGATCTTTTCCCTTATGCATCACATTGAAATAGTTATCCGTTTGATACTTATTTAGATATATATCTTCATCAATAGCACAGGCATCCCCATTAAAAACATCTACTTTTAAGCAGAAACTGTTTTTAATTCTATCAACATACTCTTCTGTAATATTCTGTCCATCTGAACCGGCGTCGTTAGATTTATATCTGGCTGTTGGATAGTAAATATCATAATTTCCCGCACTTCCAAGTCCTCTAAAACTATCCGGAAGCTGATATGTATATGAACTCAACGGAACAACCTGATTGTTGGCATCTTTAGTCCCGTTAGCAGTTTTACCTGTTAGATTAATATCATAGTAACCAGCCGTACTGGTGACACAGCGTGCCGGATAATTACCACTTGAATCAGATGCTGTATACCATCTGATAATATAAGGAATTGCTATATCCGCAGGGGCACTGTTAGTTGCTGCCGTATTTCCAACAGTATCCTTGCTTGCAAGATTGTTATAATCAGCAACACTACTTGATGTAGCATTTGCCGCAACATTACCTACATCGGAATACGATGCAATATGGCTCATGCCATACACAGTTCCACTAACATTTCCATAAGACAAAGATGTATTATAAACTCCATCAGCATTTTGCGCTGTTCCCGCACACGACTGAGTAATTAAGGACAGCACAAAGAAAGCCTGCGCATTAGGAATATTGATTACACCATCACTACTACCTGCAACAGATGCCACTTCAAGTTTATTTGTTTCATTCTTATTGATATCCGCTATTGAATAATGCTTTGTACCATTCTTTAAAGAATGCTGTGTTCCAGTCCTCGTAGTCTTACTCTCATCGTGATATTTATTATTCTCGGTAACAGAAAACTGTGTTGTCTCATTGACAGCATAACCATTGATAACACGACCAACTATCGGATTGACATAGATAGCTGCCCATGCCTCCTGACCACTATTATCTGCCAAGTTATATGATTTGCCTGTGTATTTTACAGTCAAATTAGAATTATTTACCCGGAGAACTGTATTCTCACCAACAGTATCGGTAACTGTCATATTCTTAAAAATCAGTCCACCGAATACAACAACACCGACATAGCCGCCGACAGGTATACTTGTACCGCCATTTGTTCCACTCAAGGTAATTACAGAAGTTTGATCTGCATTATTATCATCTTTGTACTTGTATGAAACATAGCTGTTATCAATTATGTTGTCTCCACCCATAATTTCGCCGATAATGCCACCGTAATACGGAGATGCATATCCGCTCAATTCATTTCCATATCCAAATACATAGTATTTTTTTGCTGTTGAATTATAAACACTATCCAATGTTAAAGACACATTTGATTTAACAACAAAGTTAATATCCTTGATAACACATCCGTTCGACACATTAACAAATGGCTTATCTGTCGTATTTGTAATCGTAACTGTAGGAACACCATTATTAGTTCCGGAGCCGACAATAACACCACGGAATGCTGTGTTGGCAGTTGTTCCGCCCAAGCCCTTAAAGTCACTATCAAGTGTTATGTTAGATGCTGTTATTTTATAATATGCACTTGCTAAATACTTCTGAACATCATCTCTGCTCCATGTATCTCCTCCAGTCGGTGGCGTAAAAGAAGTAGATAATGCAGCATATTCACCGTGGTTATCGTTGCACCAACGGGCACCGCTTGTAAATGAAGAAGGCTTTGTTTTGGGTAGATTAACATTACCTAAAGTAGTAGCATAGGTATTATTCTGTAAAAATGCAGCAACACTCTTAAGCTGAGCCGGTGTTGAAATCAGGTATGGATCATTATAAGTTCCGCAACCATTTGTCAAGCCTTCAGCTTCCACATTGACCATTATCTCTCGGAAATAATACCCATTTGTGTCCGGCGTGTTATTGTAAGCCTGATAAACATAAGGTCGATAGCTACTAAAATCAACTGCCCCAGAAAGACTTGAATTATCCGTAGGATTGACATACCATCTATGTTTTTCTGTACCCGTACCGCTGGAATACTTTGTCTCCTTGTTGGCATACTCGACGGATCCTGAATGCGTACTATCCGACAATTCTTTTCCGTATGTAACATTACGATCCGCACTGGAGTCGCCATTTGCATCGGCCCAGTCATCATCCCATGTGAAGTTATAAATAAGCTGGGCATTCTGATCTGTTTTAATGGAATTGACTAATGTTGATTCTCTGAATATGGAAGTTGAAGCAGCGCCATCAAGCTTGATTTTTGAAAATGTCATCTTAAGTCCGGGACCAACTGCCGGACCAATAAGGCTCTTTGCCACAGTTGTTCCGGATGTATAACCAGTCCCGGTGCTCACATTATAAAGCTTAAGTTCAGGTATAGCTACTGTACTGTCTGCACGGCTGATATTGTTTACGAGTAAATATCCATCTGTATGATTTATGCTACCTGTTGACTTAGGAGTAATGCCGTTCAGCACAATGGAACCACTTGTGCATGTAAGTGCTCCCTTCATTGTATCACTGATAAGCACACCTTTATACTTGCCAATCTCAAGGAAATTCCCGTTCAAAGAAAGTGTGCCATTGATTGTCAGTGTACTACCTGCAGAGGAATTAAGAAACAGACCAGAATGCATCAGATAATGCTGGTTTGAACCGGCCGGATCCATTGTAGTACCAGTCTTTGCATATATACCGGCATAATCAAGAGTTAGTGTCAAACTTCCTATTTTAATCCCATCCGCAAGAGCTACCGGGTAAAAGGAAAGCCCTGTCATATCAGCAGTGCCACTTAAAGTATCTGTAAGAGAAGTGTCAAACTCATCAGCAATATCAGTATATGCGTATTTATTCACGCTCCAGAGCATAATGTCCTGTGCTTCACTAGTAGACTTTTTCATATCATCAAGATTATAATAGTATCTTGATGTATTATTAACCTTAGATGAAAACGCACTGAGCTTATTTGAGTAAGTGCCGTTAGTTGTAACGGTGACATCCGTTCCACTTCTCAAAGGATTCATATTAATAGAAACAACGCCCGCTCCACCAGTCAGTATATCCGCATCACTCTCTGCCGTATATGCAGCAATTTCATCATACTTCCCAGTAACTCCAGTCAGCGTTGCCGCTGTTATCGTGTATCCGGAATTCAAGACATCAAGGTATAGTCCGCCTGTGTAACTGTTTGTACCATAGGTATACGCCTTATTTACAAGCATGCCAAAAGATGTGCCACCGCCGCATGGCATTGACATCGAAGAAATTGTAAGAGAGTCTACAACCCATTTTCCGGTAGCCTCATAACACATTGCACCAATATCCGTGTTGCCACCATCAGCGCCGTTTGTTGTTTGATTATTAATTGTTACACTTGTAACGGTCAGTCCTTTTATATTTGCAGTAGTATTCAGCCACGAATAACCAAGGACTCCGCCACCTCTTGCAGATGAAGCATTAGCAAGGGTGCAGCCATCAAATTCAACATTATTAACATTAACGGTTCTGGTACTGTAGCTTCCCTTATTTTTGATGCGTCCTATTAGACCGCCACTATTTGAGTCATCACCAACTGCCGTAACGTCCGAAACACTGACATTAGCTTTGATTGTCAGCTTATTAGCTGACTGACCTTTTGTACCAGCGTTGATTGTAAAGGTCTCAGCTGTTATATTACCAATAACTCCGCCGAAGTTATTATAATTTGTATGTGAACCAGATATATTAACACTTGCACCAACGGTGGTTATACCTTGAATACCAATAGTACCATTTGTTCCAACAAAACCTATAAGCCCACCTATGTTTTTACCGGTATCACCTGAACTGGCAATATTGGTACTCTCGTTATAATTGATAGTCATAGCATCGGTACTGTCTCCGACAGTAACCCCCGATATGCTAACATTACCGCCATTACTTGCAGCTATGCCGCCAATATTCATTCCATCAACCGCATTGCGAACATTGATAGTACCGGCAACTTTGAGATTGGAAACTGTACCCGAAAGGACAGAAAACAGACCGGTATGCTGATGACGATATATCTGGCCTGCTCCTGTTGCAGAAGATGTTAATGCTGCTCCGGTTGAATCAAATCCATATATCTCACCAGTGGCCAATGTGATTTTATAAGTTTCATCTGTTCCCTTAAGCCCATCTATCGTTCCGGCAAATGATCCAAGTGTGCTTACGTCACCGCCATCGCGCATTAAGCCGGTGATACCCGTTCCAACAAGAGTAATATCCGAACCAATAGTTAAAGTACTTCCGCTTCCAAGTAATGTACTTCGCTTATTTGTATCCCCCGATGTGAACTTGAGGCAATCGTAATCACTACCCTGGTTAAGCTGAATGTTCAACGCGGTTTTAGCAAATTTCACCTGAGTATCAATTGTTGTTTCTGCACCTGCAAGTGTTACATAATGTCCGCTCGACAGATTAGTGTCATCAATTATCCCGGCAGTAACAGCATTGCTTCCACTAAAAGTTCTAATGACTTCACCCCATGTACCAAGGTCATCTGCCGTATCGGCTCCAGAACGTTTATACTTCCAACCGCTGGTAAAAGCAGTGGCAGACGAATCTGAACCAGTTCCTAGAGCGTATGCAAGTACATTATTATTGATACCAACAAGCTGACCGTATCCGTCTCCGCTTGCAGGACTTCCTGCCCCCATATCTGTCGTTCCGCTAAGACGGAGAACACCATTATTAAAGGTACCAACAATGCCGCCGCCCTTAAAGCCGGTTGCTGTTAACTTAAAATCACCGAGATCAACAAAGACACCACTACTTGCCGATGTTGCGCCTATAACACCACCGAAAGAATCTGTATTGGTAGGATTCTGACCTGTCACAGTAACATTATCGACTTTTACATATGCTGCAGAATCAACCTGACCGATTACCCCACCATAATATGTAAATTTAGCATTTGCCTTTGGCTTTACATTAAGTTCTTTTAATTCTATTGTATCTCCAAGTGCATTTGCTGATAGTTTTCCGATCACACCACCAAAGCAATCATTACCGGTCGACATCGTTTCAAAGGATTTTTCTACAATTGACGAATCCTTCTTGCTTGTTATTGTAAGTCCTCCATTTGTTTCGAGCACACCAAAGAGACCGCCACAGTAGCCTCCGCTTACCTTAGCAGTCGTCTGGTAAGCCGCATCAGTCAGATTGATAGATGCAGCAGTTGTATAGCTGTAATGCCCATAAAGGCCACCGGCAGCTGTATTCCCTTTTACGTTTCCAGCAACAGTCGCCGGACGATTTGTAATTGTTGCACTGGAAGCCATATCACCAACAAGGCCACCGGCATATCCGTTTGCTGTAACAGTCGGAGAATACGTTGTAGGAGCTTTTGAAATGGTTATACTTGCTCCGCTTCCCATGGTTCCAACAAGGCCTCCGGCATTTCCATTAGCCGATGTAACATTAAAATCAATAGCCCCTGTATAGGATAAAGTTAACCCGGAATTATCATTCATTTTCCCACAAACAGCACCAGCATCTGTAAGACCGGTCGATGCATTAAACACCATTTCTTTACCGGTACTGTTTGTATATGTCAGGTTCACATGAGCCCCATCACCGATTTCACCGATAACACCAGAAAAAGTGCAACTGCCTGCCGCTTCAACTGTCCAGGTTCCTGTTCCGCCACCATTGACAACGTGCTCAGCATATAAAGGATTGCTCTCACCTTCTCCGACATCAGCAAGTCTTGTATATCTGAGACCGGAAACCGTGGCTTTATCCGAAAGATATCCAAAGAATGACCTATAACCACTCAGAGCGTAAGTACCTGAAGAACCAAATGTTACACTACCCTCAAAAGCTGCGCCTTCAATTCCAAGTCCTTCGAAATCTGCGGAAAGGGTTGTATCGTTAGGATCCGTCATTGCTATAGAGATTGAATCCCCTTTATGTGCAGCAGCAAAGCCTTCTGTATGATTATAATGATAACAATAATCAATAAAATCAGCTGTATTCTGAAATTGCTGTGAAGTACCAGCAAAACTATCGGCAGATTTCGTCGGTGAGTATGCATAAACCTTAAGCGGTTCCGTAATACTTATATAATCAGACACGCCAAGATAATCCGCCACCCATTCAAGCGGCAGACAATTAATAACGAGTGCAAATGCGAGCACAAAACTCACAAAGCGCCTACGATATCTTACCCTGTCTGTTTTTCTTCTTTTTTTCTTTAAATCTTTCATTCAATCACCACCATATTGTTTAAGGTGTCTCCGATAATATATCAATAAACCTACTTTATTTTTTGTATTATCACTACGGACTCTGTGTAAAATAGCATACAATATATGCATCAGGATTATTCATAGAACCCTCATTTGTTTTATAAAGCTGGAGTTCATACCTGGATTTCTGCGTGGAATTAACACTGAGAGTAGCCTTGCTCCAGCCCGTACATTGTTTTTTTGTACCGCTATCACCATATAGCGCATCACCAGATGCTACTGTTGTAGGCGTCAGCCCCTGCTCCTCAAGAAAATATTTATTAACCTTGACGTTAGCCGGATCCCAGAGAATATCAATAGTTCCAACACCACTTCCTGTGATTACATAGTTATAAAAATCATAATCAACAGTTGTATAACTGTCATCAATAATAGTGCCGTCCCATGAAGCTTCCTGTTCAGCTTTATCTTTTGCTCCATAGAGTCTGGCAGATAGAGATGACAACGCTCCGCCCGAAGGCTGTGCGGTTACAAATACAAAAAACAGTGAATCATCAGCACTCAAATCTGCTTCAGGTATTCTTACTGTATAGAAATCGCTTGATGATTTATTTTCTTTCAAAGCATCCGCAGGAAAAACCTTTTTAAAGCCGTTTGTACTGTCAAGATAATAATAAGTCGGTGATGCATCATTTCCACTTTGATCATCAGTTGTTTTTGCGACAGAATAACTAGCAGCTTTTGTAACATACGAATTATATAGTTCTTGTGTAAGCGTGCCTTCTGTAACCATATCAGCCATATCAGTAAAAGTCCTGTACTGATTATTCACTTTTACTTTCAGTTCCGCTGTCATGACGTAAGTGATTTCAACAGGACTGTAATTCTTCGGATAATTCTGGTCAAAGTTACATACAGACACAGGAAACTCCGCTGCTGTAAGTCTTCGGCTCGTAGTCGATGTCCTCATGCAGTTGGACGAGAAGGGATCTCCGGGAGAGGATGTTGTTGAAACCACTCTCTTCACGGACGAAACCTCCGTATACGCGGCATAACTAATAAAAGACACACTGCTCAGAATAATCACGATCAGCCATACCCGCGTCCAATTCTTTTTAAATTTTTCCATGAGTCGTTTCAAAATCCTCACCACCTATTATTTGCATTTTTACTATGCATAAACCATTCTGCTTTTTATTCCTGCCTGCTCGCCGTGATATATATTATATCTGTTTCCTTGTTATTCTTTCCTGTATTCCAATCCTTAAAAGCATAATTATCATTCACATTGGCTGTAGTATCCCAACTAAGCTCCAGGATATAATAATCATAACTGTCTGCCGAATCACCCGAATGAGTCTGCTTGCCGCTTTGCAGATATACGGGAACCGCATAAACCTCGGGCGTATCAGTACCCGTATAGGTTTGGGAATAACTTTTAAAATCATCTCCCGTATCGCTCTGCTTTGCAATTTTTCTTCCTACAACCGATGCATCATCCTCATTCAGCGGTGTCATTGTAAGAGCCGAACCTACAGTTTGGTAATAGGTTTTATCGCTTTTATCTTCGACTGGACTGTAAATCGTAAGTTTCGCCAACTGTTCTTCAGTATATCCTGCTGTGTTCGGTGCTTCTGCCTTGTAAATTTTATAAACAAAAGGAATGTTAGTTGTATGAGCAAGCTGGATTTTATATCCAAGGTTATAATCACCCGGCATTACACTGAAAACAAATCTTTGCGGTTTCCCGCCAGCAATACTCTCAATATCGATATCCTTCATCTCAAAATTCACAATAGAGTCTGCTTCTGTCTCTCCGCTTCTTTTTCCGGCTCTTATAATTATCTCACCGGGTTCTTTTATCTTCGTAATTGTTTCAAGATTTTTATTACTTGCAAACCACGCATATACAGGAAGAGCAATCATCAATGCAACTGTGAGTATTGACGAAATAATAACTTCCACTCTCTTCTTTTTATCCAGTTGTTTAAACTTCTTAAAAAGTTTCATTCGTCATGCTCCTTTCTGCAGATGTATGCTGCTATTTTTTTATATGTCCCGTGCATTAATCCGATTTTCAACGTCAAAAAGATAGTTTTTCAAATGCTACGGTGTTGTCTGTGCTGTCTCAGTTGTGGTCATCTTCAAAGTGATATAACTGACATTAAGACCTATTTCATTATCCGCTCTATCGTATAAATCTCCATATGTTTCATATTGACTTGATATAAGTGCTGGTGTCAGCGTTGTTTCAGTATCGGAATACTGGTATAAAAAACGGGCAGGATATGATGTTACATTGCTTACCACCGCCGTATAGGCACTGTTTTCGCAAAAAGGTTCGATAGTAACATATGAATTATCTGTGGCATCCACGAGTGTACTCAGCGTTTTCGGCCATACCCAATAAATATTCACCGGTGTATTCTCATCTGTTTTATAAAATGTCCTGTTGGATATAACCTTTGCAATCTCTGTTGTCGAGAGAATAGGATCTGAATACATATACGAGATAATTTTTTTGTTTTCACTATCAGGATCATCATAAACCGGTGTTCTTGTTTCAAAGAGGAAAATATGTCCCGCCAGATAGCCTTGAAGTTCATTGCTGACCTGGGTCATGGATTTTGTGGTAACCGGGTCCTCTCCTTCTGTTGTATGCGTTGTTTCAGTGTATTTATAACCAACTATTTCAAAAGACAAATCAAGATCCACAGATGCATCTCGGGGTTTTACATAAAACGAAATAGTTCCGAAAGATCCGGGGCTGATACCGGCATCTCCCGTGTAATTCTCCATATTGTTTTCAGCAGTCATTTTCCATACCATTGAAGTGTCTTGGCCACTGGGCATGTAGTTATAATAATCCTGATATATACTTGTAATTCCATCAAGAGGAACTATCTGGTAGGAATCGGAGCCAACCGCCACCCCCATCCCACTCGTTCCAACTTCTTGGTTCATAGTAAACCACGCGATACTCGCAAACACAAGTATAATTCCGGAAAAGAGTATAAGTGACGCAACTTTAACCACCTTCGGATTTACGACTATCCTCGGCTCGTCATCGTCATCCTCTTCCTCTTCTTCCTCGCTGTATTCATCTTCTACATATTCAGCGTCTTCAGAAGCCTCGCCATACTCGTTTTCGCCATCAACTTCGCCGTCAGCCTCATCATACTCCGCCTCGTCATAACCTTCTTCGACATCTGCGTCGTAGTCATTTTCGTCGGCTTCGGCTTCTCTGAGCCTGTCGCTGATTGAGACTGTTCCTGCGCCGGTTTCTGTT
>OCVV011346076.1_pt1 | contig 15254 bp, 9 predicted proteins | sample 1539721 | NCBI WGS metagenome assembly OCVV01 (sample SAMN02144230, study PRJEB22623) | gut metagenome | biome: sheep rumen | host: Ovis aries | place: New Zealand
GGCCTTTCCGGTGGTACCGGAGGTGTAGATGATGGCCGCAAGTTCGTCGGGGGAGGGAGTTCGCACCCATCCGTCGCACTGGAAGGCGTCCTTCTCCTTCTTTATTATCTCCAGGGTTTCAATGTCGATGACAAGCACCAGTTTGTCCATGCATTGCTGGCTGATCTTGGGCAGCAGCCTCTTGGAAACGAAGAGGACCTTGCTTTCGGAGTGGTTCAGGATGTTGGTGATCTCGTTTTCGGAACTGTCCGGAAGTATCGGGATGGCCACGCGGCCGAAAGCGGTCGCGGTGAAAAATGCCACCGTCCAGTTCGGCATGTTCTGAGAGAGGATGGCCACCTTGTCGCCGGCGCTGACTCCGAAACGCGACAAACGTTGCGACTGCTGGTCGCAGACGTCGCGGAAGCGCCTGTAGGTATATAGATTGCTGCCATCTACATAGCAGCTCAGCTTGCGTTTGTGAAACTTTTCAGCAGATTCCTCGAAGAGTTCGCGCAAGGTGTTGGGATAGCGGTCCCTGTGCCGTCCCGGCAGGAGTCGCATGGGATTCAGGCGCACGAACACGTTCCTGATCCGATATGGGTGCTTGTACTTTCTCATAGAATAGTTTATCCGGTAATATACTTGTCTTTGTGTTTTCCGACGAGGTGCATTCCCTCGTAGTATTTCTGTATCATCGCCATGTCCGCGGCGATGTCGCCGCTGAGGGAGAGTTTCTCTCCGCAGCTCACGCGCTTGGTGCCCCAGTCGAAATATCCGGCATACACCGGCACTCCTGTCTCCTGCGCTATCTTCAGGCCGCCGGCCTTCCAGCGCCTGACCGGCTTGCGGGTGCCTTCCGGAGCGATTGCCAGCTTGAATACGTCGTCCTTTTCCATGTGCTCGATGAGGCTGCGGACCAGGGTGCTGGCGTTGCTGCGGTCTACGGGGATGCAGCCGCAGGCACGCAGAATCCCTCCGAGGGGCCAGAAAAACAGTTCTTTCTTGATCATCACATGAGCTACGTCGCCGAAGGAGGTATAAAAGAGGTAGGCCACTACGAAATCCCAGAAGGAAGTGTGCGGAACCCCGAGCACTATGGCCTTCTTCTCGGGAATGGGGCCTCCAACGGCAGTCCAACCCATGCGGCGCAGGAGCCATCCGCAGAAGCGGGACCAGCCCTTGCTGTATGATGTGCGGTTCTTCTTCATTACGAAATGTCTACGTCTTCGAGTTCTTTTTCGCTCTTGAGGTTGTGCCTGATGAAAGTCTGGCGGTCGATCGTATTGTCGCCCATGTAGAACTCCATTATCATGGGGATTGATTCTTCTTCTGCGAGGTTCACCGGGTCGAGGCGCATGCCTTCGCCGATGAAATCCGCAAACTCGTCGGAAGATATTTCTCCGAGACCCTTGAATCGGGTGATTTCCACCTTGTTCTTCAGGTCCGCGATGGCCTGTTCCTTCTCTTCGATCGAGTAGCAGTAGCGGTTCTCCGTCTTGTTGCGCACACGGAAGAGGGGAGTCTGGAGTATGTGGACGTGCCCGCGGCGGATAAGGTCGGGATAGTACTTCATGAAGAAGGTGCATACCAGCATGCGTATGTGCATTCCGTCGTTATCGGCATCGGTGGCCACGATTATGTTGTTGTAGCGGAGATTCTCCAGGTCGTCCTCCACTCCGAGCGCGGAGATCAGCAGGTTGAGTTCTTCGTTCTCGGCCACTTTCTTGCGGCTTTCCTTGTAGGAATTGATAGGTTTTCCGCGAAGGCTGAAAACGGCCTGGTAGTTCGCGTTGCGGGCCTTTGTGATGGTTCCGCTTGCAGAGTCGCCCTCGGTGATGAAGATGCTGCTGCGCTCGATGTCTTCCTGTGTCTTTTCGGTAACCTTGTCGTTGTAGTGATAGCGGCAGTCGCGCAGCTTGCGGTTGTAGACGTTCGCCTTCTTGTTGCGCTCGCGCGTCTTTTTCTGGATGCCGGAAATCTCCTCCCGCTCGCGCTGGGAGTCCTTGATCTTCTCCTCGATCACGGGAACTATCTCCTTGTGGATGCGCAGGTAGTTGTCCAGTTCCTGCGCGACGAAGGAGTTTACATAGCTGCGGATGGTGGGGCCGACGTCGAGCTTCAGCGTGCCGTGCTCGTCGTGGGTCTGCTTCTCCCACATGTAGTTGGATCCGAGCTTGGTCTTGGTCTGGCCTTCGAAGTTCGGCTCCTGGATCTGTATGGAAATGGCTCCCACGATGCCCTGCCGGCAGTCTTCGGGAGCGTAGTTCTTCTTGAAGAAGTCCTTGAAGGTCTTTGCGATGGCCTCGCGGTAGGCCGCGAGATGGGTGCCTCCGTCGCGGGTGTTCTGCCCGTTAACGAAGGAGGAGATGTTCTCGCCGTAGTCGCGTCCGTGGCTGAGTACGATCTCAATGTCTTCGCCTTCCAGATGGATGGGAGGGTAGAGAGGCTCTTCGGAGAGATTCTCGTTGACGAGGTCCAGCAGGCCGTTCTCCGATTTGTAGGAAGTGCCGTTGAGAGTGAGCGTGAGACCTTTTTTCAGGTAGGAGTAGTTCTTCACCATCGTCTCCACGTAGCTCAGATTGTAGGCGAACTTGCCGAACATCATGGGATCGGGATAGAAGGTGACGAGCGTGCCGTTCTTCTCCTTGGGGGCGGCGTCTTTGCCGCTGTCCTTCAGCTCGCCGCGCTCGAAACGGGCCCATGAGGACTCTCCGTCGCGGTAGGAGCACACGTAGAACGATTCCGAGAGGGCGTTCACCGCCTTGGTGCCCACGCCGTTCAGACCGACGCTCTTCTTGAAGACCTTGTCGTCGAACTTTCCACCGGTGTTGAGTATGCTGACGGCCTTCACCACGGAATCCAGGGGGATGCCGCGGCCATAGTCCCTTACGCTGACGTGATTGTCTTCGGTGATATCCACGATGATCTGCTTTCCGAAGCCCATCGCGAACTCGTCGACTGAATTGTCGATTATTTCCTTGAGAAGCACGTAGATGCCGTCTCCGGGGTTGTTTCCGTTCCCGAGCCGGCCGATATACATGCCGGGACGCATCCTTACGTGCTGGACGCCTTCCAGGGTGCGTATGTTGTCGTCGGTATAATTTGTCGTACTCACTGCCATTCTACAAAAATAAGAAAAAATCTCCTATTTCACCACTCCCCGCAGGTGCAGGATCACAGGTTTTTTGATATCCGAGAGGTAAACGGTGACGGTTTTGTCGAAGGGGAAGGGACCGTCCTCGTTGGCATAGGTGACTTCGATGGTCCCTTTCTGCCCTTTCTCGAGACTGCTGCGGGTCCATTTGACATTCGTGCAGCCGCAGGAGGTGATGGCGGAGAGTATGGTGAGAGGCTCTTCGCCGGTGTTCGTGACGGTGAACACGCAGCTCTGCGGGCCGTCGGCCTGGGAGATGGTGCCGAAGTCGTGGACGGTGCGGTCGAATTGTGCACGGCCGCCGATAAGCACGCTCAATATGATGAGTAAAATTTTCATATTGCAAATTTATAACAAAAACCTTACCTTTGCGTCCGAGATATAAAACTAATTACTTTAGAAATGGCTTACAAAATTTCACCTGACAGCTGCGTTGCTTGTGGAACCTGCATGGGCGAATGCCCTACCGGCGCTATCCACGAGGGAGATGTTTACTCTATCGATCCCGAAGTGTGCATCAGCTGCGGCACTTGCGCCGGAGCTTGCCCCATGGGAGCAATTTCCGAGGAGTAAGATACTTCTACGCAACGACTACACGGACTCCGGTCTTCTCGATGGCCTTCCTGGCTTCGTCGGAAATGCCGGAGTCTGTTATTAGTATGTTCAGGTCTTCGCAGCCGCAGATGCGCCCGAAGCCTTTATATCCTATCTTCGACGAATCCGCGAGCACAATGACCGTGTTCGATATCTTCGTCATCTGATTAAGCAGTTCCGCCTCTTCCATGGTGGCGCAGGTGACCCCGAATTCCGGATCGATTCCGTCCACTCCGAAGAACATCTTGCTGCAGTGCAGGTTCTTAAGCTGGTTCTTGGTTTCGGATCCGATCACGCACAGGGAATTGCCGTAGAGTATGCCTCCGAGTTGCATCACCGAGACGCCCGACATGTCGCCCAGGGCCATGGAAACGTTTACTGCCGGAGTCACCACGTTCAGGCGCCCCTTGGGCTTCAGCAGTTCCGCCATCACCTCCAGGGTGGAACCGGCCCCCATTATGATGGAGTCGTTCTCCTGGAGCATCGAAATGGCCTTCACGGCTATTTTCTGCTTTTTCTTGAAATTGATGAGCTTCTTGGTGTTGAGACTGATGTCCATGACCTGCGCGGTGGTGGGCAGTGCGCTGCCGTAGGCACGGTAGAGAAGGCCCTGGCCTTCGAGGTAGGTGAGGTCCTTGCGAATGGTCGTCTGCGTCACCTGCAGGGCGTCTGCCAGGTCGGCCACCCGCACGAATCCGTTCTGGAAAATGTTGTCGAGTATGAATTTACGGCGTTCTGCAATGCTGGTCATAGTTATTCAGTTTTAGCGACTCTAATATAACGATTAATTTCGTTTGCGCAAAATTTTGTAGAGAAAACGAAACAAAACGAAACAAAAACTTGCTCCAAATGTTTGCAGAGCGAAATTATTTAATTATCTTTGAGCCATAAAATAGTAACCAATATTATCAATATGCGAAGTAAATCTTTTCTGATGCTTCTCGCAGCAGGCCTTTTGACATTGTTCACGGGCCTGAATGCAGGTGCCCAGAGCCGCACTCTCAAAGTGCAAGGTGTAGTCTCCGATTCCAAAGGAGAAGCACTTATCGGGGCAATGGTTTATGTTCAAGGCAGCACGAATGGCTCGATGACAGATGCCGGCGGAAAGTACACTCTTACCGGCGTCCAGCCCAATGCCACCCTCGTCGCCAGCCTCATGGGTTATGAAGAGCAGACCACCAAGGTTGACGGACGCACCCAGATCGACTTCGTCCTCAAGGACGATGCGATGGTGCTCGAAGAGGCCGTGGCTATCGGATACGGTACCCAGCGCAAGGTTACGCTGACCGGTTCCGTCACCACCACCTCCGGCGACGCCCTTGTGAAGAACTCTTCGGTGAACCTCTCCCAGGGTCTCGCCGGCCGTGTTTCCGGTGTGATCGTCAACAACCGTTCCGGTGAGCCCGGACGCGACGACGCAGTCATGTACATCCGCGGTCGTTCCACTCTCGGCAACAACAGTCCTCTGATCATCATCGACGGCGTGCCCGGACGTGGCGACGAATTCTCCCGTCTTACCGGTGAAGAAATCGAGAGCGTCAACGTGCTGAAGGACGCCTCCGCAGCCATCTACGGTGCCCGTTCCGCAAACGGCGTCATCCTCGTGACCACCAAGCGTGGCCGCACCGACGGCAAGCCCAGCGTTACCTTCACCTACGACTACGGTGCACAGCAGCCTACGCGCCTCCTCAAGATGGCCGACGCAGTCACCTTCGCCGAGGCTTACAACGCAGCCCGTGCTATCACCGGCGCTTCCGCTATCTACACCCAGGAGCAGATCCAGCATTACAAGGACGGTGACGACCTCATCAACTACCCGAATACCAACTGGTTCGACGCTATCATCAAGAACCGCTCCAACCAGCACAAGTATGGAGTCAGCCTCCAGGGCGGTGCAGGCAAGGTCAGCTACTTCGTGCAGTTCAACGGCCAGTATCAGGACGGTATCTACGTGAAATCCGCTACCAATTACAACCAGTACAACGTCCGCTCGAACATCGACATCCAGGTCACCGACGACTTCAAGATCGGCCTCGACCTCAACGTCCGCCAGCAGCACAAGAACTACTCGGCTTATCCTTCCGACAGCTACGGTATCTTCTACATCACTGCAAGGCGCTACGCTTCGAGCGCTCCTTACTATCCCAACGGATATCTTCGCAGCGGATCCAACCCTGCGGCCCTCGTGCAGGATCTGACCGGTTACGACAACACCACCTACAACACCATCAACACCACGTTCCGCGGAAACTACGACCTTCATGCAATTACCAAGGGCCTTTCCGTGAATGCAGTGTTCGCGTATGACGTTCACAACAACTTCCACAAGAACTGGAGCAAGAACTGGCCGTGCTACTCCTACGACGAAATCACGGAGACCTACCGCGAGAGGGACAGCGGCGTGTTCACCACACCTACCCTCAATGAAAGCCAGAACAACTACCACACCGTGACGCTCAACGCCAACATCAACTACGACCGCGATTTCAACGGACACCACGTCACCGCCCTCGCAGGTATGGAGCAGAGCAACTATCGCAGGGACTATTTCAGCGGTGCCATTGAGAAATACGACTCCGACATCCTCGACGAATTCTTCGCCGGCAACGCCGACAAGGCTTACTACAAGATAAACGGATATGCTTCCGAAACCGCAAGGCGTTCCTTCTTCGCCCGTGTCGGATACGACTACAAGAGCAAGTACCTCTTCCAGGCCCTCATCCGTTTCGACGGCTCCGAGAACTTCCCTTCCGACAGGCGCTGGGGCAAATTCCCCGGAGCGTCCATCGGCTGGCGTCTTTCCGAGGAACCTTTCATCAAGGACAACTATCCCTGGATCACCAACCTGAAGATCCGCGCCTCTTACGGCGAGCAGGGTAACGACCAGGTAGATGCATTCCAGTACCTTTCCACCTACAAGTACTCGACCAGCACCTCCTACCGCGCCCTCTACGATGGAAAGGAGGTCAACTACATCATTCCTGACGGAGTTCCCAATCCCTTCATCACATGGGAGGTCGCGAAGACCTGGAACCTCGGTCTCGACGGATCCCTTTACAACGGCCTCTTCGGATGGGAATTCGAGGTGTTCCACACCCGCCGTTCCAACATCCTTTGCACCCGCAATGCTTCCGTTCCTTACTACACGGGTCTTACCTCCAACCTTCCCGACGAGAACATAGGCATTGTATCCAACAAGGGTGTCGAGTTCCAGATCAATCACGAGAACAAGATAGGCCAGATGCGTTACCACGTGACGGGCAACATCATGTATGCGAAGAACACCATCGAATACATGGATGAGACCCCTTACGACGAGAATCACCAGTACATGAACCGTACCGGCCACCCCATGGGAGCATCCCTCATCTATCAGGTGGAAGGCATCAACAAGAGCCACGATGACATCGCAGCCCATCCTCAGATGGCAGGTGCAGGCCTTGGAGATTTCTACTTCAAGGATCTCGACAAAAACGGAATCATCGATTCCCAGGACCGTCTCCGTTCCGACCTTACCGCCGTGCCTCAGATTGTCTACGGTATCAACGGCGACCTCCAGTGGAAGAACTGGGATCTGTCACTGCTCCTCCAGGGCCAGGCCCGTGCGCGCTACTACTACGCTCCTCTTACCGACCCTGTTTCCGGTAACATCGAGTACGATGCCGCAATCAACGCATGGAATCTGAACAATACCGAGACCAATTACCCGCGTATCGCTTCGAACATCGGCAACGGCGGCGTTTACCGTTCATCTTTCTACTATAAGAATGCAGCGTTCCTGCGTCTGAAGAACCTTGAAATTGGATACAGCCTCCCCGGCCGCGTGTTCGGTCATCAGGTTGGCATCAAGAACATCCGTGTCTACATCGCAGGATACAACCTTCTCACCTTCTCGGCACTCAAGACCATCGACCCTGAGACCAGCGACGAAGGTTATCAGACCTATCCCCAGGTCAAGATCTACAATGCCGGTGTGAAAGTGACCTTCTAATCAGTACAAGATATGAAAAAGATACTCTATATATTTGCTGCCGCGGCCCTGCTTGCCGCTTGCAATGACGGTTTCCTTGATAAGAAACCTCTTGACAAACTTTCCGAGGAGGCGGTATTCAACAGCGACGCACTTGCGGAGAGTTTCATCAACGCTATCTACACGGTCCTGCCCGATCCTTTCACCGAAGGTAACACCGGTTGCATCTCCGACGAAGGATTCTTCCGTTATGGAGGTACTTCCACCCGTTACATCGCCGACGGATCCATGACCCCCAGCTCCATCATCCCTCAGGATGAAGGCGGGCCGGCGCATAACACGCGTACTACGTTCCTTAATATATGGAACCGTGCATACGAGTATATCTACAGGCTCAACTATTTCCTCAGATACGTCAATGAGAAGGGTTCGGCCATGACCGAAGAAGGAAAGAAGCGTCTTTGCGGAGAGGCTTACTTCCTCCGTGCCTGGGCCTACACCAACCTCATCGAGCGTTATGGCGGAGTGGTCCTGGTAGATAAACCTTTCGATGACCTCAGCGCAGAGTTCGTGGATGTTCGTTCCAACTTCGACGATTGCGTCGATTTCATCAACGCCGACCTCGACAAGGCTTATGACATGCTCCCCGAAAAGGGTGCAACCGCTCTCGGCCGTGTCCACAAGGACTGCGTGCTCGCTCTCCGCAGCCGTCTTACCCTGATCGTAGCTTCTCCTCTGTTCAATGATCCTTCCTTCCCCGAAGGAGGCATCTTCCGCGGAGCTTATTCCAAGGACAAGTGGCAGAAAGCTTACGATGCCGCCAAGGCCATCTGCGACCGTGCCGATGTCGACGGAGCTTATGCACTGGACGACACCTACGACGGATTCTGGCGCGACGAGTACTCTCCGGAAATCATCTGGGGCAAGTACTTCGTACAAAGCAGCGGCCAGCCTCACAAGGCTCAGCTCTTCTATTCCCTGATGGATTTCGGCGGCGGCGGCTGGGAAAGCTTCAACCCCACTCAGGCAATGTGGCTCGATTACGAGATGAAGAACGGAAAGAAGATCTTCGAGGAAGGTTCCGGCTATGATCCGCTCCGTCCTTTCAAGAACCGCGACCCTCGTTTCGAACACTGCATCATCTATCCTACCAAGATCTACAAGTGGACCGACAAGGACGGAGGCCAGAACGAGACGGAACTCCAGCTCTACCTCCTTTATGAGAACACCGAGCTTGCAGATTTCGACAACGGCAAACCCGAACCCAGCACATCCAAGAAGGCCAGCGACCAGATCCACCTCACCAACACCGGTGGCAGCGGTCTCACCAAGTGGTACATGCCCGACAAGTACATTTCCGAGTCCCTTATCGGAAACGTCGTTTATCCTTGGTTCCGCCTTGGTGAAATGTACCTGAACCTGGCTGAAGCAGCATACAACCTCGGCAAGGAAGACGAATGCCGCACTTACCTCAACAAGGTCCGCAGCCGTGCCGATGTCATGATGCCGAACGTCACCGACGGTGGCACGGCCCTTTGGGACGAAGTGGTGAACGAGCGTCGTATCGAGCTCGCATTCGAGTCCTTCCGTTATTTCGACACCAGGCGTCTCAAGATCGCTACCACCTACGAGAACGTTCCTTTCGCCGGAATGCGCACCTGCCTTCTTCAGAAGGGAAGCAAGACGGACACCATCTACCGTTGCGTACAGCCCGCCGACAAGGTTAACAAGAACCGCAATTACTACTGGACCAACACCGGCGAAAGCGCTGCTTACATCGGCAGCAACAACGGCCGCAACGTTGCATATCTCGTAAATTATGTATGGAAGGGCAAGACCTACACCGTCGACTACGGCGAAGCCTGCCTTACCATCTCACCTACGCAGAAGTGGTTCCCCAACTCCTCCCGCAACAATTATCCGGAGGCAGGCAAGATCACCTGCACGAACACTCCCGGTGTCGAGAATCCCGAAGATTATCCTAACTATCTGATGCCTATTCCTCAGACCGAGATCGACAAGACTCAGAAGAGAATCGTCCAGAATCCAGGATATGTCTATTAAAACATTATTCCGCATATTCGCAGCCATCAGCCTCCTCGGCGTCCTTTCCGGATGCCGGGGAGCCGGGCTGCAAATGAGCTACTGCTCCGCAGACATCTCTACCACCGGGGACGAGCATACCATGCTTGCCGGTTTTGCCGCGCGCGACCATCTTCACGACGGTATCCACTCGCAGCTCTACACCCATTGCCTCGTGCTGGGTGACGGAACACAGAAGGTCTGCATCATCTCCAACGACCTTATGGAGATCTCCCCGGCGCTTTCCGACACCCTCCGCAACTCCATTGCGGAAAAATCCGGACTCGCCAAGGACAACATCCTGATGCACAACATCCACACCCATTCCGCACCCAGGTCCGGAGGATGGTGCAACGTGCCCGGCGGCCCCAACAGGGCCTGGACCGACAGGATGAAAGAAACCGTGGTTGCCAATGCCGTAAAGGCGATACAGGCTGAAGGTCAGCCATTTACGCTGGAAATTGGCAAGGGCGCCAGCACGATCAACGGCAACCGCTGCGAAAAAGGCGGCCCCGCCGATCACGACGTGTATGTGGCCCGCTTCCTGCAAAAAGGAAAGCCGGTCGTTTCCATAATCAACTTCGCCTGCCATCCCGTTTGCATGGGCCCCGGCAGCTATCTGCTGTCGTCGGATTATCCCGGGGTGAATGCCAGGTATCTTTCCGAGGCATGGGGTGGGGAAGTGTTCCAGCTTACCGGCGCCGCGGGAAACATGGATCCGGCCTTGGGTCCGAAGGATGTGGCATACGCCGAACAGTGCGGGAAGGAGTTGGCCGACGCCCTTGTGGACATTCCTTTCGAAAAGTTGAAGTCCCGCGGACTGCTCAGGCTCGTGAACGAGACCGTCGACCTGCCTTATCAGATCGATGTCATCACTCCCGAGGTCGTGAAGCGTCACGCCGACTCTCTCGCCTCTGCGGCAAAGACCGTCTTCCCCCGCTTTGCGGATGACGTCCGCGGCTGGGAAGAAGAGATACTTGCCCGTTTCGACAATGGCCCCGTGCCTTCGAAACTCAGATATCATCTCCACGCGCTCAATCTCGACGGCGTCGTGTTCTTCTTCAGCGACGGAGAGCCCTTCTGCGAGTATCAGATGGAGGCCCGCGCCGCTTTCCCCGACAGGACGGTCTTCTTCGCCGGCTACACCAACGGACAGAACTCCTACCTGCCTTCCGGACGCGCATACGAAGTCCGCAAGGGCTACGAATATGAAGTGGAGCAGATGCATGTCTATATCAAGGCACCTTATCCTCTTTCGGATAAAATGCCCGCCGTGTATTCAAATGCTGTCGTAAAAACAATCGCGGAAGTGTTATGAAGCCCTTACCACTGATTCTCTGCCTTTCTGTATTATTGATGGCTTGCTCGAAAAACGGGGAAAGTCCTGAACCGGAACCCGTACCGGAGCCTGAGCCGGAGCCAGTCTTCGTCGATTATACGCTGATGACATACAATGTCGGAGCGTTCCGCAAGTACGAAGCGGATCTGGGACATCTGTCTTATCCCGAAGTTGCAAGTATAATCACTTCGGTGGATGCTGATATCTGCGGCATGAATGAGACCGACTGGCTCTATTCGAGAACATACTCTGACAAGCAGGCCCAGAAATTGGCCGGAATCCTTGGAAGCGATTGGGAATCTCATTTCATACAGGCATACAGGACAGACTATGGCAACAGCATGGTTTGGAAAAAGAAGCTGAATATAATCTACAAGTTTCCCCGTGTGGTTATTCCAAGGACAGGGGAAGGGGAAACGAGATCTATGGGAGCAATTGAATTCGAAGATTTCGTTTTCTGTACCACGCATCTTGACCATAAGTCGAATGAAGACCGGCTGACGGGCGTGAAGCTCATTACGGACTGGGCCGCCAAGGAGTTCGGAAATGAAAGCAAACCGGTATTCCTGGCCGGCGACCTCAATTGTGAAAAAGGCAGCGATCCTATCAACGAGCTGCAGAAAAACTGGAAGCAATTGTCCGTTGATGCCAAATCTTATCCATCAGACAATCCGCGTAAAAGCATCGATTATATCTTTGTTTATGCAAATGACCAGGCAGAAAGAGTCAGTGTCGTGGATGGCGGTGTAATTACAAAAGAAGATAATCCTACGATAGCCGTCGCATCCGATCATTGCCCGGTATGGGTGAAAATAAAGATTCAAAAGTAGTTTTTTCATGAGGAGATTATTGGTTTTTGTCTTCATTTCAGTATTTGTGATGCCACTTGCCGCGGCACCCACGCTCGATATAGTCCCTACTCCAAAGAATGTAACCGTGTCTGAAGGTTTCTTCAGGCTCGACAAGAATACAGCCCTCGTGGTAGAAGATGCCGCCTTCGAGGAAATCGCCGCCGATTTCAAGGATCAGGTGAAACATGTCTCCGCCCTGAACGGCAGCAAGACCAGGATCGTGCTCCGCAAGCGCCCCGGTTTCGGCAAGGAAGCCTACCGGCTCACCGTTACCCCGTCGGAAGTACTGATCGAGGCATCGGAAGTGAACGGAGCATTCTACGGCCTTCAGACCTTCAAGCAGCTTCTGCCCGACGCCATATATGCACAGGCGCTGAAGAAACCCGTCAGGTTCCTCGCACCCTGCTGCACCATCGACGACGAACCCGAGTTCTGGTATCGCGGGCTGCTCTTCGACAGCGGCCGTTTCTTCTTCCCGAAAGAAGAGATCATGAAGTTCATCGATCTGATGTCGATGTACAAGCAGAACATGTTCCACTGGCATCTCACCGAAGACCAGGGCTGGCGCATCCAGATCGACAAATATCCCAAGCTCACCGAAGTCGGAGCCTGGCGCAAGGAAACCGCCTGGCACAGCGGAATAGGCAATGGCATCCCTCACGGAGGGTTCTACACGAAGGAAGATATCCGCGAGGTCGTGGAATATGCCCGCAGGCGCTGCGTGACCGTTATCCCCGAGGTGGAGATTCCCGGGCACAGCACCGCCGCCATCGCCGCCTACCCCGAACTCAGCTGCTTCCCCGACCGCCACTACGAGGTCGAGACCAGGTGGGGCATCTGGAAAAACCTTTATGCTCCCACCGCAACCACCTTCCGTTTCCTGGAAGACGTGTTCACCGAGCTCTTCGATCTTTTCCCCTCACCTATATATCATATAGGAGGGGACGAGGCACCCAAGGACGTATACATGGAAAGCAAGTACTGCCAGGACCTTATGACAGTGCTCGGGCTCGAAAATGTTGAAGAACTCCAGACCTTCTTCGTTAAGAGGATGGGGGACTTCCTCCGCAAGAACGGCAAGACCGTCATCGGATGGGATGAAATCCTGGACGGAGGCGCCCTGGAGGATCCCATCGCGATGTCTTACCGCGGGCACGCTCCTGCAGTGAAGGGCATCAAGCGCGGCATCCGCGTTATCCTTACCCCCAACCGCTGGTGCTACCTCGACAACAAGCAGGAGGACATGGCCGACAGCGTCGACCAGAACCTTTTCATGCCCCTTAAGAAAGTTTACAATTACTATCCTGCGGTGGATTCCCTTGCAGACCTGAGCAAGAAGTATATCGTGGGGTACGAAACCTGCCTTTGGACTGAATACGTGCCCGACAACAAGACTGCCGAATATCAGGCCTTCCCTCGCAACGTGGCTGCAGCCGAAGTAGGCTGGACTTCCCGTGAAAACAAGGACTGGGAATCTTTCCGCAGGCGCATGCCCAAGGTCCTCGCTACATTGGACAGGAAAGGAATACAGTACTGCCCGGTATATTATGATGTGATTTTCGACTACGACCGCAACGTAGGCTTCCCCAAGCCTATGAACCTGGAGATAGAAGATCCCACCGCAGTCATCCGTTACACTCTGGACGGCACCACGCCCACCGCGAAGTCGCCCGTTTACGACGGCAGGCCGTTCCAGGTGGACAAGGGCAGCATCATAAAGGCCCGCGGTTTCCGTAACGGAAAGCCTATAGGAAAAGTTGTAACAAAGGTATTTGCAAAATGATCAGACGTCTCGCTTATATTCTTGCAACCCTGGTGCTGATCGCATCCTGCGCTTCTTCACCAAAGGAGACTCCGCAGATCAGCATCGTGCCGCAACCGGGCTTCTGCCAGCAGACCGAAGGCGTGTTCACCATCGACCGAAAGACCCCGGTTTTCGTCGATTTCACCGATTCCACCCTGCTGCGTACCGTGGCTTTTCTCAACGAGCGTCTGCAGAAGGCTGCAGGTTTCACGCTGGACGTGATTCAGGACGATCCGCTGGACCATGGCGCCGAGAAGGGGATTTTCATCCTCAATGCCGGATGGAAGAAAGAGGCGTATAACCTGCAGGTCAGCCCCAACAGGCTGCTGATCGAATATGTCGACGGTGCAGGCCTGTTCTACGCCATCCAGACCATCTTCCAACTGCTTCCGGACGCCATTTTCGCCGATTCCCGCCAGAAGGGTGTCCGCTGGGACGTACCGTGCTGCTCCATCGAAGATGCACCGGCCTTCCCTTACCGCGGAATGCATCTGGACTGCTGTCTCCATTTCTTCAGCATGGACTTCCTCAAGAAGTACATTGACATAATGGCCATGCACAAGGTGAACCGCTTCCACTGGCATCTTACCGAAGACCAGGGCTGGCGCCTTGAAATCAAGAAATATCCTCTTCTCACCGAGAAGGGGCAGTGGCGCAAGGAAACGGTTATCGGCAGTCTCTATTCCGGTATTTACGACGGCAAGCCCTACGGTGGCTATTATTCTCAGGAAGAGGTCCGCGAACTCGTGCGCTATGCAGCCGAACGCTACGTGACCATCATACCCGAAATAGAACTTCCCGGTCATGCGCTTGCAGCCATCGCGTGCTATCCCGAATTGAGCTGCGGACTCGAGGACCATTATGAGACCGCGACCAAATGGGGGATTTTCAAGCAGGTTTACTGCCCCAAGGAGACCACCTTCAAGTTCCTCGAGGATGTCTTCGACGAAGTGATCGAACTCTTCCCTTCGGAACTCATCCACATAGGAGGCGACGAGTGCCCCAAGGCAAGCTGGAAGCAATGCCCTCATTGCCAGGCACTTATCAAGCGTGAAGGACTCAAGGACGAATTCGAACTCCAGAGCTGGTTCATCCAGCGCATGGAGCGCTACATCAATTCCAAGGGCCGCCAGATCATCGGCTGGGACGAGATTCTCCAGGGAGGACTCGCACCCAATGCAAAGGTGATGTCGTGGCTCGGAGAAGAAGGAGGAATCAGAGCTGCGCAGCAGCATCACGAAGTGGTGATGTCGCCCTATCCCAAATATTACCTCGATTACTGGCAGGCCGATCCCGAAAGCGAGCCCCTCGCGATGGGAGGTCCCACTCTGCTGCGCACCATGTACGAATACAATCCGGTTCCGGAAGTGCTGACTCCGGAAGAGCGCAAGTATATTATAGGTGTAGAAGGCTGCGTTTGGACCGAATACATGCCTACTCCCGCCCGCGTCGAATATATGGCCTGGCCGCGCATGTGC
>OCVV011361411.1_pt1 | contig 15252 bp, 12 predicted proteins | sample 1539721 | NCBI WGS metagenome assembly OCVV01 (sample SAMN02144230, study PRJEB22623) | gut metagenome | biome: sheep rumen | host: Ovis aries | place: New Zealand
CTTCAGCGTAGTCGTGACCTACAGCGAAGTCAAGGAAAAAGGCTACAGCCTGAGCGCCGGCCAGTATTTCGACATCAAGATAGACTACGTCGATATTACCGCCGACGAATTCAACGCCCAGATGAAAGCCGACACCGAAGAACTCGCCGCCATGTTCGCCGAAAGCCACAAACTCGAAAAGGAAATCCAGAAACAACTAGCATCATTGTCATTCGGGGATTAGCTGATGCCGCTCGGATTATGGTGTCATTCCCGCGAAGGCGGGAATCTCCTTTAGAAGCAGTGTCATCCTGAGCGGACCCTGGAGCGCGAAGCGCGATAGGGGAAGTCGAAGGATCTAAAAGGCGAAGGTAAATGGAAATATTGAATAATTACTCTGGCTTGATTTCATTGATTGCTGCGGTTGGTGCAATCGGTGCAATTATAGTTCCTTTTGTCATTTTAAAAAAGCAACGGAAATACGAGGCAGAAAAAGAAAAACAGGCAAAGAAAGAAATGGCTGAAATGGAACGGAAAGAAGCTCAAGCAGAGTTAGATGCAATGGGTGTGACCGACGCACCAATCTCTTTATATGGTTATAGCAAAATGGAAATCGCAAGGGCGAGATATTTGTGGAAAAAGGCAGGAAGAAGGTAACTCGGGGTGTCATCCTGAGCGGAGTGTAACGGAGTCGAAGGATCTAGGAAAGATTTGAATATGGAAATGACGAAATACAGATTGGGTGATGTAGGAAAAATTGTTACGGGAAAGACTCCTTCAACATCGAAAGGAAATTATTTCGATGGTGACATTCCTTTTATTACGCCAGAAGATATTGCTAAAGGATATCGTGTTGTTGATTCATTGCGTCATGTGTCGATAGATGGATTGAATAGTGTAAAAACCAATTCATTAAGTGGATTTAGTGTATTGGTAGGTTGTATTGGCTCTGATATGGGAAATGTTGCTTTTTCAGAGGGACAATGCGTTACCAATCAACAAATTAATTCCATTACCGAAATTAATGATGGATTTGACCCAAAATTTGTTTACTATTTACTATCTACAAAAAAAACACATTTAAGGATAATGGCTGGGGCTACTACAACGCCATTATTGCCAAAAAGTGTTTTTGAAAATATTCAGTATAATTTTCCCCCTTTACCGGAGCAAAAGAAAATCGCGTCCGTTCTTTCCGCATTAGATGACAAAATCGCTCTGAACAAAAAGATGAACCAGAAACTCGAAGCAATGGCAAAACGCCTATACGACTACTGGTTTGTCCAATACGACTTCCCCGACAAAAACGGCCACCCCTACAAAACCACCGGCGGCCCCATGACCTACAACCCCAACCTCAAACGCGAAATTCCTGAAGGGTGGGAAGTGAAAAATGTAAATGATGTGACGACATCCGTGAGGGGCGTTTCTTACAGTTCTGATGACGAGAAAAGTAAAACGGATTCCAATGTGGTTCAAATATTGAGAGGCAACAACATTTCTGGAAGCAGATTTGTGTTTGACAGTAATGACGTCTTTGTTTCCTCCGATTTAGTTGCGGAAGAACAGAAAATTTCCAAATTTGATATTGTGATGACAATGTCTAGCGGTAGTAAAGAGCATGTTGGTAAGTCTGCCTTGGCCCTATATGATATGCCGCATTCTTTTGGTGCATTCTGCAGTAAATTTACCCCCAATGAAGAGGCCCGGTATTTCATTGATTGCTATCTGCATTCTGAAATATTCATCAAATACATTCGTCAAACATGCTCTGGAACAGGAATCAATAACTTGACAAATGGACATTTTGATAAATCTCTATTTGCATGGCCGACAGAAGACATTTTGAAGGCGTTTAATGAAAAGGTTTCTGCTATTTATGAACAACGTGGCGTAATCGAACGAGAAATCACTCGCCTCACCACCCTCCGCGACAAACTCCTCCCGCTCTTAATGAACGGTCAGGTAGTGGTAGGGTAATGGAGTGAAGTAAATGAATGACGAAATAAAAAATAGAGTATCGCAAATAGAGAATAGTCTTCAAGGTCTATCGTCAAAGGAAATTATTGCCAGTAACGAACGCTTAATGGAGGGCGTTAATGCAGAGTATCAGGAATTCCATAAGGCGTACAAATCCGGTGTATGTTATTTGTGCGATAAGCCTTTTGATGATGTTGATGAGTCAAAACCATGCATGCACATTCTTTTAAGGCGAAAAAAGTTTAAAAAAGAACTTTACAAAAAAATATTTGACTATTTGGAATATCTTCAAATCGCTTCGTATTTAAGATGGGTTGCAAACGAGGATGTTGCGGCAAGAAATATCAATGATTTGAAGGATGAATGTGCTGATAATAAGGTATTCAATGAGACAATTGTATGGAAAAATATAGAATGGACTTTTGATTGTTCGCAAAGCGATTTTGATGGTCATGAGGGAAGCGAATTTGGGAATGAGCCTCATTGGCATTTTCAGATGAAAGAGAATGGGTTTGTTTTTATTAAATTCAATGATTTTCATATAAAATTTAAAGACAATGACTTGATTACAATGTCTTTGGTTAAGGACAACGCTATCCAGCATACTTTTGGAAATGCGGGAATGGGTATGCAAAGTGTCATGGATTTCGCAGATAATCAGCCAGAATTGTTTTTGAATAATAGCAAGACCGCAAATGAATGCGAAGAAAAAGCGGCTGTTAGGGTGCAGTCAATAATTTCTGCCCCTCCAGGGGAAACTTTTTCTGGCGAAGATGTTTATCAAGCTATACAAATGTCAAAAAGGACTGGAAAAACTATATCCGCGTGTATGCAAGAAATTTTTGGACACAAATGCTCTGCTTTTGTTATGGTTAGTCCGCACGATGGCGTGCCTGAGATTGCCAAAAGAGGGAAAAGGAAATAAGGTTAATTATGATAACTGTTTATGAATGTGGGAATGGGGATTGTTTTTTGATTGAAAATAATGCGTTTAATCTTCAAATAGATTTAGGACATTCGATAAATCCACATCTTAAAATTGCAAATGCTAATATTAATTATGATTTGATGATATCACATTCTCATGATGATCATATAATTGGAAATGTCGGAAAATTAAAAAAGGCGCCTAGTGAAATTTTTGTTCCTGCCTATTATCCAGAATATCTTTGTATAAAGAATAAATTAGAAGGAAAAAACAGCACTTTATTAAAAGGAATGAAATATAGCCTTCTTTATGAAGGGAAAATGCTTTACAATAAATACGAAATATTGAATCCATCGCTGACGCCTTGGGTTGAATGGAAAATAGGTGATGCAAAAGATTTAGATAAAATAAAATTAAGTGATTACTTAAAAGAAAAGAATATCTCTTATGAAGAAATAATAAAAGAGGTTGAGTCTGTAGGACAATGCTATGACAAGCCTGAAGATGAACGGTTTAATCCTAAAAAGTTTGTTGATTCGTATTTTAAGTTGCTGATAAAAAATAAATATCCAAATTTAGATGAAGATGGTTTGGAATCAGATGTGTTAGCGAATTTATCATACAATCAAACGCCAGCTGGACGTTTAAATTTTTTTATTAAATATTTTGATAGGTATCATGCCAATGATATGTCTATTGTATTTCTTTATGAGAATAGTGATAAAAAGAATGTGTTATTTACAGGAGATGCTGGAAAAATTGTATGGAATCGGTTGATTGATGAAGGCAAAAAAATAAAGTGTGATGTGTTAAAAACGCCGCATCATGGAAGTAAAGACAATTTAAACCTTGAAATTTTGGGTAAAATGAAGCCCAATATTGCATTAATCTCGCATAATAACCAGCATGGAAAAATAGATCATCATCCAAATATTGAAATTTTGGGTTATCTGAAATTTTTTAAAGTAGATGTTCATTGTACAAATGATATCATAAAAAACAATGTTATTTGGAAAGGTAAGACAATAGGTCTTGTTCCATCTTATGATATAATGTTTGTATAAAGACGAATAACTATTTATACGAAAATATTTCGGATTATTATTTTGCCATATTTTGGTCAATCTTGCGGAGGTAATCTATAATATCTTCTTTGAATTTTCGAAGAGGATATTCTTTTGTTGTATTTATTGGTAAACCTAGAATAAGTTTTTTTAAGTTTTCTTCAGATATGTTTATTTGCAAATTTGTTGTAACGAAATTATATAAAGCTTGGAGTTGTTTTGGAGTACAATTTTCGTATCTTTCAATAATGTCGTTCAACTCTAAAATGTGCTTAGAATATATTTCATCTAGATGAAATAATTTTTTTGATTCATCTGCTTCATTTTTCTTAGAGTAGTTTGGATTTATTTTTAATTCAATTTTTTTCTGAGTTTTTTTGTTTATTGGAAAAGTAAGTTGACTACCGTTTTTTGCTTTAAATGTAAATACGGCATTTTTTTCTTTTTTGGTGTATTCGTCAAGAGAATCTGTATATGGGTATAAAATATTTTTGTCTTGCGCTTGCTTTATGCTGTTGCATGTGTGGCATGATGGAATGAAGTTATACAGAGAACAAGATAAAAATGGATAATGACTTTTAGGGTTGAAATGATCTATTTCTGCTATATTTCTTTTTTTATTTGCTAAATCATAACCAAAAATATATTGGCGATTACAATAAGGACAAACATCAACATTTAGTTTTTCATTTAAGACTTTTATATTCCAGTCTTTATTGTTGTTTTTCTTTTTAAAATCTATGTACCATTGCGCTTTTGATGGGGAGGCAACAAAATCGTTATATCCAAAAGCTTCTTGTAAATCTTGAGTAAGTTTATTGTCTTTCTCACATATTTTTTTTCTATCAGTAAATTCTGAGTCTGTTTCATTCTCTTTCTTTGACATAGCAGATATATTGTGCCATTTGTATTTTTTGTTTATTTTTTTGAAAAAATCATAAATTTTTTCCCCATTAATTTCTGTATTCGGATCACCGATGATGAGCGTTTGTAGTCGCTTAAGTTTTAGTTTGTTCTGCGTGATTTCGTCATATCCTTCCTCGTTTTTTTCTAAGAATTTAATTTTTTCAAATATAAAGTCTTTGTGCGACTTATTATTTGGCCAAGCGATTTCATCCATTCTTGCAGAGAACCATGCCCAATGAATTTTTTCAAGTTTTTTTGCGGAGCTGATTTTGATTTTAATCATAATTCATCCCTTATTTGCTTAACAAGCATTTAATGACTGCGCTTCCGATGCTTTCGTAGATGGCATTTGCCTCGCTATCATCAGTTTTATTCTTTCGTAAATCAGCCAATTGTTTTAGTTTTTTCTCAGCAAAAGCTCCGATGGTATTTTCTAAAAAGAATGAATCGTAGAACATTTCGCCAATGTTTCCTGCAAAAGGACTAATTCTTTCACTATTATCTTGTGAACCATCTTTGAGATACAGAATTCTTTGTATAGGTATGTCAGAAAGAATAAATGGAGAGTGCGTTATAATGAATATATTGATGTAATTGTTTTTGTTTACCCCTAAATCATTCAGCAGGTCTATTAATCTTTTCAAAAATTGTCGTTGCATTTCTGGATGGAAGCATATTTCTACTTCGTCAAAGACTAAATTAAAGTGATTGTATTTAGGACGGTTTGGACTATTGGGTATGGAAACTAAGTTCATCAAATGGTATGCATGAACGGATACTGTTTGAATGAACTGAATCTCTCCTGAACTAAGTTGATTGTAGGGGATCTCTAAAGGTTTGTTTGAATTTTGGTCAAGGACTATTTTTCCGTTTTCGTCTTCTTTATTTAAAAATATTTGCCAGTCAAAAATGGGTGGCGGAAGATAGTTGTCAATTAATTGAGGTGATAGTATTTTTCTGCCCCTTATCTTTCTGTAGATATCCAAATCAAAAACATAAGAGCCGCCTTCATAAGTTAGCCATTTTTGATATCGTAAAAAATTAATAATTCGCCTTATTTTCTTTGTTATATGAGATGCATCTCTAATTATTTCTTCTAAAAAAGCATCTAATTTTTTCGAATCTGTGATTGCTATAGCAAAATAGCGATCGATTCCTGAATTAGTGATTCGTTCCTGTGTGATTGTAAATATTTGCTTGTATTCAGAGTATGTGTCATATTGATTGACGATTTTTATAAGTTTTAATTCAATGTATAAAATCGAAAACCAAAATACGGAAACGTCTTGTTTTCTGGGACGGGGTAAATTGAATTTATCTACAACGTGTTTAGTGAAAAGATCTCCTCCTGCTTTGATTTTATCTAAATAGAAAAAGATTGAGTTTAAATTGAATAATCTAGGGGTGTTTCCGAAATATTTTCCAAAAACACTGTTGCTAATTGCTACAAATTTTTGAGGATTAAATTGTGTTTTTATGGCTAAATACTTATATGGTTTGAAAAAGAAAACGTCTTTTTTAATTGTTGAATATATTAGTAATGAGCAAAAACGATCTTTTGATAATTCATATTCATTAGATAAGTCAATGGTTCCTTTGTCTCTATATGGGTTTAATACTATTGAACGTATATACCCGTCATTTTTGTGAAAAATCGGAGAAATCCAGCTGTCAATAAATGGTTCTTTACCGTAACGTTCTTTGTTACAATCAGTTCCGTTAAAGACTTTTGGGTAATTATCTTTCTCTACGTTGATGCCATCAATATAACGATAAACCTGTTTTTTATAATTACTGTCAACAAATGATTGCATGGAATAGTTAGATATAATCGTGTAAAAGAAATTTTTTACTAAGGAGGCTATTTCCTTGTTATCCATTTTTTCAATGTATTTTTTCTTTACAGATTTTTTTGATTTCGTCGAATCGTCAGGTTCAACAATTTTTAGATAATTTTCGAATATTGGCTTTGTAATCCTTTGTTCTTTCAAAGCGATATGGTCATCATCACAAGTTAATATGAATTTCCTGTTATTAAAAGAAAAGTAAAGTTTGGCGTAAACTCCTGGTACATAGTACATTTCAACAGCACCAGTTCTTTTTCTTTTATTTCCTCTTTCAAACATGTAGCTGAAGTTATTTATAACCAAGTACATTAAATCCATTAATGTACTTTTCCCGCTGCCATTCATTCCAACTATGGCTTGAACGTTTATATTGTCGGTGAAAAAATTGCTAGGAAGGGGCTGAATGTTTGGGTTTTTTGTTAGGTTTCTTTTTCCTTTAGCATAAAAGTCATTAAAAAGAAATTGCTTGTTTACGGGAGAATTTTCGCTAAGTTCTTCAAAATCCTTGTCTGATAAAAGAATTTTGTATAAAGAACGGTGGTTGTCTTGGAATTCTTTACTTTTCCATTGATTCTTTGTAACTGTAAGTTCTAGGCAGTTGATACTGAACATGATTATACTTTTGGAGAGCGAATTGTGATTGTGTAAGCCAATATAATTTATTTTGATTAATTGAGTAACTGTTTGTATAATAATTTATTGTTTTATGAATAATTTGTTGAAAATGCTAAAACGGCATTTAATATGATATGATTTAGATGTTGCTTTTGGTCAACAAAATCTTTTAGGAAAGACGAGATAGACGAAATGTTTCTTAAAATTGTTAAAATACTAGGGATCGTTATCGAGAATCATTGAATACTTTGCCCCCTCATCTCCTGAATTAACAGCCCGACATTTGACCCCATATCATTCTTCAATGCATCAACATTTTCTGTGAACGTTTTTTCGTTTGCGATAGCCGTGTCGATAGCCTGCATAAGCGGTTGTGTTTTAAGTTTGGACTTATTGTAGCCATCAAATTCCTGTTTCAAAAGGCATTCGATGTGGTCCAAGAATTCCGGCGGGGTCATAGTTGAAAATTTTGCCGCTAGGTCATCTTTCATCGTAGCGAAATTGCTGCTGTGCATCAAGAGCCACAGTTCAAATCCGGGATTGCTGATGTAGAATTGAACATTGTTTGTTGCGCAGGTGTTCTTTACATAATCGAATTGAGAACTGGTGAAGCTCATAGGGTCACGATCGACGATTAGGCAAATCTTGTCTATGTCTGGCGCATACGGGATAGATTGCTCGTTTAGGGCATCGCCGATATTCTTGATGATGAGCTCGCAAATTCGCGGTTTTTCCTTGGCGAGAAATTCCGTCACCTTCGTTACGGTCGCTTCTTTGTCTTCGACGAAATCATCTGGAGTAACTTTTAGGACATTGCGATAAATCCTATCTAGCAAGTTGCTGATTTCGGGAATCAGTTCCTTGTGTTTGCTCAGGTATTCGCTATAATACAGGCAGTCGATCATAGCGTTCAGCAAGGTGCTATACGAGATTTTGTTTGATGTCGATTCCTCAAGGTTTAAGAGAAGCCTGTCCAAAATCTTTTTCGGATTGCTCCAACCATTTTCCCCATAACTCCGCATCAGGGGGAGAATCTTGATAATGGGAGGAATGCCCAGTTGCTTCTTGTTTTCTTCTACGGCTTCAAAATATTGAGGCTCCGTCTCTGTCCCTTCTGTCAAAAGGATATACTTGATGTTGACTTCCCGCTGAGGAAGTTCTTCCCTTTTTCTTTTTCCGAAGGTTCTGGACTCTCTCATCAAGCCTCCTCAATCGGGAAAATTGAGGTAAACAGCGGCACGCCGCCATAACGGCCTTCGAGATACGCCTTGTCTATTTTCTTGTCGAAGCGTTCGTTGTATTCTTCCAGCGAGTAGATGTTGCTTGCTCCGCTCTGGTCCTTGTCAACAAACCAGATTTCGTCACGGCGCAACAAATCAAAGTCCATCAGGCGTGATTCGTGGGTAGTCACAATCAATTGGACGTTGCGATTCCTGGAATATTCAAAGAACGCCTTCACGAACTGATATGAGAGGCAAGGATGCAGGCAACGGTCCAGTTCATCGATAATGTAAGTCTTGCTGGATTTTGAAAGCAATATTTCCAGGAGGTCGAAAAGACGCGCAGTGCCATCGGATTCTTCGGCCATTTTGAACAAGGTTGCATTCTGGAAGTTATGCTTGAACTGGATGGAATACGCCTTGTCCTTTTTCCCGCGTTCCATTTTCACTACGAAAATTTCGTTTCTATCCCTGATGAAAATATCGTTCTTGGGGGTATTGCTCATTTCCATTTGCTTGGCTACGTTTTGAAGCCAGAGCGGCGGGAAGAACGGGGCGACTTTTTCCAAGGGGACCTGGACGGACTTGACATCTTCGATTCCGGTGCCGAATGCCTTCAGCAGTTTCGAAGCTTGGCAAAGAGCCTCTTCGTTTGCAAGGAATGAAGATGTCGAAAGTGGGTTGGCCGGGTAGTTGATATCTAGGTTGTTCGCTATCCAGTTGAATGCAGTCCGTAAAACTTCCGCTTGCGGGTTAGTCTTGTAAAAACCGGCCATGGTGCGGTTGATAAAATTCAAGAAGAGTCCGTTGCTTCCATAGAAACTGGAAACAAGAACTTTGAGCATCTCGTTTTTTGCGAGCGGCCCGCCGAATTCGTAGCCATGCTGGGAGTCCTCTTTCTTGAAAAGATATTCTTCTTTAGAGGGGGTGAGCTTGCAGAGCCATTCAGAAACAAATAATCCGGTACTTAAAATAATTTCGAAACCATACGCAAACACTTCGTCATTGACGATGAATTCTGCTTCAAAATAACTGGTTTTGTCTTTGTTGTTCGGATCGGTCTTGCAATACAGGTTGGCGTCTTGAGGTAGGGCGGTTCCGTTTAAGGTGCAATTTTTGAAGAACGCCATCGCCTTAATCAGGTTGGATTTCCCTGCCGCGTTAGCGCCGTAAATGGCGGCAAACTTAAGAAGGTTCTGCTTATCGGTCTTGAGAATGTGGTCTTCTTTGCTACGGACTTTCCCGGGAATCATCGAAAATTCCTGGCTAGAAGTATCGTGAGTTGCACGATCTTCTGAATCGAAAGAGAGGAAATTCTTGACATTAAAACGTATCAGCATATCTTCCGTCCGCGTCTAGTTGTGAAAATTTCTCTTCTATATCATTTAATTTAACAAAATTGCAAAAGAAAAGCAAATGTAAAAGTGAAAAAATCACTTTTAGTGTGAATTTTGCCGATTTTTGCGGAATTTTGCGCAAAAAAAGCCATCCTAATAAGGCGATGTTTATGTATTTTTGTTAAAAAGCTTGTTCAGAAGGTTTTAACCATGAATGTGTATTTTGGAAAAATCGCGCCAAAAAATAAAGAACAGATAGATGGGCATTACTATAGGGCTCCGAAGAATTGGCCAGGATATAACGATCTTTCTGACGGAGACTATGTCTATATGCTTTGCGGCGGTGTTACGCACCTATGGAAGGCTCTGCCCTATGATGACGAACAAGGAATACGCTCTTTTGAAGTTGTTTTGCCAACTATTGGAAACTGTACGGCGTTTCTTGCGCATATTAAATACTTTAGGTTGAGCATGGAGCTGGCGGTGAAAAGTCATAGACAAACAAAGGGTATGGCTTTTTTTAAACTTGATATTGATCCAAGTTTCACGGAGGAAATGCTGAAAAATCCTTCAACTTATTCTGATCCAAACACTTTCAGAAAAGTTATTGTTCGAAAAGACGAAGCGTCTTGCGTTGATGGTACTTATGACTTGCAGTTTTATTTTGATTCAGATGAATTGAAGTACAAAAGACCTCTCAACAGTGACGATAGTTATTTTGCAGATTATCGAAATAATCTGAAGTTCATTGGTGGTAATAGACCAAAAAAAGACAAGGTCTTAAGTCTCATTAAAGATAATGCGAATATAGACAAAGAATTTGATTATGAAAGTGGATTAGATTTGTTACGGGTTTATGATGCCTTTATGGTTGATTATAACGCAAGAGAAGATGATGTTGTTGAAGTAACTCCCGAAACTAGGTTTTGGTGTTTTAATCATACCCATGCGGAGTGTTCCGAAGAACAACGAAAGGAATTCATCAAATGGGCGAAATCAAATGGCTCATGCAAAATGCAGCAAGAATATGAGGTCGAAGGTCAAGGAGGGTCTAAACAGGTTACGCCTAATTGGGAAAATATTGGTGCAATAAAAAAAGATGATGTGGTATTCTTTCGTGCGGGGGATAATGTTTTTGCATATGGCAGAGCGATTGCGCCCCAAAAGACTTCAGATAATGTAGTTCATAAATCTTATAAAGAAGTGATAAAAAATAAATCGTCTGGGCAAGAAAATTCTACGACGTCTTTTAATGGCTTGGTAATTTTTGACGATGCAGAATGTTTTTATGAGGACTTTTCTGAACACACTTGGGCGCAAAGAATTGATATTGAAGAATGGTTTGGTTTTACGAAGAAATCATTCAATGTACAATCAAAGGATTTTTATAAGGATGGCAATGTTTATTTGACGATTAGAGAATTAAAGTCATCTGCCGCAAGCAAAATAATAGAGTTCTTTGGAGGGCAATTGATTATGGTTAATAAGGAAGATGCTGAAATGCAAATGTTGCTTGAAAACAAGAAGAACATCATTCTCCAAGGAGCTCCTGGTACGGGAAAGACTTATAAGACTGCGGAACTAGCGCTGTCAATGATTGGGGAATTGCCGATACGTGGTACAGATGAAGATGAAATGTCTTTCCATAAGAGAATTATGGAAGCATATGAAGCGAAAATAATCAAGTTGAACCGGGATGGTTCTTTTGCAAATCCTGATTCCCAGATCGGTTTTGTTACATTCCATCAGTCAATGGATTATGAGGATTTTGTAGAGGGAATAAAGCCAACGACGAATAACGGACAAGTAACATACGGTATAGAAAATGGCATCTTTAAATCAATATGCAAAAAAGCGATGCCCAAGTTTAATGACGCTGTTGATAATTTTGAAGAAGTATGGGAAAAATTGATTGCAGAGCTGGACGAAAAAGAAAAAATAGCTGTACCTCTTCTTAAAGGAACTTCAACTTTTGATATTGAATTAAATGAATATGGAGATGGTCTCGCGACGAGGACTTACCTTGATGGCAAAGAAGATTGGGAACGGGGGCATTCAAGATTCTTTTCAAAAGATCAACTCTATAGAGTCTATCAGGGCTTGCCAGGTATTCCAAGTGGTGGCCACGACAATTATCGAAAGGCAATAATAAAGGAATTAAAAAAGAATTATGGGTTGTTAGAGTTTAAAAAAGGAACACAGGAAGGGTCTTCTCCTAAAAACTATGTCCTCATCATTGATGAAATCAATCGTGGTAACGTTTCCAAGATTTTCGGCGAATTGATTTCTTTGTTGGAAGCTGACAAGCGTGTTGGTGGTGACCATCCTCTTACGGTCACTCTGCCGTATTCAAAGGAACCTTTCTCTGTTCCGTCTAATCTCTACATCATCGGCACAATGAACACGACCGACCGTAGTGTCGGTTCTATTGACTATGCTGTGCGACGTAGGTTTGCGTTTGTGACTCTGGAAGCGGATGAAAATAAGGTTCCCGAAGGAAACGCTCGGAATCTATTCAATGCCGTGAAGAACTTCTTGAATAAATCCAAATACGACATGGATATCGAAGACTTGATGGTTGGCCACAGTTACTTTATGGACGCGAATAATTTGCAAATGAAGTGGCAATATGAAATTCTTCCGCTTCTGATGGAGTATCATAAGGACGGAATTATCAGTAAGTCTCCATTGAAGGATGATTCTGGTAATGAAATTGCGGATGTAAAGAAGGACTACGCCAAATTTGTAGAAGCATGGCAAAAGAAAGAATCTGATTCGCCTAATTCATAATGTCAGTATTTCCATTTACAGAGCATGATGGCCTTTGCGAATGTGCGGAAAAGGCTGAATTCGATGCGATGATGTCATCGGGTGGCTTTTCCAATATTCCGTCAAGTATTCCAAATATCAAATCTATTAAAGATGTCAAATATCTCGGCATTGTCAAAGACGGAGAAAACCTAAAAGCTCATTATTACATTGGTGCCTCTTGGTTCATAAAAGACAAGTGTGCTTTTGTCGTAAAGCCCAAAGTGGAAGTTGATTATATCAAGTTATTCATGACGGCGCTGGAACTGAATTCCGAAAATGAGGCTGCATATTTCTCTAATTACTATTACATTGATTTTGAAAAGCCTGCAATTAAGACGAATGCTTTGGATAATGTAATCACGCCGCTTCTTATTCTGCATTACATCTCCCTGCTCAGGCACCTTGTTTCGAAGGGGCTCAAGAAGGGCTATGTTGTTCGGGAAGAAAACTTGCAGTCCAAAATTCGTGGGCGAATCCTGTTGCAAAGGCACCTGACGAAAAATGTTTTTGCCAAGCGCGAAGACCGTGTTTTTTGCCGGTTCCAGGAATTCACGGAGGATATTCCAGAGAACAGGATCCTCAAAAAGGCATTGTCTTTCTCTGTTCGTTTCATAAATCAATTGCCGAGTTTCAAAAGTCATCTACAAGAATTGACTCCGCAGTTGTCAATGATTGGTTGCGCTTTCGAAAAAGTTTCTGAAGACGTAACGATTGCTCAAGTTGCAAAGGTCAATGCCGGCAAGATATTCCGCCATTACGAATCCGCTATCAAGGTCGCGAAACTGATTCTCCGGCATTTCGATTATTCCATTGACAACGCTTCGGAAACTGCACTGAGTGTACGGCCATTCTGTATAGACATGCCTCGCCTCTATGAAATGTATGTGCTGAGTCTACTCCGCAAGGCATATGGCGACCAGATAAAGTTCCAGGTGAAGGGATCACACAAAACGCAGGTTGATTATATTGATGTCAATGAACAGATTATTCTTGACGCAAAGTATAAACCGCGTTATGAAAAAGGTGATATAGGCATAACTGCAGATGTAAGAGAAATTAGCGGTTATGCAAGGGATAAGAAAATTCTCAAGGCTTTAAAATGGGATGCGAACATTGCTGACAAGAATGGCAAACTATTGCCGGATTGCGTGATTGTTTATCCTGTTGTACAAGTGGAAGAAAATGACAATGGGGAACTGTCGGGAGTTGTCGCTGAAAATGCTTGCTCCTGCAAATATGAATTTGACAAAAACGCATCTATCGTTAGCCAATGCGACGAAATAAAGGCTTTCGAAGGATTTTATAAAATAGCGATTCCATTGCCTAAAAAGTAACATCTATGTTCTCCTTCATTCGCAAATTCTTTGAACGTCGCAAGGCTCTTGCCGCTGAACGCAATCGTTTATGTAATGATCTTCTGCGACGGGTTTCTTGGGCTCTTTCGGATTATATTGATGCAAGTAAAACGAAGGAAACCCTTCAAAAGTGGATTGACGATAAAAGCAAGTTACTTGTTGAACTGAGCGATATCAGAGAATTTAAAAGGTCGTCTTACTACAAGCAATTAAAACAGCAAATAAAATTTTTTGATGAGTTCTATGCGCAGGCACCAAATAAGATTAAGGCTTTTATTGCCGAAGAGCGACAAAAGCGTGCTGATGCCGAGTATGTTTCAAAGAAAGTGAATCAGTGGGCTACGGAACAAAATTCCCAAAAGATTAAAGCGTCTAAATCAAAGGAATTGAAGCGAAAAATAACGAAGTTGGCAAAGGATGTGGACGGTTCAATTCCTGCAAATGAAGAGTGCTCTTGTTGTGGCAAAGATGGCAGAAAGAAGATGCTGTATTCAACGGAGGGCGAGGCGCAAATTGTTGCGGAATATCGTTCTAAAGAAATAGGAATTCCGCTACGCGTTTACCCATGCCCCAATGGGTGCGGATTCCATCTCACGAGCAATCAGTTTTAACTTATCTCTTCCTCATCTTCCCGCCGGCGAATACCACCAGTAGCGCGCCTGCGGCAACGCCGCCGACCTTCTTGACGTCGCTCCAGAATTGCTTTCGCTTTGCCTTGCACTGCTCGCAGAGCTTTTCGGTGTCTTCGGGCTTGTCGCAGCCGCACTTCTTGCATTTGTTCCAGAGTTTTTGAGTCATAAGCCTTTCCTCATTCCTCGTATTTTTTGCTTGTGCATCGCCTTGAGCCTTGCCCTATCGCTGTTAAGGGAGGCGATGTTTCGGGCGGCGCTTTCGATTTCCTGGGTGTTCATTCGTGTCGGCAGGTTCCTGTAGAACTTCTTGAAATCCCTGTCGTGGATTGTGCCTTCGGGGATTCTGTCGCCGAGTTTCGCTTTGTTCCCGAATATCACGAGGTCGATGAGCTTGTCCTTGAGTGCCGGGAACTTTTCACGTAAGGCCATGATATGCCCGTAATTCTGGTGGTGCGGATTCTTCATCGAGTACTTCTTTTTGCCCCAGTCCACGATTACCGTCCATTGCTTGTCGTAGGCGTTGCCGACAATCAGCCCGATGTATGTCTTCTTTTCTACGACGAGGATGCCTTTCTCGG
>OCVV012851916.1_pt1 | contig 15252 bp, 11 predicted proteins | sample 1539721 | NCBI WGS metagenome assembly OCVV01 (sample SAMN02144230, study PRJEB22623) | gut metagenome | biome: sheep rumen | host: Ovis aries | place: New Zealand
CCTTAGGAGCAACCTAAAGGCACGTTTTGGGAGGAAATACTACGAAACACTGTATACTTATGAAAAAAAAACTTCTTTACACTGCTCCCGAAGCAGAAGCCTTCGTCATTCAGTCAGAAGGCGTCGTGTGTGCCAGCACGGATTCGCTGGCGATTACTCCCGTCGATGATGGACAGGATTTCCCTCTGGTCTTTTAAAATGCACAGGATTATGAAAAAGAGCATTATTTATCTGGGCGCGTTCATCGCAGCTGCCGCCACCCTTTTCTCCTGCGCCAAGACAGAAGAAGACGTTATCAAGGAAACCGTAGAGCCCAAGGGCATTCCTTTCGAGGTCACCGCCGTCGCGGAGGAGACCAAAACCACCATGGACAACAAGGCCATCAGCTGGGAAGCCGGTGACCAGATTCACCTCTTCCACGCTGAAAACGAATCGACCACCTATGTCAACGACGGTGCGTTTACGGCTGCATCGGCCGGAGCATCTACTGCCTTCAGCGGAACGCTGGCAAATGAATTGACGGCCGAAAAGTATGACTGGTATGCCGTATATCCGAAGGATGCTGATGTGAATACTCCGAACGCGTACAATTATGTTACGATTGGTGCCATACCTCCTGCCGTGCAGACTCAGACAGGGGAGAACAGCATGACGCACCTCTCCGGAGCGGCTTTCCCGCTCTGGGGTAAAAAGGCCGCAGTTGCCAAAGCCACCAAGCCGGCTTTCTCCTTCAAACCTTTCGCCTCTGTCGTAAAGGTAGTCGTTATCAACAAGATTGCCGAGGATATCACGGTTCAGAAAGTTACCTTCACGAGTTCTGCCGCCAGCGATCTGGTCGGACAGTACAGGGTGGACTTTACGGGTGACGCCCCTGTATTTACGAAAGCAGCGGGGAGTTCTGTAGCAGAACTGGATGTAACCGGCGAGGTGGCTTTCTCCACTGAAGAATCGCACGAATATTATATAGCTGTCAAGCCTTTCACCGCTACAGCCGGCAGCACTATTACGCTGACTGTCCAGACAGACCAGGGAACCCAGACCATTCAGTCTTCCGCCCTTGCGTCGGATTTTATGTTCCGTGCCGGAAAGATCCATACGCTGAACTTTAACTTCACTGACAGAAGCCTCTCCCAGGCAACCTTCAAGTTCAACAATCCCGACTGGCTGGATGCCCAGGGTATCACCAAGCCTGCAGCCGGTGCCGGTACCAATATCGCCGGAACGCCGATTACCGAGGACCCGGTCAGCTTCTCGACGGTAAATGGCGGCACCTCCTCTCGCGTGTTCCTGAACAACGCCGGAACCGAATATGATTTCCGTGCCTATAACGGAGGCTCTTTCACCTTGTCCACTACGGGGTCGTATGTGATCAATAAGATTGACTTCAACGGAAGCAACCTGACATCTGCCCGCATGGCTCCTGACTGCGGCACATATAACGAAACCAATAAGGCTTGGGCAGGTCTTGCCCAGGATGTGACCTTTAACCTCACCGGTACCGTCAACATCAACACCATTACGGTGTTCTATTCCGTGGCCAAGGCAACAGACCATCTGCTGTCTGTTTCCACCAACGACATCGATGTGGCTTACGACGAGACAGCCGCCTCCTTCACAGTGAAGACGTTGAATGTCGACGACCTCACCGTAACAGCCTCTGCCGGCGCCACAGCCACACTGGTCGGCAATACTGTCAATGTTTCGTTTGCCGCCAATGACACGTTTGTTCCCAAGGTGTATACTATAACGGTAAAGAGCGAGGCCAATAGCCTCACTGAGACCGTAACCATCACCCAGGCTCCTAAGCCTTGCACCGTGTCCGCCCTTACTGAAGGCGCCCTCGCAACGGTAGACGGCCAGGTGGCCGCCATTACCACCAACGGCTTCATGCTGGCCGACGCTACCGGCGCCATCTTCGTCTACAAGAGCGGAACCGGCGTTGCCCTGGGCCAGAATGTCACTGTCGAGGGAACGGTCGGATCATACAACAAGGGGCTTCAGTTCCCGAATACCAGCACAGTGACTCTGGGCGCTGCGGGAACCTATGCTTATCCTTCTCCGGCAACATATACTGCAACGGAGATTGCCGCTTGGAACGGTGATGCCTCCAACCGTCTGGCTTCTTACGTCACCTTCACCGGCGTTGTCAAGAAGAACGGTTCCAACTATGACATCATCGTCGGTGGCGGCGCAACGGCGAATACAACCATTTACTCAGCCCCCGCTACAATCACCAGCGGCCTGGCCGAAGGTGACAACGTAACCGTCACCGGCTATGCCATCAATGTGATGTCCGGCCGTATGGGCGTTGTGGTCAAGGACGTGGTGAACAGCGAAACCACCCCGAAGATCGTCTTCAGTGATATCACCGATGTCCCTGCAGCCGGTGTGACCAATGCCACCCTCACGGTATCTCCGTTCCGCATTGCCGGCTGGACACCGACCGTCACCTTCACCGGCTGCGTCAGCGCCGCCAGCATCAATGCCGAGTGCACCACCGTCACCTACTCCGTCTCCAACAACCCTGACGCCACCACCAAGAACGGCACCATCGTCGTCACCTTCTCCAACGGCGTCGACCCGGATGTCGTTTATACCATCAACGTGAGCCAGCAGGCCAAAGTTTCTGGGACAACAGCTACTTTGCTGATTTCCGACTATGCAACAGCCAATTCCTGGGAGAATTCTAAAGCCTATTCGCCTATTAATGTGGATAGTAATATTGAATTGTCGGTTAATATAAAAGGCAATAATGGAAAATACTATTCAGCGAATAGCAGTTGGCGTAACTATGAAGGAGACGATGCCGCTATTGTCGTAACTGCAAAGAACGGAAAGACTCTTAAATCAGTGACCTTTACCTATGCGAGTGGTAATAGTGGCGTTATTGTGTATAGCGAGGTGCAGTATACTTCTGGTACTACTATTGATGTCTCGGGAACGACTGCAACGTTCTCAGTTGCCCACTCCTCTGGAACAAAGAATGGTAATGTACAGATTACCAAAGTTGTAGTTAGTTACGAGTAGAATAACAAAGTTCTAAACTTGCAGCAACCCCCACCCGGAGGTTGCTGCTTTTTTTGTGGGGATGGTCCGCTTCTTGGGCGTGGAAGGTCTGCCAGTTTCCGGGAATAGTTTGCGATTTTTGGGAACGTTGACACCTGTCCTTGGGAAAGGTCTGCGGTTTCCGGGAACGGTTTGATTTTGGGTGGGGGGGACCGTACCCGTAAAAATGGCCATAGAGTTGGTTCTGGGGCAATATTGCCGGGAATGGTCCCAGACTAAAAAACAGACCATTCCCATTTTTGCCCCACACCGTTCCCAAAAACAACGTCCCCAGGCTTGTTTGGCGCAAGTCCAAGCCCAAATGGAGCAGGTTCCCTAATCTTTGGCGCAGGTGCGTTTTTACAGCCTCTACCTGCGCCGCAAAATGCCATTCTACGCGCTGCAATGGCGCAGGTTCCCCACCCAAAATCGCACCTGCTCCATTTGCCGTAACACCTGCGCCAAAATACAGAGGATCCGCACCAAAACAACAGCACCTGCACCAACCAGAGCGCAGATTCCTTGTTACACCATCCCAACTGTTGCATGTAAGTGATTGACCCTGAGTCACTTCCTGAAATCGCCTCCGGCAAAATGACGTAGGCGATTTCAGCATCTTGCTGACCATCAATCACTTAAGTGCCACGCTAACCATACCCTCATTCCAGACACTGAGCAGCGGCGACGGATGGGGACTCCCGGCCGGGGGCATGGCCCCCCTCGGCCATGGGAAGAGGGAGGGGCCTGCCGGAGACAAGTTATCCGCGGCAGCGGATGACGCAGGATACGGTGGGAGGGTACGGAGGGAGCGCAGCGACTGGAGCCCCCCGGGAGGGAGTCCCCATCCGTCAGAGAATCCCCCCTCGGCCATGTGGAGAGGGAGGGGCCCGCCGGAGACAAGTTATCCGCGCAGCGGATGACGCAGGATACGGTGGGAGGGTACGGAAGGAGCGCAGCGACTGGAGCCCCCCGGCCGGAAGCCCCAGAGGCCCCCCCCTCCCGGGAGTCCCCATCCGTCAGACCCCCCCTACTCGCTCAGCAGTTTCGGCTCAGAGGTGCCGATGGTGCTGCTGAGCACGTCGGCCATGAGGAACATGTTGGAGACGATGGGGTAGATGCGGCCGTCCTGGATGTGCTCTTTCAGGGAGTACCAGGTGGCAGATGAGTCCTCGATATGGTCGGAGAATTCGATGCCGGGGAAGCGCTGGGCAAGGTTTTCGCGGAAGACGGCGGTGTAGTGCGCGCACAGGGCGTCCACTTCGCCCTGGAGGGCGGCGTCGGCTTCCCGGGAGCGGATGTCGGCGTAGGCTTCGGTGAACTCGCGGTACAGTTCGGAGTTGTTGATGGAGAGGCCTTCGAGGTTTTCGTTCAGGAGCCAGCAGTGGTTCACCTCGTCGGGGTCGGGCTGGATGGCGAGGTCGTTGAGCTTGCAGAATTTAACCCCGAACAGGGTCAGCTTGCCGCCGTCGGTGGAGAATTTGATTTTCGTGAAATCCAGGCCGATGGACGCCTTCACATAATACTTGCCGATATAGAGCACCTTCTTCTCACCGGGATGGGCAATCCCGTCCACCCACTTGGAGATGCGGTTGAAGACGCCTTTGGGGTCGGACAGTTTGTAGGTAGGGTCGTCCAGGAAGCGGGAAAGGGGCTCTTCCTTGACGATGTACCCCTCTTTGTCGAAGGTCATCGTCTCCACCTTGAAGGTGAAATTCACATTGGCGGGAACGCTGGCGGTCTGCGCCCATGTGTCCAGCCGGCTCTCCAGCTCCCGGTTGCGGTTCTCGAGGGAGGTCACTTTGTCCTGCAGTTCCAGCCGGGCCTGCTCCTGCTGCGCCAGGTCCTTGGCCCGTTCATTGAACTCGCTTTGGATGAGCTTGTTGATAGGCTGGATGGCCACGAGCATCAGGATGACCGTGATGACATTGGAAAGGATCAGGGCCAGCGGTGCCGCCAGTTTCGGGAAAAAGAGGAACAGGCCCACGTTGCAGGCGATCAGCAGGAAGCATCCGGCCGTAATGAGGTAGCTGGACGCCACCCGGCCCCGGTCCAGCGCGGACCGCACGGCCTTTTGAATGAATAAACCCATAGTCTTGTACTTTATTCCAATATTTACCGCAGGCTTCCGCGGTAGGAGATGTCGTCGCGGTTGCGGCTGTGGACGTGGACGTCGGCACTGCCGTTGTCAAAGACGGTGATGGTGTAGACGTAGATGTCTTCCCCGTTGGCCACGGTGACGACAATTTCCCGCCTGTCACCCACCAGTCCGCTGTCGGAATAGGCCGATATCTTCTCCGTGAACGTCAGCCCCTTGCCGCCGCCGTAGGGCAGGTCGCGGGCTACGCCGAAGTACGGGAGGTGGGAGTCCAGGACATTGTCCTTCACGGAAACCGAATAGCTGTTCACGGCTTTTCCGGTGCCGCGGAGGGGAATCATGTAATTGATGTCAATTTCAAAAGAGCGCTCATCCAGCTTCTGCTGGACCTCGGCGGCAATCTGCCGCCTTTCTTCAGGCGTCTGGCCGAATATGCCGCAGGCGGTCGCAAGGACCAGGGCCATCGTCAGGGCAAAGAACTGTTTCATAGGCTATCTGTATTTCGATTTATGTTCACGGGCATATTCCTCGTCGTAGCGGCGGTCCCATTCCCGGTAGTACTCCATCTTCGGGTCTTCGAAAAGGGACATCTGCTCGAAGGATTCGTGGGTGAGTTTGGAGACCCCCAGGCCCACCTGCCGGATGGGGGTGGCCCCGTCCCAGGCTTCGGAAAGGAGGCGGCGGGCTTCGGCCAGGATGAGGGCGGTGACATCGGTGGGCTGCGCCATCTGGCACTGCTTCTGCGAGATGGTGAAGTCCCGGTATTTGACAAACATGGACACGGTGGAGGCCTTGAACCTGTCGGCCCGGATGCGGTGCGCGACGATGCAGGCCACATTGAAAAGGGCGCGGTCAATCTCGCGGGGGTCGTCCAGGTCGCGGGAGAAGGTCCTTTCGGCACTGCAGCTCTTGGCCTCCTGGACCTCCGTCTCTACGGGCGAGGAGTCCCGTCCGTTGGCGTTCTCGTGCAGCTGGGCGGCGAACTTGTTCCCCACCAGCCGCGCCAGCGACCCGGGATTCAGCTGCGCCAGCTGGCCGATGGTGTGGATCCCGTAGTCCGTGAGCCGCCGCTCCGTCTTCTTCCCGACCCAGAGGAGGTCCCGCACGGGCAGGGGCCACATCTTTTCGGGTACCTCGTCCTCCCAGAGGGTGTGCACCTTGTCCGGCTTCTCGAAGTCGGACGCCATCTTCGCCAACAGCTTGTTGGAGCCGATCCCCACATTCACCGTGAACCCCAGCCGGGTCTTCACCTCGTCCTTGAGGCGGGTGGCCACTTCCACCGGATTCCCCTGCGGGCAGCGGAAAGTCATGTCCAGGAAACACTCGTCGATGGAAAACTGCTGCAGCACGGGGGAATAGGACCGGCAAATGCCGATAAACCCTTCCGAACACTGCCTGTACCACGCCCAGTCGCCCTGGACGATGACCAGGCCGGGGCAGGTGCGGAGCGCCATCGACACCGGCTGCGCCGTTTTGATGCCCAGCTTCTTCGCCGGGATGGATGCCGCCGTGATGATGCTCCGCCGGTCGTTGGGATCCCCCGAAACCACGCTGGGGACCAGCCGGATGTCCGGCTTCCCCTCCATCACCCCCTTCACCGCCGACCAGCTGAGGAAAGCGGAGTTCACATCGATATGGAAAATGATCCGGCGCATCGGACAAATTTACTAAAAATAATTCAGTAAAATTATTCGTACCTTTGCAGCCATGAACAGACGTGAACTGGAAATCATGGCGCCTGCGGGCAACTTCGGCTGCCTGGTCGCCGCCATTCAGGGCGGGGCCGATTCGGTGTACTTCGGCATCGGCCACCTGAACATGCGGTCGCATTCGGCCAACAATTTTACCCGGGAAGACCTCCCGGAAATCGTGCGCATCTGCCGCGCATACGGCATCCGGGCGTACATGACGCTGAACATCACCCTTTACGGTGAGGACTTGGAAGAAGCCCGCGAGACCCTCCGTGCGGCCAAGGCGGCCGGGGTGGACGCCATCATCGCATCCGACATGGCGGCCATTCTGTACTGCCGTGAGATCGGCCTGGAAGTGCACATTTCCACGCAGCTGAGCATCTCCAACGTGGAAGCCCTCCGCTTCTACGCCCAGTGGGCCGACGTCGTCGTCCTGGCCCGCGAGCTGAACCTTTCGCAGGTGAAAGCCATCCACGAAGCCATCGTGTCGGAGCACATCACCGGTCCCTCCGGGAACCTGGTTCGGATCGAGATGTTTGCCCACGGGGCCTTCTGCATGGCCGTTTCCGGGAAGTGCTACCTGTCCCTGGCGGCGTACGGGGAAAGTGCCAACCGGGGAGCCTGCATGCAGGTGTGCCGCCGCGGCTATTTGGTCACCGACTACGAGACCGGCAACCAGATCCACATCGACAACAAGTACATGATGTCCCCGAAAGACCTGTGCACCATCGAATTTGCCGACAAGTTCGTCGAGGCCGGCGTCAAGGTGTTCAAGATCGAAGGCCGCGCCCGCAGCGCAGACTACGTAAAGACCACCGCCCAGTGCTATCGGAAAGCGGCCGATGCCGTGGCCGACGGCACCTTCACCCCTGAGATGGGCTCCGCCCTCAAAGAAGAGCTCGCGACCGTGTTCAACCGCGGTTTCTGGGACGGCTACTACCTGGGCGCACGGATGGGCGAATGGAGCTCCGTCTACGGCAGCCAGGCCACCCGGCGGAAAGTCTATGTGGGAAAAGTCACCAACTGGTTCGCGCGCATCGGCGTCGTGGAAGTGCAGGTGGAAGCCACCCCGCTCCGGAGAGGCGAGGAGATTCTCTTTATCGGCCACACCACCGGCATCCTGCCCGTGAAAGTCGAAGACCTCCGAGTGGACCTTGAGCCGGCCGATGTCTGCCCCCAGGGCGTCCGCTGCTCCATCGCCGTTCCGCTGGAAGGAATGCCCGAAGACCATGTAAACCCGGACAGCGAGCCCGGGGAGCGCCTGCATCCCCGCCGGGGCGACAAAGTCTTCCGCTGGGAGACAGCGTAAAATATCGGCAAAAGACTTATCTTTGTAAAAAACTGCGTCTATGATTTCTGAAGCCCTTCTTGACCAGGCTGTCCGGGACCTCTTCTCCCGGATTGAGTTCCAAAAAGACCCCGCCGGCCTGTACGACCCGCTGCGGTATATGATCTCAATCGGCGGAAAACGTATCCGTCCCAAGCTGTGCCTGACCACTTACGGCCTTTTCCAGGACCGGCTGACAGACCAGATCCTGGAACCGGCGGCCGGGCTGGAAGTGTTCCATACCTTCACCCTCATCCACGACGACATCATGGACCGGAGCCCCTTGCGCCGCGGACACGACACCGTCTGGAAAAAGTGGAATGAAGACACTGCCATCCTCAGCGGCGACGTCATGTGCATCGACGCCTACAAACGCATTGCCAAGGCACCGGCCCCGGTCCTCGGCGACGCCCTGGCCCTGTTCTCAAAAACGGCCTCCGAAGTGTGTGACGGCCAGCAGATGGACATGGACTTCGAGAAAGAGGACATCGTTTCCATGGACCGGTACATGCAGATGATCGGCCTGAAGACCGGCGTCCTGATCGCCTGCGCGGCCCAGATGGGCGCCCTCATCGGCGGGGCCGATCCCGTCACCCAGCACAGCCTGTACCAATACGGCTACTACCTGGGCCTCGCCTTCCAGGTGGCCGACGACTACCTGGACGCCTACGGGGACCAGAAAGTGTTCGGCAAACCTATCGGCGGAGACATCCTGAACGGGAAAAAGTCCTGGCTCACCATCCGCGCCTACGAAAAAGGCGCCACCGCCGTGGCCGACGCCCTCACCGCCCCCGCCGCCACACCGGCCGAACAGGCTGCCAAGATCGCCCGCGTCAAAGCCCTCTACGACAGCGTCGACGTCGCCTCCGACGCCCGCCAGACCATTGCCGACCTCACCGCCACCGCCATCGCCAAAGGCTCCGCCGCCTGTGAGGCTGGGGGTGCTCGTTCTGCTGGGGGTGCTTGTTCTGCTGCGGTTGCTTGTTCTGCTGCGGGTGCGGGTTCGGTCGCTGCCCCGGCTGCGGGCTGTGAAACCCTCCGCCAGTTCGCTGATCACCTCATCGGCCGGACATTCTAATCTGTAGCTTCATACAAACTGCCCGGCTGCATCTGTATATGCTTCCGGCTGCCCCTGTGTGCTCCCTGGTGCGGGCTGTGAAACCCTCCGCCAGTTCGCCGACCACCTCATCGGCCAGACATTCTGATCTCCGGAGGGGTGCACTTTCCGGTGCACCCCTTGCCATTTCTGACACTGCGCTCCCGGGCAATACACTTTCCCTGTCTCCATCTTCGCCCATTCCCCCTGTTAAGGCACAGATACCCGCATCTTTGGCGCAGGTGTCCTCATTTTTGGTGCAGGCCCTGACTTAAATGGCGCAGGCGTTCGCATCTTTGGCGCAGGCCCTGACCCGAATGGCGCAGGCGTTCCAATCTTTGGCGCAGGTCCGTTTTTATGGCCAGGACCTGCGCCGCAAAATGCCACTCTATGCTCCCCAGTGGCGCAGGCTCCCCACTCAAAACCACACCTGCACCATTTGCAATGACACCTGCACCATTTGCAATGACACCTGCACCATTTGCAATGACACCTGCACCATTTGCAATGACACCTGCGCCATTTTCCACCATACGTGCGCCAACTCTCCAGACACCTGCGCCACACTCTCTACACACACCGCTGCTGCACATACACCGTATGTGCACAAAAATGGCCATCTATGGCATTCTGTATGTACATGAGCCCTCCAAAAGGGGTAGCCTCAGGTGTTTAGTCCAGTGTATGTACACGAATATGCGTTTCCAGGGCTATTATCAAGTACATACACCCCTGGGCCCAACAGCGGGAAATGGTAAGTTGCGGGGAATGTGACTGTTGGAAAAGCTGAGGTCAGAGTCTTAATGACTTGGGTTCCAGTTTAAAGCTTCTTTGACCTAGTAATTTACGTATTATGCACCTGGAGGAGGGTTAAAGTGGAATCTCAGGTGCAAATATGGGTGTTTTTGCACCTGGAGGTGGGTTAGAGGTGGTTGGGGGCGTCGGGACAAGGGAGGGGTTACGGCGGGAGACGCTCCGCAACATTGAGGCCTATAGGTGGTTGGGGTCGTCGAGGGCGAGGGAGGGGTTATGGCGGGAGACGCTCCGCAGCATGAGGGCGATGACTACGGCTGCAACGCACAGCCCCACAAACATCAGTTCAACGTTTACCGCTGCCGATGCTGCCGTCGAAATGCCCGAAGCCGCCGCCTCAGTCGCACCCGAGGCCACAGCCTCTGCACCAGCCGAAGCCGCCGCCTCAGCCGCACCCAAGGCCACAGCCTCTGCGCCAGCCGAAGCCGCCGCCTCACCCGCACCCGAGGCCACAGCCTCTGCACCAGCCGAAACCGCACCCGCACCCGCCCCCGCCGCAAGGATAATGCCGGCGATCCATTTGAAGCTCAGCAGGCCCAGGTTCTGGACCCAGTAGACGAGGGCGTAGGTGGTGCCGAGGACTTTGTCGGGGACGATCTTGGGTACGGACGGCCAGAGGGCGGCCGGAACCAGGGAGTAGCCGAATCCGAGGAAGACCATGGCCAGGTAGCCCCAGAAGGGGATGCCGGCGGGGGCGAAGGCGAGGAGCAGATGGGCAATCAGGGCGAGGACTGCGCCGATGACCATCCACCGCGTGCCGTGCCCGACTTTGTCGACCAGGATGCCGAACAGCGGGGCGAAGATCACTGTGGAGAAGGGGAGCATGGACACCATCCAGCCGGCGGTTGAGGCCGGGATGTCAAAACGGGGGATGAGGATGGCGCCGGCGAATTTCTTGAAGGCGATGATGCTGCTGTAGAACAGCACGCACAGCAGGCCGATGAGCCAGAAGTTCTTGTTTCCCAGCACTTTCAGGACGTCCTGAAAACGGAAGGCATCCTCGTCGGAAGAGCCCGATTCCTCCGGAAGCACAGTATCTCTCCGGTCGGCCCGGGCGTCGAGGGCGACGAAAACGGCCCAGAGGATGAGGCCGACAGCCATCAGCCCCATGCCCACCATGGCGGGGCGGGCGGTCTCCGAGAGTGCGTACACGTGCCCGGCCTGCTGCTGAACCAGCCGGGGGGACAGCACCAGGGCGAAGGCGGTGCCCAGCCGGGCGATGGCCAGCTGCAGGCCCATGGCCAGTGCCATCGGCCCGCCGCGGAACCACCGTGCGATGCTCCGGGTGACGGCCGTGCCCGCAATCTCCGACCCGAGGCCGAAGAGCATGACTCCGGCGTACGCCGCCTGCAGGGACCATGATGCGCCGCTGAGCAGCGCCCACAGCACGATGCCGGCGCCCAGGACCATCATCCCCACAAACAGGGAACCGGTGACCCTGACGCCCCACTTGTCCAGCAGGATGCCGCCGATCACGAGGCCGCCGAAAACGCACAGTACGCTGTATCCACTGGAGTACAGTCCGTACCCTGCCGCATCCCAGCCGAGGGCCGTCAGGGACGGGTCCTCGAACAGATAGGAGATGCTGGAGAACATGTCGTCGAAGTAGTACGACGCGAACATGGGTACGACCAAACAGGCCAGCGCTATCCAAGCCGCTGACCTGTAAAATGTCCGGGAAGAAGAAGCCATTTACTTCTGGATGTTCGGGAGTTCCAGGCCGTAACCCTTCTTCTTGTCTTCCACCTTCAGCAGGAAGGTGAACAGGAGGGCGATGAGGCCGAAACTGGCAAAGATAATCATGGGAACGGTGTATCCGCCGGTGGCCTTATTGACGGCGCCGATCAGCAGCGGAACGCCCCACAGGCCGATATTCTGCACCCAGAAGATGACGCAGTAGGCGCTGCCGAGGATTTTCTCGTCGATGATCTTGGGAACCGACGGCCAGAGGGCGGCGGGAACCAGCGAGAAACTGACGCCGAGGATGAGGATGAGGGCGACGGCGAGCCAGGTGGCCTTATACACGGGCAGCACGAGGGCGAAGCCCAGGTGGCACACCACCATGATGAGCGCACCCACCATGAGCATGGTGGCACCCTTGCCCTTGCGGTCCAGGAAAATGCCCAGGAACGGGGTCAGGACCATGGCCAGGATGGGGAAGAAGCTGAACAGGCGGGCGGCGAAGTCGGCCTCTACCTGAAGGGTCTCTTCCAGGAAGTTGGTGGCGAATTTCTGGAACGGGAAGATGCCGCTGTAGTACAGCACGCAAAGGATGGAGACAATCCAGAACATCTTGGAGGAGAAGATTTTCCCGAGGTCCTTGACCTGGAATTCGTCGGCCTTGGAGGTGTCGGACTGGCCCACTTCGGCGAGCTGGGCGTCGAACTTGCGGTCCATTACACAGAACACGGAGAAGGAAATGAGGCCGATGCAGAGCAGCAGGGCGCCGAACAGCACGGGGGAACCCACCGTGTCGGGGAAGGCCTTGGAGATGGCGGGGGAGAGCCACATGGCGGCGAAAACGCCCAGGCGGGCGATGGCCATCTCGATACCCATGGCCATGGCCATTTCCTTGCCCTTGAACCACTTGGCGATGGCTTTGGAGACCGTGGTGCCGGCCATTTCACAGCCGCAGCCGAAGATCATGAAGCCCAGGGTGGCCATCTTGGCGCTGCCGGGGAAGCTGACCCACCAGCTGTTGAGCCAATTGCACATTTCAGTAGCCTGGAACCAGTCGCTGACGCCGATATACTTGATGACGGCGCCCACTACCATGAGCGAGGCGCTCAGCACGCCCGTGAACCGCACGCCCATCTTGTCCAGGATGATGCCGGCGAAGATGAGGAAGAAGCAGAACACGTTGAGGAAGTATTCGCCGCCGGCATAGGTGCCGAAGGTGGCGCTGTCCCAGCCGCGGAGGTTCTCAAGGGTGGATTTCAGGGGGGAGAGGATGTCTGCGAACAGGTACGCGAAGAACATCATCATGGCAATCAGAACGAGGGCGGTCCAGCGGATGGCGGGGCTGTCGTTCAGCAGTTTGTTCACTTTTTCTGACATGTTTGTGTATTTTTATTCATTCTATTCACGAACGGAATGGCTAATATAGGTATTTTATTCAGAAAAGTCAAGGCTTCTGCGGCCGGACACCCCATGCGGGGTCGGGCTTTTCGCTCATCCAAAGGTGCAGTTCGCCGCCTTCCATCAGCTGGCTGTGCGTGAAGAAAGGTTCTTCCAGCGGCTTTCCGTTCAGGGTGGCCCGCCGGATGTATTTGGCGTCGTCCGACACGGCGTCGGCCACGATCCGGAAGGTCTTCCCGCCGGAAAGATGCACAGTGGTCTGTCTGAATCGGGGGCTGCCGACGGTGTACACGTCGGAGCCCGGGGTGACGGGGTAGAAGCCCATGGCGGAGAACACCACGAAGGCGGTCATGCCGCCGCCGTCCTCGTCGCCGGGAACGCCCATCAGGTCCGGACGGAACCAGGTGTCCAGGAGCTGGCGGATGCGTTTCTGGGTCTTCCAGGGGGCGCCGGCGTAGTTGTACAGGTAGGGGACATGCAGGGACGGTTCATTGGCCATGGAGAACTGGCCCACGTTGCCGGTGTGGTCCGGCAGCTTGGCGAAAAACTCGTATTTGGGCCTTCCCAGCGGCGTGTGAAACATCGAATCCAGCGCAGCGGTAAACGCCTCCGGACCGCCCATCAGGCCGATCAGGTCCGCGATATTGTGCTGGACGTCCCAGCGGTACACCCAGGCGTTATTCTCGTCATAGTACTCGCGCGCGCCCATGCCGCCCGGGTAATTGTAGTCCAGGTCCGGGATGAAGTTGCCGTCCTTGTCCTTGGGATGGAAGAAGCCGGTCTCGGGGTTGAAGAGGTTCCGGTATGCATAGGAGGCCTCGAGGGCGGCGCCGGAAAGGCTGTCCAGGCCGGCGAGGGCGGCCAGCTGCGACAGGGCCCAGCAGTCGTAGGCCGTGCCCAGGGTGACGGCCACCGGCTGGCGTTTCTCAAAGTCGTTCACGTTGGGGTCGGTTTCCTTTTCCCCTTCCCGGAGGGCGGGGATGTAGCCGTGCTCCCAGAAGAAGCGGTCAATCTCTCCGGCGGGAGCGCCCGACCAGGGGGCCAGGGTCTTCTTGGTAAGGGTGTTCCAGCCGAAGCGGGCGGCGGTTTCCACGTCTACGTCGAGGCCTTTTACGGCAGCGTCGGCATAGGAGGCGATGAGGTGGTTGGAGTTCATGCAGCGGGCGTCGCCGGTGACTTCCGGGAAGTTCGGGAGGACGTCCCGTCCGCCGTGGCGGGCGGCCTGGAGGTAAGAGTGGAGGATGTCCTCCTCCGTCTGTGCCTCCGTGAGGATGCGCAGCGGATGGGCGGCCCGGTAGGTGTCCCAGAGCCAGTCGTCGGTGTAGTAGGGGGTGCCACCGTCTTCATGGACGGATTTGTCTTCCGCGCTCCAGTACCGGCCGTCCTCGCTGATGCAGACCGGCCGCTCCAGGGTGCGGTACAGGGAGGTGTAGAATACGGTCTTGTCGGCCTTGGAGCCGCCTTTTACCTGGATGGCGCCGAGGGCTTTGTTCCAGATGTCGCGTCCCTTCGCGGCGAGGGCGTCCACGTCGTAGTTCTGCAGTTCGCGGCGGAGGTTCGACAGGGCCTGGTCTTCGCTGATGTAGGAGATGCCGTAGCGGAGGTTCACCAAGGGGCTGTCAAAGCCCAGGACAACCTGGTCCCCTTCCGGCAGAACCCGCAGCGTACGGGGCTCCTGCCGTGTTTCCATGCAGACGTACACCGTGGCGTTCGGATTCAGGTGCACGGCTCCTTTCACGAGGCTGCCCTCTGCGCGGACGTTTCCGCCGGGGCAGTGAAGGGCTAGCGTAAGGGGAGCGTTGCCCGCCAGCTCATAGAGGGCCGCCTGATGCGACGGCGCATAGCGGAGGTCGATGTTTCCGTCCTCCAGCGTGGCCTCCCAGAGGTAAGGGGTGATGTGCTCGTTGTCGAAGGTGATGACAGTCTCCGGCTTGCATCCGCCCCGTGCCGACACGGCGAGGCTCATGGCCGCGCGTCCGCGGTGATTGGTCACGATAAGTGGCAGTCCGCGGTAAATGTCGCTGCTGGCGTCCGTCTTGTTGGGAAAAATACGGACCATGGAATGCGGCAGCTGCACCGTCGGATACGTGGGTACCAGCAAGTGGCT
>OCVV011098952.1_pt1 | contig 15244 bp, 28 predicted proteins | sample 1539721 | NCBI WGS metagenome assembly OCVV01 (sample SAMN02144230, study PRJEB22623) | gut metagenome | biome: sheep rumen | host: Ovis aries | place: New Zealand
GTAATTGATTTTTATAAAACAGCTTTCGAAATCATATTCCAGCTAGCGGCTGGCTGTTGGGAATTAATAAAAGCCGTTTGGGGTATTGTTTCGGCGTGGTTTAATGAAAATATAATCATTCCTGTTAAAACATTTTTTACAGATTTGTGGAACGGAATAAAAGACGCCGCGCGTTTAGCGTGGGAAGGAATTAAAGGCGTTTGGGCTGCCGTTTCGGGCTGGTTCAATCAAACAATTATAGCGCCTGTTTCTAATTTCTTCGATAGAATGTGGGACAAACTGAAAAACGGCGCTTCGCAAGCGTGGGAAGGAATTAAAGGCGTTTTCTCTAAAGTAGCCGACTTTTTCGGGGATATTTTCTCAAAAGCGTGGACGAAGGTTAAAAACGTTTTTTCAGTTGGTGGAAAAATTTTTGATGGAATTAAAGACGGTATTGTTTCAGCGTTTAAAACCGTTGTCAATGGAATTATTAAAGCTATTAACAAGGTTGTAGCAATTCCATTTAACGCAATTAATAACACGTTAGACAAAATTAGAAACGTTAGCGTCGCTGGAATACAACCGTTTAAAGGTTTAATTTCACGTTTTGACGTTCCGCAAATTCCATTATTGGCTAAAGGTGGCGTAGTTCGCGGGGCAACAACAGCAATCATAGGCGAAGACGGCGCGGAAGCTGTAGTACCATTAGAAAAAAATCGCGAATGGATAAAAGCCGTAGCGGTTGAAATGGGGCAGCAGATGAACGCAAACGGAAACGGGGGCGTAGTTGTTAACCAAACTAACAATTATTCGCAAGCCCACAGCCGTTACGAATTATTCCAAACAAGACAAGACACAGCGAACGCCGTTAGGGCAGCTTTACAAGGGGTTTAAATATGGCAACATTTACTTTAACAAGCCCAAACGAAGAAACGTTAAATTTATCTAACAACGTTTATTTTCGTTTGATAAACATTGAAAATCAAACTTTTAACGAAAATAGCATAAGTTCTTTAAAAGTAGCGGGGGCAGATGGCGACATAATAAACAACGTCGCCAGCAATCCGCGAACAATTACGCTTTCTTTGTATTTAGAAGGAAACGTAGAAATAGCGAAGCGCTATATTATGCGATTTTGTAAACCTAAATTAAATCACGTCATAAGCTGGACGCAAGAAAAAAGAACGTTACAAATTAACGGAACGTTAGAAAGTATTTCTCTACCGCGATGGGCTAACGGGCTAGTTATGCAATTAAAATTTTATTGTCAAAATCCGTTTTGGCTAGATAAAAACATAACGCGCGACGAAATAGCCGACGGAATAGGGCTACATTATTTCACTACAGAACCTAATAACCAGCTAGCATTTTACGGCGATGGTATAGTAATGGGCGCTATTAATACAATTCATACGCAAACGTTTTTTAATGATGGCGACGTAGCAACAGGGCTAACAATAGACATATTCACGCAAGACGGAATAGAAAACCCTATTGTTTACGCCGATGGCGGCGTATATATTGGCGTTAATAAAACGTTAGCGCCTTCAGACCATTTAGTTATTACAACAGGCAAAGACGAAAAGGACATAAAATTAAACGGCGTTTCGATTTTGGGCGACATTATGGACGGTTCGACGTTCCCACAAATGAACGTAGGCGATAACACGTTTCGAATTGCCAGCGCTACAGGCGAAATAAATAACGTTTATATGAGTTTGAACTATAGAAAGGCGTATATATAATTATGATTCAGTATGTAGAAATACGGGATTTTAACACGCGTAAAATTATAGGCATTGTAGATAATTACAAGTCTATTATATGGGCGGCGGAATATTACGGCGTCGGTACGTTTGAAATATACGCCCCCGCCAGCGCGCGAAATCTCACAAATTTAAAAGAAAATCGCATTGTTACGCGATTCAATGATAAAAACGTGGGAATTATTGATAAAATCGAAATAGAAAACAATATAACCGATGGCGAAGTTATTATAGCTAGCGGGCATTTTGCAAAAAATCTTTTGTCGCAAAGAATTATTTACGTTAAAGCTGGAACGTATAGCATAGCGCCCACAATTCTAAACGGGAACGTAGCGCAAGCCGTTGTAAAACTTGTAAATGAAAATTGCGTCAATTCGGCGCTAGTTCATAGAAATTTTAACGGGTTTATATGTGCAGAAATAACGCCCGATTTAGACGCGGTTATTTTAGGCGGCGATGGTACGCCGTCAAAAATACAAGTTACATACGATAATTTATTGACCTATACAGACGAATTATTAAAGAAATACGGCTACGCCGCACGCGTGGAACTAGACAGCAACGGGAACTTTGTTTATAAAATTTATCAAGGCGAAGACCAAACAGCAAAATTAACGTTTAGCCGTGAATATGATAATTTAATTAGTTCTAATTATGTTTACGATATTTCAAAAGAAAAAACAACGGCTATAATCGGCGGACAGGGCGAAGGGCTAGAACGTTTTATAGCTATGGTAGGAAATCAAATTACAGGCTACCAGCGCCGCGAATTATGGGTAGACGATAACCAAAAGGCGAAAACAATTAAAGACGAAGAAACAGGACAGGAAATAACGTTAACAGACGCCGAATATAATAAAATGTTGGCGGCAGATGGCGCGTTAAAATTATCTGATTTTAAAACATTAGAAAGTTTTAGCGGCGAAATAAATCTAACTAGCGGGCGTTATGTTTATGGCGAAACTTATAATTTAGGCGATTTAATAAAAATTTACGATAGTACAGTTAATAAAACGGCTGTTTGTAGGATTCTTAAAATAAATGAAGTAGAAGACGAAAACGGTTATAATATAAGCGCAGAATATGAAACCATATAGAAAGGGGCTAAAAGATGGAATATAGCGGATTTTTTAACGCGTATTTAGACGCAAGCGGAAACTATGACAGGCACTATAAAAGTGAAGATTATTGTGACAATTTAGCGGTTGTTATTTCTAACGGCGTTTTACGCGGACACGACGACGATTTAAAAGTAACGGCAAACGGGCTAAATTTAAGCGTAGGCGCGGGGCGTGGCTGGATAAACGGACATTATTATTATAATTCTACAGCGCTAGAAATTGACCCCGTAGAAGTGCCAACAGGCGGCGCAAGATTCGACCGCGTTATTTTACGTTTCAATAATACTATTGAAGCGCGCGAAGTTAGCGTACAGTATTTAAAGGGCGTAGCGGCAGCAGAACCGATAAAACCCGAAATAACAAGAAATGAAAATATTTACGACCTTGTATTAGCGGATATATTCGTACAGCAAAACGCGAATAGCGTAACTGTTATAGATACAAGAAGCGACGTTAACGTTTGTGGCTGGGTTTATTCAACTAGCGGCGACGATTCGTTTTTTACTTCGTTGGATAATCAATTTAATTTGTGGTTTGAAACATTACGCGACGACATAGCCACAACGACGCTAGAAGTCGAATATAGACAATTAACCACAATGACAGCAAACGGAACAACTGTTAATATAACTATTCCACAGTTTGACGCTACAAAGCCTTATAGACTAGGCGTTTACGTTAACGGGGCGCGTGCTTATTTAGATAGCGATTACACAGTTACGGGAAATTCGCTAACCTTTACAAATACATTAAACCGCGGAACAAAAGTTTTAATTGTATTAACTATTGCTAAAGATGGGCGCGGGGTTGCTTCGGTTGTTGACGATGTAACAGAACTTCAAGACAAAGTAGCAGCGCTAGAACAGGGCATAGCATACGCGGAATATAATTATATTTGTAATGGTTCAACCGATAACGTGGAAATTTCTAATAAAGTACAGGAATTTTTAAACGCTGGTAATGATTATAGGGACTTAAAAATTAATATTTATGGAACGTTCGGCGCAAATGCACCCGTTAGCGGTTCGGGAACTTCTAGCGACCCTTATATTTGGATTCGCGCGGGAAAAGGAACGGCAACAAATAGACGTTGTTATTTAGATTTTTCTAATTGTTCACAAATTAGTTTTAATTGTAGCGTGCCAGCGGGTTATTATATTGGCTTTTTCGGTTTAAATATTTATCTGAAAAACGCTAACGTTATTATGAATAACGAACAGGCGTATATTTATATGACAAGCACGGCAAACGATACACGCGTTTACGCGGAAAATTGCCGTTTTTGGATAACAGCGCGTAACGGATATATAGCGCGCGGCGGTAGCTTTTTAAATTGTCGCGTCAGTTTGACAACAAAAGGCGACGACGCGAACGCGTTCCCTGTTTTGTCGGCTGGATTCTTAAAAATTACAGGCGGCGAATATTACAGCTATTCGCCAACAACTAAAAACGCTAATATCGTTTACGTTGCTAGCGGACAAAGCGAAGCCGTGGTTATTAGTTACGCTATGAACGCGCCAACGGTTGCGCGTTCGGGCTATAAGCAAACAGCCGCGTTTAATATTCAAACTAACAACGGACTTTGTAGCATTACAGACACAGTAACAACGCTGGACGTAACGGCAGCGGGGCAGAATGTACGCGGAACAATTCGCGCAAACAAAGCGGGTTTTATGTAAGGACTTGAACCATTTTAGAAATAAGTTATAATATAATTGTTAATTTCCTTTTTTAAGATTTAAAACCTTTTATAAAATGTACTTTGAAGCAAGAAAGGCGCTTTTTATAGGCGTCTTTTTTGTTGCGTAAAATTGCACAACAAATATATATAATCTTTGTGCATTTTGCGAATAGATAAAAATTATATATAAGTATATACTTATATCATAAGGAACAGGAAATGAAGCAAACAAGAAAGGAATTAACAAAATGAAATTTGAAGAAGCATTTAAAAAAATCTTATTAAACGGATTAGATATTGAAGCCGTAGCAAACAGCGAATATTTATTCGAAGTTGAAGTAAACGGTAAATATGAAGTAATGACAGAAGAAAAAGTTATTGAATTTGCAGAAACATTATAAACAAACCAGCGGGGGCGACAAGCCCCCCACAATGAAAGGAAGGTACAATATGACTAAAGAAACAAAAATAATGTTGTTGCTGGATAAACGCGACGAAGCATTACAGAAGCTAGACGAAGAATATAATAGCCGATACGCTACAGAAGGTATGATGATTAGTGAAACGCTAGAATTAAATATGTGGCATACAGAAGAAAAAGACAAAATAGAAAAAGCATTTATAAAAGGCGTGATGGAATTATAGAAAAGCTGGCGGGGGCGACAAGCCCCCACAAAGAAAGGAAAGTTAACAAGATGGAATGGTTTAAAAATGTGTTTTTGGCTAGCTTTAAAAAGGGCGAAACAAGAATAACTGAAAAACAATTTAATATTTTTATGAAATATTTAAAAGGTAATTATTACGAAAACGGATATATAAGCGGTAAAAAAGATATTATAGACGGTCTTAAAATTAATGCTTATGAATGGGGCAGCATAGCGGGACAACAATATTTTGTGGTTATTGAATAAACAGGGGGGCGACACGCCCCCAACAAAGAAAGGAAGGTTAACAAGATGGAAGAAAAAATGTTAAACAAAGTAAACTATATGGCGCAAGATTTAAAGAAGCATTACGACAAATTTGGTTTTAATGGCGTACACGAAAGAATGTTAGAAAGACTTTACGGCGCTTTAGATTTATTAACAGCAGCAACGGGCAAAGAATACGTTATATTAGAAGATGGAAGCGTAATAGAAAGGACGGCAGCAGATGAAAAAGAATAGTAAAGGACATTTAGACGCGGTTAGACGATATGACGCAGCAAACACGCGTCAAATATGTTTAAAGCTAAATAATAAGACGGACGCGGATATATTAGCCCGTTTAGATGAAGTGGAAAACAAACAAGGTTATATAAAAGAACTTATATTAAAGGACTTGAAAAATAATTTAGAATAATTATAATGTAAATATAGCAAGTAACCCTATACTTATATTTTTCAATTCTCTTTCCTTAAAACGAAGCAAAGAAGGCACGCCAGCGGGCGCGCCTTTTTTGTTAGTAAAGTTGATAGGGATTGTTAATAATATAGACTTATTAACAAAGTTATAAACATTATCAACAAAAATTTTTATCTACAAGATGGAATAAAAGGCAGCAGAACGGCGCAAATTATTTTTATGAAACATAATAAATCTTTTCTACACGTTGTTGCCATATTGTTAACCGTATTTTTATTTAGTTCGCCAGCATTGGCGGCACATTGTAACGTTAAAGCTGGCGATAGTATGCACAAAATAGCTAAACGTTACAAGATACATTTTTTTGATGTATTAGAAGCGAATAAGCATTACAAAAACCCGCATTTAATACACCCGAACGACAAAGTTTATTTACCCGAAGGAAACACGGGCGAAGAAACGAAAGAAAGTTCTAAAGCAGATAATATTAACCACGGGACAGAAACGCCAGCAGCCGAAGGCATAACGCAACAGGCGCGCGACGTTTTAGCGATTGTTAACGCGGAACGTTCGAAAGCTGGTTTAAACCCTTTAACGCTTGACGTTGAACTATGCAAGATAGCAAACGTTAAAGCTGCCGATATGCGCGACAATAACTATTTTTCACACGATAGCGCGCGTTACGGGTCGCCGTTTCAAATGTTACAAACGTTCGGCAGACATTACACCAGCGCGGGCGAAAACATAGCAGCGGGGCAGAAAGACGCCAACGCCGTTATGACAGATTGGCTAAACAGCAGCGGACACCGCGCCAACATTTTAAACGCTAATTATAAATCGCTGGGCGTTGGTTATGTTACGGGCGGTTCGTATGGTTCTTATTGGGTACAAGAATTTACAACGCCGTAAAAAGTGTTATAATATTTTCTGTAAATCAGTTCTTCTTTTTTAGCATTACAAGAAAGGCGCTTTTTATAGGCGTCTTTTTTGTTTGTCAAAAATGCACAACAAAATCATATAATCTTTGTGCATTATGCGAATAGATAAAAACTATATATAAGTATATACTTATATCATAAGGAACAGGAAATAAAGCAAACAAGAAAGGAATTAACACAATGACAGCAACAGAAAAAGCAAAGAAATTAATATCAGAAAGAAGCACAAGCGATTTAATTAAAGACTTTGAATTAACAGAACTTGTAAACGATGAAAACATACCAACGGTTCGCGGCTGGATAATGGACGAACTAGAAAAAAGAAACGGCGAAGCCTTCGAAAAATGGATAGACAGCAACGAAGACAGCCCAAGAAAATTTTATATTTAATTAACCAGCGGGGGCGCAAGCCCCCACAAAGAAAGGAAGGTACGTTATGAAATGGACGGAACTATATAAAACAGAAGACGAATTAATAAATGATATGCTAAAGACTAAAAGCGACCCAAAAACCGAACCATATAACCAACTTGTTAAAGGTTACGAATACATAGAAAGTTTTAAAAGATATTACAAAGCAAACGGAAAATTAACCGATAGACAATTAACACAGTTAAAGCGACTAGCTGGCAGCATTTATAAAAATGTAAATTGGAATTGCTATAGATAAAGGACGGGGCAAAGCGCCCCGCCTTTTTTATATTCGCTGGTTAAAGAATTTAGCACGCTTTTCATTTAGGGATAATTTAAAATGTGGTTGCCCGTTCGGGACGCTATCCCTACTAACAGGACAGACAGCCAGCGTTAAAATAACGTCGTCGTCCGTTATGTCGATTCTATTAACAAAGCGGTCGAATAAATGTTTTAATGCTTTGTCGTTATGCGTTTCGGCTTTTAAAAAGCTGGTTAAATACGCTTCTACATTTTCGGGCGTTATTTCAAAATCTACAGACGCTTTATAAATTAAAATGTCTTTTTCTATTCTTTTTAATTCGTCGAAATATTCGGCGGACAGTTCGTTATAAATTTCTATCGGTAAATCATTTTCTAATTGTTCACGTTTTGCATTTTTTAAGATATTTAAAATTTTGGTTTTTCGTGCCGTCAATTTTTTTATATCTATTTCGTTATTGTTTTGTGCATTTGCTAAATGTGAAATTTTAACCGCTATTTCTTTAATTGCTACAGGGTTTAAAATATGCTTTTTAATTTCCTGTAAAACGTATTCTTCTAAAATATCTTTTCTAATGTCTTTCGCGTCACACGTTCGCGACCCTTTTTTATTTGAACAAACATAATACGCGTAGTGGCGACCGTGACTAAACTTTCTATAGTTCCCGAAAAAGTGCGCCCCACATTTACAAAAGATTTTACCCGTTAAAGCGTAAAGCCGTTTTGTTTGGCGTGGTTTAGTTTGTTCGGCGTTCTTTTCGTGTATCACTTGAACCCGTGCAAATAAATCTTTATCAATTATAGCGGGCGTTTTGCCTTCTATTTTTAGTTTGTCATAGCCTTTTATATTTACGTCGCGTATTCCTATATAAAATTCGTTCCGCAATATTCCTGTAATTGTTTGAACGGTCATAGACCCGCCCGAACGACCTTTAATATTATTATCGTTTAAATAATCGACTATTTCGCGAAGGCTGGCGCCGTTGGCGTAGCGTTCGTAAATCTGTTTAATATAATAACTTTCGTTTTCGTCTACTTGAAATTTACGGCGCGCTTTTCCGCGTGTAAATTCGCCTGTTTCATACAGGGAATAACCAAAGGGAACGTTACCGCCTAAATAATAGCCTTGTTGTGCTGCCACATACATACCGCTTTTAACGTGCGCGGCAATTATGTCGCTTTGTAGTTCGTGCATAGCAAATAAATTAGTACCGCTAAATTTTCCGTGTGGGTCGGTCATATCTATTCTTTCTATTACGGATTCTATAACTATTCCGTGTTTTTCGTATAAGTCGTGATTATAATTTAACGCGTCGCGCGTATTACGGAAGGAACGCGAAAAGCTAAATACTATTATTTTGTCAAAAATTCCGCGTTTTGCGTCGCGTAACATTTCGTCGAACGCTTCGCGCCCCGCTACCTTTTTACCGCTTTTCGCTTTGTCTACATATTCTTTAACAAGCGTATAGCCTTTTAGTTCTATAAATTTTCTACATTCGTCTTGTTGATATTCAATAGAAAAACTTTCGCTTTGTTTGTTAGATGAAAAACGAATATAGATTACAGCGCGTTTATTGTTCATTATTTTTTTAGCCCCTTTACACAAAGTAAATAAATTTCCATTAAGTCTATATATAATTCGTGCTTTTTGTCGTCGTCTAGTTCGTCAGATGAAAACAAGGATTTAGCACGCGTTAATAAATCGTTAGTTTCTTCTATGTTTTTAATTCCAAAGTATGAAAGCCCGACGTTATATAAAGCCGCCAGCCGTTGTAATTCTTTTAATGATGGCGAACGCCTGTTAATTTCATAGTTGGAAATAGTCGCACGCGATACGCCTAAAATGTCCGCGACTTCTTGTTGTGTTAATTTTTTATTAAGTCGTAGCGTTTTAAGTTTTGCGCCGATGTTATTCAATTTAATCATTCCTTTTTATTGGGATAAAGGCAGCAGAACCGCCGCCGTAGAATATTACGGGATTTAGTATAATATGTTTTGCGTCATATTGCAACGCAAAATGTACAAAATATCTAAAAAAGTATATATAGCGCTTGTTTAAAGTGCCGAAATGTTTATTTATTAGCTGGCAATACTTGTAATTAAAAAATAGATGATTTATTATAAATGCGTCAAAACGTTACAAAAAGAAAGGAAGTGAAGCGATGAAGAAAAGAACGGCGTTAATTGCTTTAAGAATACGCCACAATTTGACACAAGAACAGATAGCCGAACGGCTGGAAGTTACGCGCGGCGCATATTCACAAATAGAACTAGGAACGCGGGACGGGCGTTTCGATTTTTGGCAGCGATTACAAAAGGAATTTAATTTAACTGATTCGGAAACGTGGGCGATTTTAAAAAATGAAGACGGAAAACAAAAAGAAACACGTCAGAAAGTTTATAACTAAATTTAAAGAAGTTGAAACTATACCCGATTTAACAAGTTTTTACGAAGAAATTTTAAACGAAGTACGAAAGGAAATTACAAAATGACTAAAGAAGAAAAGCAAGATTTAATTATTGAAGTTCTAACAGAAGCGGTAGCAAATAAAAATCTAACAATTCTAAAGTATCAAAAGACAATTAAAACTTTAGAAAATATTATAAACGGGTACGAAACCATTTTAATGAAAAAGAAAAAGACATCATAGGACGCGTTTATTTTGCCTTATTTTCAATTTTAAGCGTTTAGGGGTACAAATACCCACGAAAGCAATTAAAAACGAAAATAGACGCAATCAACGTAAAAAGACGCGCCAAAAACGGCGCGCCTATGTGAAGGGAAAAAACATATAACAAAAGGCGTTATATAACACCCCTTTAAATTATAACAGAAACGAAAGGCGTAACAATGAAAAAGTTTAATATAAAACACGGACTAGCTATATTTACTATAATTTTGTTTTTATTTATTATTTTGTTTTCAATAAAAACAATGGCTTTAGAATCTGTAAACGGCGACCCCTTCGAAGAACCCGTAAAAATGCGTTGTACTGTTTACACAACAACAGGAACAACAGCCAGCGGAAAGCAAACAAGAAGCGGAATTGTAGCGGGTCGGCGCGATTGGCTGGGAAAGGTAGCGGCGCTATATGAAATAGACGAATACGGAAACATAGGCGATTTTATAGGCTATTACGAAATATTAGATACAGGCGCGGGAATTGATACAGACGGCGACGGAATAGGCGACATCATTATTAACGGGCAAAGCGTAGACGTTTGGCAGCCGTCAGAAGAAGACGCGCGACAATGGGTTTTAAATTACGGCGATTATTTATATATAAAAATCATTGACGGCAAAGGTTGAAAGGAAAGGAACGGCAGCAGATGGAAGAAAAAACAACTAGAAATTATTTTGCAATCATACCCGCTAACGTTAGATATGACGCGGAACTACCAGCGACAGCGCGTTTATTGTATGGCGAAATAACGGCACTATGTAACGAACGCGGCTATTGCTGGGCTACAAATAATTATTTTGCGGATTTATACGGGGTAACAAATAGAACGGCTTCTAGCTGGGTTAGTTTATTAGCTAAAAGGGGTTATATTCACGTCAAAATTGTTAAAGACAAAGACACAAAGGAAATTAAAGGGCGTTATATTAGCATAATTAACAAAGACGTTATAGAAGAACTTGTTAAAACCGACGAAAATTTAAACGACCCTATAGAAAATAATTTCCATACCCCTAGAAAAAATATTCCTAACCCTATAGAAAATAATTTCCATACCCCTATGGAAGAAAATTTCCACAATAATAATACAGTTATTAATAATACATCTAATAATACAGTTAATAAGGGGGAAAAACGTAAACGTTTTGTCCCGCCTACACTAGAAGACGTTAAAGCCTATTGTTTAGAACGTAATAACAAAGTAGACGCGGAAAGATGGTTTAATTATTATACGGCTAATGGCTGGCACGTTGGGCGTAACAAAATGAAAGATTGGAAGGCAGCCGTTAGAACGTGGGAACGTAATAGCTTTGGATTTAGTGACAATAGCAAGCGTGGGAAGAACGGAATAGCTATTAACGAAGACACAACAAAAGAAAGCGCGGATTTTTGGGCGCAAGTTAGAAAGGACAGCGGGGCAGATGAAGGAAATTAAATTAAATGACGACCAGCTACAAGAATTAATAGCGGGCATTATGGCGCTAGCTGCCGAAGATTTTAGAAAGGCATATATAGAACATATAACCAGCGGTCGCGTTCTAACTGAAACAACAAAATTTTTCGGGTCTAAATGGGCGCAATTTTTAGCGGGCGGCGTTGATACAAAATACATATTAGAACGGCTGGAAAGCGAAGCGGAAGAAAAGGCAGCAGAAAGCGAAGATTATTTACAACTTGTAAAGGCTTTAAAGAAACAGCGGACAAAAAACACAGCGTCGCGAATCCGTGTTTTTAGTGAAAATGGCGTATTTTATATTTTGAATTTAAACGAAGGTAACAAGGCAGCAGCCCAAAGAAGGGCGTTTGAACTGTTAGAAAGTATTTACGACGAAGGAAATTAACGTATAGAAAGAAGGTTTTAAAGATGGATTTTAACAAAACATTTAGCCAGCTGGAAAAGGCAGCAGAACAGGCGAACCCGATAAACGAAGACGACTATTTAAAAGACGGGCTGTATTATTGCGGGAAATGTCACACAGCGAAACAAGTAGAAGTAGAATTTTTAGGCGTGAAAAAGAAGCCGTTTTGTTTGTGTCAATGCGAAGCAGAACGCCGCGCAAAGGAAGAACAGGAACGCAAGGCAGCAGAATTTAAAGCCAACGTTAAAAGATTAAGGGACGGCGGATTTTTAGAAGGCGAAATGAAACAATGGACGTTTGACAATGACGACGCCCAAAACGCGAAATTAACTAACGTGGCTAAAAATTACGTTGAAAATTTCGCCGAAATGAAGCAACGCGGAAAAGGTTTATTATTTTTTGGGGGCGTCGGAACGGGTAAAACATACGCCGCCGCCTGTATTGCAAACGCTTTAATTGATGAAGGGCGCCCGTGTTTAATGACGAATTTTTCACGGCTGGCGAATACAATTAGCGGAATGTTTGAAGGAAAACAAGAATATATAGACAGTTTAAATAAATATGATTTGCTGGTTATAGATGATTTGGCGACAGAACGCGACACGGAATATATGCAAGAAATAGTATTTAACGTAATAGATAGCCGTTACAGGGCTAACAAGCCGTTAATAGTTACAACGAATCTAACCAGCGACGAAATATCAAAGGCAGCAGACACCAGCAGACAAAGAATATTTAGCCGTTTGTATGATATGTGTATACCGTTTGAAGTTAGCGGAACAGATAGAAGACGCGCAAACCTTCGGAACGATTATAGCGAATTAAAAAACAAATTAGGACTATAGAAAGGGAAAAAACAGAATGTCAATTATAGAAAAGTACAAAGCAGCACACGAATTATATAAAGATTTAAAACGCGTTTGCTGGTTAGATTTACCCGAACCCGTATGTGAAGAATTAAAAAGAAATACTAAATATATTTATTTAGAAGAAAGATTATATTTATTTAAGAAAAACACAAACGGAATAGACTTTTATTTTATGTCAGAAGGCGGAAGCCCGTTTGAAGCATTAAGAAATTATGTTATAAAGTTTAATGATAAAAAGGGGGAAGAAGAATGAACGAATTAAAACGCGCCCCGTTTTCGGGCGAATTTATCGTAAAAGAAGAAGTAATAACGCGTCCTGTAGTCACAGTTTTACGCGATAATAACAGCTTTGGAAGCAACGAAAAAGATTTAATTATATGCGGCGTGTGCGGGGCGTTAAATAACTATAAAAAAAGTTATTGCGGCGGTTGCGGGGCGAAGTTCAAACGCGTAACGCTGGAAGAAGCGAAAAAGATAAACGCACAAATTGAAGAACAGGAAAACAACGAATTAAATAAAAATCAAATGAATATTTTTGATTACATAAAAGAAGGGGCGACAAAATGACAATATATATAATAGCGACAATAGTAGTAGTTATAGGCGTGTGGGCGTGGTTCACAAAGTAAAGAAAGGCGGTAAAAATGAACGGAATAATAAAAACGATATGGTATCAAGCAAACTACAACGAAGATTTCGACAAAGAAATTAACAAAGCAATAGAAGAAGGATACGAAGTTAAACAAATTGAACTAGTAAATCAAAAAACAGAAAATAAAATGACAATGTTATTTGCATTGTTAGAAAAACCAGCGGCAGCAGAACAGGAAAAACAGCCAGCGCCAGCAGATGAAGCGACGCTGTGCGAAAAGACGGGGCACGATTTTATGGTTGTAGACCTTGATTGTGATTTTGAATTTATTAACGCGTATTGTTTGTGTAAAAAATGCGGGAAGGCATTAAACCAAAAAATAACAAGAAAATAGAAAGGATATTTAAAAATGTATATTACAAAAGAACACGAAGAAATTTTAAAAGAAATGGAAAGCGCAGCATATAACGTTATATCGTTAATGGCTAGCGAATCTAAACTAGAAAATGCACAACAGGAAGGACAATATAATTTAGGTTACATAGATGGCGTTTCGGATTTATGCGAAAATTTAAAAGCGGTTGTTAAACGCATTGTAGACGAAAAAGAAGGGAAAAAGGCAGCAGAACAGGAAGAAAAGCCAGCGGCAGCAGAACAGGAAGAAAAGGGCGCAACGTCGAAATATGATAACTAGATATTAAAGGGGGCTAGACGATGGAAATTATATTAATTGTTGCTGGTGTAATTGTTTGTACGGGGGTTTATCGACTAGGCAAGCAAAACGGGCGCGAAGAATATAAAAACGAAATGCAAAGACGAATTGAAGAAATGGAAGAAAGGTTAAAGGATTTATGAAAGAAAAGATTAAAAACGTAGGACACGAAGCAAAGCGAATTATAGATTTTTCGGTTAAGTTATTAGCTAATATTTATAGCGTTATTTTAAGCGGTTTATTTTTAATATTGTGTTTATTAATTGGTTTATTGCCTATTGTATTTGTTATAGGCTTTATTATTAAATACGTTATGTGGTTATTTTAGAAAGGAACGGCAGCAGATGGAAGAAGAATTAATAAAATTTGACGACAAAGACCCGACAGAAGTTTTTTATTTATGCGACCCCGAAAAGGCGATAACGTGCAAAAAGACAAGTTGTTATATTAACGGCGGGGATTGTAGATTAACAACGCGTATGGATTGGGGCGCTAGAAAATGTAAAAGTCACAGAAAGGCGGAACAATGACAACGTACAAAGCAAAACAAATTATTTCTAAAATGCTAAAGTATTACACGCCCGTAAATGATTTTGTAGAAGGCGAAAGCAAACGTTACGCGATAGGAATAAACCGCGGCATTGATAACGCGTTATATGCTTTTATTAATGAATTTAACGGACGCAAACGGGAAAAGTTAGAAGCATACGCAAAAAGCATTATACAAAGCAAAGCGGGGCGGACAGAATGACACAGTTAGAAATATGGGCGATGTTAGCCCAAAGCGCGTTAAATTATATTTTTATACAAATTGTTTCGGGTGGAAACCAGCGGGCAATAATAAAAGACGTAAAAACAGATTTAAGAACAACGAAAGAAGATTTATTAAGCGAATTAAAAGACACACGCGAAAGTATATTAGCGGAACAAAGGGGGAAAGATGGAAACAATTAAAATAACTATTCCTGTAAATCCTATAACAAAGAAGAATAGCCAGCAGATATTTTATAACAGCAGAACGCGAAAGCCG
>OCVV011345389.1_pt1 | contig 15240 bp, 9 predicted proteins | sample 1539721 | NCBI WGS metagenome assembly OCVV01 (sample SAMN02144230, study PRJEB22623) | gut metagenome | biome: sheep rumen | host: Ovis aries | place: New Zealand
GGCGCTTAGCCAATCACAGACTCTGTCTGTTCTTGGAGCGCTGTTGCATGGGAGTTGTATACCAAATCACAGATTTGGACAACTCCTCAAAGGATCTTAAAGTGCAATCTATCTAATTACATTGCACCTATCATGTGTAATCTGACGGAAAATGTGCACTTTCAGATTCTTCGCTCGACACGCGTGTCCGCTCAGAATGACAATTATAAGCTTTTTCTACAAACCTCGCTGTCCTTTCTTGGGGCAGCTTTTTTCTTACAAGGGCAGAGAAGGATTTTCCTACTGTTATTTTCACCAAAAATCAAAAATAATTCTGTATTGTAATTTTAATAAAAAAGGTCTATGGTATATTTAAATAAATGTTTATTTTGGCTACCTATGCCGATGGCGTTATGAAGAGGAATCAACCGTGTCGAGTGCAAATCGCGCTTTTGATCCCTATGATACGCCTTTTCGGCAGATATACTGATTTCCGATCAACCGCTTTCACAGGATATCAGCGGGAGTATACGCAGTAGTTGTGAAAGGCTTTCACCACAAACAAGTATCTACTATTGGTAACTGACACGGACGCAGTCAGTCTGTGCCTGTGTTTTGTTTCATAAATTGTTGTTTTCCTTTGCTTGGCGATCCACCTTATTCAACCGAGCCGATGCCTGATATGGAATATATGCGGTCAGCAGGCAGACCAAAAGAAAACGATTTTTTAACCTTCAATTATGAAAATTTTTAAGGAGGAATTATTTACATGATGCAAAAACTCAAAAGACCCGTCAGCATTCTGCTGGTCTTTATGATGATTGTCAGCCTGTTCACCGTGGTTCCGATCTCGGCTGGCGCGACGGATTATACCGAAGATTTCGTGTACCTCGAAGATCTTGTCGCAGGGGACACACTCTCTCCTGCGTCCGGCGACTATCTGGGTTTAAACTGCAGAGGTTATTCCCTTATCATTAAAGGCGGTACTTACAGAGAGAGATTGAATACTGAACCTCAAGCAAATGATACTGAGTTCCAAGAAGATCAAATTGGCGACGTAATTATTGAACGAGATGAGTACGGTCCATTATTGATTGTAAGGATTGATGGTGGTGATAAGCAAGCTTATTATCCTCTCGATGCAGAAGGTAATCCATCAGACAAATGGTATGTCCTTTCTAACGAGAACTACATAGTCACCCTCGCCGGTCATGTTCCTGCTGAGCCCGCAACCGAGGCTCCGACCGTGGCTCCCACCGAAGCTCCCACCGAGGCTCCGACCGAGGCTGCGAGTGGGACTACCTACTATGATACTGATGTGATTGATGTAAGCAATCTTAAAGCAGGCGACGTCATCGTTTGTTCCGATGATGGCTATAATGTAATGCTTGACGGTTATGACGAGATCACCCTTAAAGCCGGCACTTACATGCAAGAGGACAGCGATGAGGTTGCTGACACAGACTATGTCTATACCAATCCCGAAACCGGCCCGTTTCTCAGCGGAATGGGGTTCTCCGGCGACCATCAGCATTTCTATGCTGCTGCTGACTCAGAGGGTAATTGGACCCAGACATGGTATGTTATCGATGTTAAGGAAAACGAATCTGGTCAAAAAAGTATCACCCTCGGCGGTCATATTCCTGCTGAGCCCGCAACCGAAGCTCCCACCGAAGCTCCTACCGAAGCTCCCACCGAGGCTCCCACCGAGGCTCCGACCGAGGCTCCGACCGAGCTGCCCGACGTGATCAAGGACTGCACCTATAAAAATGCTAATTCCAATGTCTTTGCCAATGTTCCGCTTATCGACGGATTCGGCGATTTTGCTCCTCTCGTAGACGGCGCCATATACGCTGAAGAGCCCTCCGAAACGATGCAGATGATTGACGCAAAGGGATATTCGTATAAGTTCTATGATCAGACCGGAACGGAGATCGCTGCTGAAATAGCCGATAGCACAACCGCCCCCGGCTCAAGAGTAGGTCTAGGCGACGATGTAACGCTTCATGGGAATCTTATCAATCTAAGACTCCCCGAAAACTTTGAAGGAGTATTATACATCGTAGCGACCGCTCCCACCGTGGCTCCCACCGAAGCTCCCACCGAGGCGCCCACCTACACCGTAACTTGGAAGAACGGCGACGAGATCCTCGAAACCGATGAAAACGTACCCGCAAACACAATTGCGAGCTACGACGGCACGACTCCCGTACAGGAGGAGGGCGACTACTACTCCTATGTATTCGCCGGCTGGAGCGACGGCACCAACACCTACGGCGCGACGGATAACCTCCCCGAGATCACCGGCGACACGACCTTCACCGCGGTCTTTAGCAAGATCGCGAAGTTTGTGGAGGGCTACTACCTCGTAGGCACCTTCAACAACTGGACGTTCACCGCCTCCGATAAGCTCGCCGCAAACCCCGCGACCGAGGGCGAGTATATGCTCACGAACGTCCCGCTGACGACCACCGACGGCTTCAAGGTAGTTTACGCGAAGCCGGGCGAGGAATTCGTATGGTATCCCAACGGCGAGGGTAACAACGCGACCGTCAATGCCGACGACAACTACAATATCTACTTCCGTCCCGACGGACAGGGCGGCGAAGGCTGGTTCAACGGCGTGATCTTCACCGAGCGCTATGTTCCCGCTGAGAGCAAGAACGTCATCGATCTGATCAACGCCCTGCCGACTGACGTGACCGTCAATGACAAGGATCAGATCGAGGCGGCAAGAAACGCTTTTGAAGCGCTGAACGACGATCAAAAGAGCTTTATCGACGCGGAGACCATGAGCAAGCTCACCGCCGCAGAGACAGCGCTTGCCGCTGCTCAGAAGGCTGCCGACGATCAGGCTGCGGCTGACGCTGTGACCGATATGATCAACGCGCTGCCCTCAGTCGTCGATCTTTCAAACAAGGCAGACGTTGAGGCGGCAAGAAACGCTTATGAAGCGCTGAGCGACGATCAGAAGGCGCTCATAGATAACGATTCCATCGCGAAGCTCGAAGCCGCCGAGAAGGTCATCGCCGACCTCGAAGCCGTAAAGGCTGTTGAGGACATGATCAAAGCTCTGCCCGCAGTTAAGGACATCACCCTCAACGACAAGGACGCTGTTAACGCGACATACGACGCTTTTGGTGCACTCACCGACGATCAGATATTTTTGCTTGACGGCGACCTGTTCGACAAGCTCGACGATGCCAAGAAGAAGATCGCCGACCTCGAAGCCGCAAAGGTTGTTGAGGACAAAATTAACGCTCTGCCCGACGTCATTCTTCTCGAGGATAAGGCTGACGTAGAAGACGCTCGCATCGCTTACGACGCACTCGAGCCCGAGCAGAAAGACCTGATTGACCTTAGCGTTGTTGAAAAGCTCGAAGACGCCGAGGAAGTAATCGCTAACCGCGAGGCGGCAAAGGCTGTTGAAGATCAGATCAACGCGCTGCCCCCCGCGGATGAAATCACCCTTGCGGACAAGCCTGCCGTGGAAGCGGCACATGAGGCTCGCGAGAATCTGACCCCCGCAGAGGTGGAATATTTGACCATGGCCGCCATCGACAAGCTGTTCAAGGCCGAGGATAAGATCAGAGATCTCGAGGCTGCCAAGGCTGTTGAGGATCAGATCAACGCTCTGCCGGCTGATATCACCTTGAACGACAAGGCTGCTGTTGAGGCTGCAAGAAAGGCTTATGATGACCTTACAGCTGACCAGAAGGATCTTGTTGCAAACGAGACGCTCGAAAAGCTGGCTGCCGCAGAGAAGGTCATCGCTGACCGCGAGGCGGCAAAGGCTGTTGAGGATATGATCAACGCCCTGCCTGAGCAGATCACCTCTGAGAACAAGCAGACCTTTATGGACGTAGCCGCCGCTTATTTCGGCTTGTCCTTTGTTCAGGCGGACTATCTCTCCGATGAAGCTCAGACAAAGGGTAATAACGTCATCAATGCTAACTTCTTTGTGGCTGCTGCTGATCAGCTTCCCGAGGAGGTTACCCTCGAGGACAAGGCGCTGGTAGGCAATTTAAGAGCTTACTACGACGATGCTAACGACGGCGTAAAGGCGTTTATCTCCGACGAGTATTTGAACAAACTCAAAGACGCTGAGAAGGTCATCGCTGACCGCGAGGCGGCAAAGGCGGTTGAGGATCAGATCAACGCCCTGCCCGACAAGGTTACTCCCGAAAACAGACAGGACTTCAAGGACGTAGCCTCCGCTTATATGGGTTTGACCTATGCGCAGGCTAATTATATCCCGCAGGAAACTCAGGATAAGATCACCAACTCCTTCATGGCGGTATTCATCGTTGAAGGCGTTGTCACCATTCCCGATGAGGTTACCCTCGAGGACAAGGCGTTAGTAGATAACCTGATTGTTTTCTATAACGATTCGTCCGACGCTGTTAAGGCGTTCATTACCGAGGAGACTCTCAACAAGCTCAACGCTGCTAAAAAGACGGTTGACGATCTGGCTGCTGCCAAGGATGCAACCGACAAGATCAACGCGCTGCCCGAGAAGGTAACCGTTGACGATAAGGATCAGATCGAGGCAGCCCGCGCCGCATTCGACGCGCTGACCGACGATCAGAGAGCCTTGGTTGACGAGAAGGCGCTGAGCGAAAAGCTCGCTGCCGCCGAGGCTGCGCTGCAAACTGCGATCGATATCGCTGCCGCAGACGCTGTTACGAAGCAGATCGAGGCACTGCCCTCCGCTTCTAATGTAACCGTAAACGATAAGGACAGCATTGACGCCGCAAAAGCCGCGTATGACGCGCTGACCGACGACCAGAAGAAGCTGGTTCCGTTATCCGCTAAGCTCAAGCTCGCCGCCGATATGATCGCTTATGCAGCCGCTCAGAAGGCTGCCGATGATGAGGCTGCCGCAACCGCAGTGGAGGATATGATCCGCGAGCTGCCCTCTGCTTCCGCCGTCACCATCAACGACAAGGATGCGATCGAAGCAGCTGCCGCCGCTTATGACGCGCTGACCGATGACCAGAAGAAGCTGGTTTCTCTGGTTGACAGAATCAAGCTCTCCGCCGTTAAGGGTGCGCTCGCTCCCATCGTGGACGAGGCTGCCGGCGACGCAGTTGAGGCTATGATCCGCGAACTGCCTGCCGCCGACGACGTTACCGTTGACGACAAGGCCGCGATCGAAGAGGCTGCCGCTGCGTATGATGCACTGACCGACGCACAGAAGAGATATGTTTCCGCTGCGGACAAGGCGAAGCTCACCGCAGTCAAGGAAGCTCTCACCGCTGCCGAGGACGAGGCTGCCGCTGACGCGGTAGAGGCTATGATCCGCGAGCTGCCCGCTTCCGCTGACGTTACCATCAACGATAAGGAAGCGATCGAGGCCGCCTTCGACGCATATAATGCACTGACCGCCGCGCAGAAGAAACTGGTCGCGCTGACCGAAAGAATCAAGCTCATCGCCGATAAGGAAGCGCTTGCCGCTCTCGAGGATGAGGCTGCGGGCAACGCAGTGGAGGATATGATCCGCGCACTGCCCGATCCTGCTGAGATCACTCTCGACGACAAGGCTGCCGTAGAAGAGGCAAGAGCCGCATTCGACGCGCTGACCAACGCGCAGAAGAAGTATGTCACTCTGGTTGACAGGAATAAGCTCGTGGCTGACGAGGCTGCGATCAAGAAGCTCGAGGACGATAACGCTGCCGCACAGGCTGTTGCCGATATGATCAACGCTCTGCCCGCCGCAGAGGACGTCACCCTCGAGGACGCATATAACATTTTGGCTGCAAAGGCAGCTTACAACAACCTGACCGAAGATCAGAAAGCGCTGATCGACGAAGACGTTACCAAGAAGCTGGACGACGCGTATGCCGCTTATGCCGCTCTGGTTGACGTTGAAACCGTCGCGGCAATGATCAACGCACTGCCCGCCGCTGAGGACGTCACCTACAGCGACAAGGCTGATATCGATGAAGCCAGAGTCGCTTACGACGAACTGTCTGACGCACAGAAGGCGCTGATCGATGACGAAACCTATACCAAGCTCACCGACGCCGAGGCTGCGATCGAGAAGATCGAAGAGGATATGGCTGCTGCCGACGCTGTCGAGGATATGATCAAGGCACTGCCCAAGGCTGCCGACATCACCGTTGACGACAAGGCGCAGATCGAAGAAGCCGCCGCTGCATACGACGCGCTGACCGACGCGCAGAAGGGTTATGTATCCCTGGCTGACAAGCTCAAGCTCACCGTAGCAAAGGCTGCGCTCGACGCTGCCGAGAAGGCTGCCGAGGATGAGGCTGCAGGCAACGCAGTGGAGGATATGATCCGCGCACTGCCCGATCCCGCTGACATCACCATCGACGACAAGGCTGCTGTGGAAGAAGCAAGAGCCGCTCTTGACGCGCTGACCTCCGACCAGAAGAAGTATGTCTCCGTGGTCGACGAGATCAAGCTCGCTGCTGACGAAGCCGCCATCGAGAAGCTCGAGAACGATAACGCCGCTGCACAGGCTGTCACTGATATGATCAACGCACTGCCCGCCGCAGAGGACGTCACTCTCGACGACGCTAGGGATATCCTGAATGCAAGATCTGCTTACGACGCACTGACCAAGGATCAGAAGGCGCTGATCGATGACGAAACCGTTCAGAAGCTCGAGGATGCTGAGAACGCGTTACTCGATCATGTTGCCGCTGACGCTGTCGAGATGATGATGAACGAGCTGCCCGAGGCAGAGGATGTCACCATCAACGACAAGGACTATATTGAAGCTGTCCGCGAAGCGTACGACGATCTGTCCGACGCGCAGAAGGCACTGATCGGCGAAGACGCCGTTCAGAAGCTCGAGGATGCTGAGAAGGCTCTCGCTGAGATCGAAGCACAGATCGAGGCTGACAAGGAAGCTGCCAACGCTGTTTCCGAGCTGATCAAAGCACTGCCCAACGCGACCGAGGTCACTCTTGACGACAAGGCTGCGATCGAAGAAGCTGCCGCTGCATACGACGCGCTGACCGACGCACAGAAGGGTTATGTATCCCTGAACGATAAGCTCAAGCTCACACTGGATAAGGCGGCGCTCGACGCTGCTGAGAAGGCTGCCGCTGACGAGGCTGCCGGCAACGCAGTTGAGGATATGATCCGCGCACTGCCTGATCCCGCTGAGATCACTCTCGACGACAAGGCTGCTGTGGAAGAAGCAAGAGCCGCTCTTGACGCGCTGACCGACGCACAGAAGAAGTATGTTTCTCTCGTAGACAAGGTTAAGCTCGCCGCTGCCGAGGACGCGATCGAGAAGATCGAGAACGATATCGCCGCTGCACAGGCTGTCGCTGATATGATCAACGCACTGCCCGCCGCAGAGGACGTCACCCTCGAGGACGCATATGCGATCCTGGATGCAAAGGCTGCTTACAACAACCTGACTGAAGAGCAGAAAGCTCTGATCGACGATGATACCGTCAAGAAGCTGGATGACGCATACAACGCGTATGCCGCTCTGGTTGACGTTGATACCGTCAAGGCTATGATCAACGCACTGCCCGCCGCAGAGGATATCACCTATCGCGATAAGGCTGCTGTGGAAGAGGCAAGAGGCGCTTATGACGCGCTGAATGATGATCAGAAGGCTCTGATCGATGATGAAACCTATACCAAGCTCACCGACGCCGAGGCTGCGATCGCTCAGATCGAGGAAGATATCGCCGCTGCTGACGCTGTTGAGGAGCTGATCGAGGCACTGCCTAAGGCTGCCGACATCACCGTTGACGACAAGGCTCAGATCGAAGAAGCTGCCGCTGCATACGATGCGCTGACCGACGCTCAGAAGGGTTATGTATCCCTGGCTGATAAGATCAAGCTCGCCGTAGCAAAGGGTGCGCTCGACGCCGCTGAGAAGGCTGCAGAGGATGAGGCTGCCGGCAACGCGGTTGAGGATATGATCCGCGCACTGCCCGATCCCGATGAGATCACTCTCGACGACAAGGCTGCCGTAGAAGAGGCAAGAGCCGCTTATGACGCGCTGACCTCCGACCAGAAGAAGTATGTCTCCGTGGTCGACGAGATCAAGCTCGCTGCTGACGAAGCCGCGATCGAGAAGCTCGAGAACGATATCGCCGCTGCACAGGCTGTTACCGATATGATCAACGCACTGCCCGCCGCGGAGGATGTCACTCTCGACGACGCCAGAGATATCCTGAATGCAAGAGCCGCTTATGAGGCGCTGACTGACGACCAGAAGGCGCTGATCGATGATGAAACCGTTCAGAAGCTCGAGGACGCAGAGAACGCGCTGACAGATCAGGCTAACGCCGAGATCGTCAAGGAAATGATCAACCTGCTGCCCGAGGCTGATGATGTCACCATGGATGATAAGCCCTTTATCGAAGCTGTTCGTGCCGCTTACGATAATCTGTCTGACACCCAGAAGGCACTGATCGACGCAGATACCTACAAGAAGCTCACTGATGCTGAAGACGCCCTCAACAACCTTTTCCTCCTTGGTGATGTTGACGGCGACGGCAGTGTAACGGCTGTTGACGCTACCCTGCTCCAGCGCTACGGTGCTCGTATCGGTGGCGATCTCGACGATGATCAGCTCAAGGCCGGTGACGTGAACTTTGATGGTAAGGTCAATATTATTGACGTCACTCTGATCCAGCGTTACTTAACCAGAATGGATGTAGACTATCCGATCGGTGAGTATATCTGATCGTAAAATAGCATATCATCACTACAGAGGATGGAGCTCGTCTCCATCCTCTTTTTTCATTACAGGAAACGAGCCGTTTCCTGTAATGAAAAAAGATTTCTATGCCCGCCCGGTTTGCAGCCAGCGCTGCAACGGGCGATGGCGATGCGAAATGCGCGCGGAGCGAGATTTCTTGTCATACTAATTTCAAATAAAACCCTTTAACATCTGTTGCGGAGAATTCCGTATAACTTTGTTGTCGGACTTGACAGGCGCCAGCCTGCCTGCGTCCTCCGCCGCGTTCTACGAAATTCTCCGCTAACACCTTATTTAAGCTTTTTATTTGAAAATAGTATAAAGGTATTGACATTGTGTCAGAATAGGGGTATAATCATGATACTGACATTGTGTCAGAATACATTGAGCAGGTGATAATATGCCCAAGGGTTCGCCCGAATTGACCAACGCGCGCAGGGAAGAGATCATCAACGCGTGCAAGATGCTGTACAAGGATATGAGCTTCAAGGATATTACGATCATGAAGATCGCCGATGCGACCTCCTTTTCCCGTGCGTCGATCTATAATTATTATGAAACAAAGGAAGAGATCTTCCTTGCGATCCTGCAAAAGGAATATGAGCTGTGGGTCAATCAGCTCAACAGCATCATCGACAGCAATGACAGCATGACAAAGGATGAGATCGCCAAGGCGCTGGCAGATACCCTGGCACAGAGAAAGCTCCTGCTCAAGCTGTTGAGCATGAATCTCTACGACATGGAGGAGAACAGCCGCGAGGAACGCCTGTGTGAGTTCAAGGTCGCTTACGGTAGCTCGCTGAAAGCAGTCGATCATCTCTTGCAGAAGTTCTGTCACGATATGGATGAGGCGGCTCGCCGTGAGTTCCTCTACTCCTTTTTCCCGTTTATCTACGGTATCTATCCCTACACGGTCGTGACAGACAAGCAGAAAAACGCGATGAAAACCGCGGGAGTCGGCTATGTGTATTACTCTATTGAGGAGCTTACCTACAACTGTGCCAAAAAGCTCTTGGAAGGATAAGAGGAGCAACAGGATGAAGTATACAAAACTCGGTAACTCGGATTTAAGCGTATCCCGCATCTGTATGGGATGCATGGGCTTCGGCGATCCGACGCGCGGTCAGCACAGCTGGACGATCGATGAAGCGCATACGCGAGAGATCATCCGCCGCGGCTTGGAGCTCGGCGTGAACTTCTATGACACCGCCATCGCATATCAGAGCGGCACCAGCGAGCAGTATGTCGGCAGAGCGCTGCGGGATTTTGCAAGGCGTGAGGAGGTCGTTGTCGCGACCAAGTTCCTGCCCCGCACTCCGCAGGAGATCGCGGAAGGCGTCAGCGGACAACAGCACATCGAGAACATGATCAACACCAGTCTTACCAATCTCGGCATGGACTATGTCGATCTGTACATTTATCATATGTGGGATTGGAACACGCCGCTCGAGGATATCCTAGACGGTCTCAACCGCGTGGTCAAAGCGGGCAAGGCGCGTTATATCGGTATCTCCAACTGCTTTGCGTGGCAGCTCGCCAAGGCAAACGCGATTGCAGAAAAAGAGGGCTTTGCCAAGTTCATATCCGTGCAGGGACATTATAATCTGATCTTCCGTGAAGAGGAGCGAGAGATGGCGCCGTACTGCTTGGAGGAGAACATCGCGATGACGCCCTACAGCGCGCTCGCGAGCGGCAGATTGTCCCGTAAGGCAGGACAGAGCGGTACCAAGCGTGCCGCAGAGGACGCCTACGCCAAGTTCAAATATGACGCAACCGCTCAGCAGGACAGCGTTATCATCGACCGTGTCGCGGAGCTTGCCAATAAGCACGGCGTGACCATGACGGAGATCTCGCTGGCATGGCTGCTCACGAAGGTAGCTTCCCCCGTCGTCGGCGCGACAAAGCTGCACCACATCGAGGGAGCGGCCAAGGCGGTCGAGCTTAACCTGTCCGATAACGAGCTCGCGTATTTAGAAGAACCGTATGTACCGCATCCGCTCGCAGGCGTGATGGCACAGAACAAACGTGAAAACGCAAAAGAAAAACACGTCTGGTCAACAGGCGATCAAACACTCAAACAGGAGGTATGATGATGAAAACAAAAAGAATGTTGAGAGTGACGGCACTGTTAATGATGGCGGTATTCCTGCTATCCCTTGCCGCGTGTGGCAGTAAAACGAACACCGCTGAAACACAGGCTCAGCCGACACAAAACGCAACCGCTGCCGAGACCAAAGCGGCAGACGCACAGAATGCAACAACCGCAGGCAGCGCCGATTCCGCAACAGAGGGTGTGTCAAACGGTAACAAAACGCTGGTAGTCTATTTCTCCGCGACAGGCACCACCAAGGGCGTGGCACAGATGATCGCCAACGCGGCAGGCGCCGATACCTATGAGATCCTCGCGGCGCAGCCCTACACCGAGGCAGATCTGAACTGGAACGATAAGAGCAGTCGCTCCACGACCGAGCAAAACGACAAGAGCGCTCGTCCCGAGATCGGCAGCGAAAAGCTCAATCTCGACAGCTACAGTACGATCTACATCGGTTATCCCATCTGGTGGGGCGAGGAGCCGCGCATCATGGACACCCTTGTAGAGAGCTATGACTTCACCGGCAAGACGATGATCCCGTTCTGCACCTCCGGCGGCTCCGGTATCGGCTCGAGCGGCAAGAATCTTGAGCAGAACGCAGGCACCGGCAAATGGCTTGAGGGTGAGCGCCTGAGCGCCGACAGCGACATTGCGGCGTGGATCAAAGGACTGAACCTTTCATAATCACACACTATCACTGAAAAGGAGAAGAATTATGAGCAAACAATTAGTCGCCTATTTTTCGGCAAGCGGCACCACCGCGCGCGTTGCACAGGACTTAGCAAGAGCGGCAGGAGCCGATCTGTATGAGATTAGCCCTGACACGCCGTATACAAGAGCCGACCTCAACTGGCAGGACAAAAATTCCCGCAGCTCCTTAGAAATGCGGGATAAAAAATCGCGACCCGCTTTAGCGGATCGCGATGCGAATATTGCGCAGTATGACACCATCTTTGTCGGCTTCCCGATCTGGTGGTACGTTGCGCCGACGATCATCAACAGCTTCTTGGAAGCGTATGATTTCAGCGGCAAGAGGATCGTGCTGTTCGCCACCTCGGGCGGTTCGGGCTTCGGCAAGGCGGTCGCGGGCTTACAGCCCAGCGCGCCCGACGCAGAGATCGTCGAGGGCGCTCTGCTCAACGGCAGACCGAATGAAGCAAAGCTCAAGGCATTCGCCGAAAAGTATTGATCAATCTGCGATCGGCTCGGCAGCCTGCTTGCTGAGTCGATCGATAAACAGCTGAGAGATGACCGACAGCTTTTGATCCCGCTTCCAGATCAATGTCGGCTTGACAGCGATCTCGGGGGAGAGGGGTCGAAAGCATAACGGCGAACGCGCCGACGTATCGACAAGGTGATCGAAGGAGATCGCACAGCCGATCCCGTCCTCCACCATCAACGATGCGTTATAGATCAGGTTATAGGTAGCGGCGATCTGCAAATGTCTGACCTGTGCGCTGTTGAAGAGCTGCAGCCCGTTCGCGCGTGAGACGATCAGCGGTTGATGGTACAGATCCTTGACCGTGACAACATCCTTTGCGGCAAGGTCGCAATCCCTGCGCATGATCACGCCGAAGATCTCGCGATCGCTCGACGTCAGGTAGTGATAGGCTTCCTTGTCGAAATCGGTGAAGATCAGCGCAAAGTCGAGCAAGCCGCAATCGAGCCTGTCCTTCAAGTCCTCGGTATCGCCGCTGACGATGTTCAGTCGGATGTTAGGATACTGCTCCTTGAGCTCCCTGAACACCGCCGTGATGCGCCGCATGGAGCGCGATTCACCCGCGCCGATGCTCAGACTGCCCGCGATATCGTTTTTGACCTCGCTGATCTCGCTTTCGGTTAGCTCCACCAACTGCATCATTTCACTCGCACGCTTGCGCAGGATCAACCCCTCCTCGGTCAGCTCGATCCTGCGCTTTCCGCGTATAAAGAGGGTCGCGCCGAGCTCCTCCTCCAGATCTCTGAGCTGTCGGGATAACGACGGCTGGGAGAGATGCAGCGATTGCGCCGCGGCGGAGATATTGCCCTCTCTGGTCACCGCCAAAAAGTATTGTAATACACGAAATTCCATTTGATCACCTCAATTGGATTATACATCAATTCATTATGCTTGTAAAGCATAGTTGAGTATTTAATATAAGTATTTGCTATTTATGTGATTGTCCCTTATAATAAGGACAACAAAAAGAAAAAGGAGCGATCACGATGATGAAAACTGCCGATTTAAAACTCACACAGGAATGGGACAAGACCTTCCCGAAAAGCGACAAGGTCGATCACAGCAAGGTGACCTTTATTAACCGTTACGGCATCACCCTGGCGGCTGATCTGTATCTGCCAAAGAACGCCGAGGGCAAGCTGCCCGCGATCGCGGTATGCGGCCCGTTCGGCGCTGTCAAGGAGCAGTGTGCCGGACTTTATGCCCAGACGATGGCTCAGCGCGGTTTTCTGACGATTGCGTTCGATCCGTCCTTCACCGGCGAGAGCGGCGGCATGCCGAGATACATGGCTTCTCCCGATATCAACACCGAGGATTTCCAGGCGGCGGTCGATTTCCTGTCCTGCCACGATCAGGTCGATCCCGACCGTATCGGTATTATCGGCATCTGCGGATGGGGCGGCATGGCGATGAACGTCGCGGCGCTCGATACGCGCATCAAGGCGACAGTTGTCTCCACCATGTACGATATGACCCGCGTCAACGCCAACGGCTATTTTGATGAAGAGGACAGCGAGGCACAGCGCTTTGAGAAAAAGACCGCGCTGAACGAGCTGAGAACCGCTGAGTACAAGAAGGGCGCGTATTCCCGCGGCGGCGGTTGTGTGGAGCTCCCCGTGCCCGAGGAACTGCCGTTCTTTGTCAAGGATTACAGCGAATATTACAAGGGCAGAGCCTATCACGAGCGCTCCCTCAACTCCAATGAGGGCTGGAACACCATCGGCTGTCTGTCGTTTATGAATCAGCCGATCCTGCAATACAGCAACGAGATCCGCTCCGCTGTTTTGGTCATCCACGGCGAGAAGGCACATTCCTGCTATTTTGGCAAGGACGCGTTTGAGAATATGACCAAGGACAGTAACTATACCGACAACAAAGAGCTGATGATTATTCCCGGCGCTGTACATACCGATCTGTATGATAACGTGGACGTCATCCCCTTTGATAAGATGGAAGAATTCTTCGGGAAGATGTAAGATGACGACAGAGGAATTTATCAGAATCATGGACAGCGGCGCCGAGGTGCAGGCAGGAAGCGACGTCCATCTGCACATGACGATGCTCAGCAACGAGGCGATGAAGCTCACCGCACAGCTGAACAACGCCTATCACACGCCTGAGGAGATCGGCGAGTTGATGACGGAGCTGACAGGCAAGCCCTTTCCCGAGGGAGCGTATATGTTCCCGCCGTTCTATACGGATTGCGGCAAGAATCTGACGCTCGGCAAAAACGTGTTCATCAACGCGGGCTGCCAGTTCCAGGATCAGGGCGGCGTCACCATCGGCGACGGTACCTTGATCGGTCCCAAGACCGTGATCGCCACGCTGAACCATCATATGAACCCCGACAAGCGCGCGAATCTGATCCCCAAGCCTGTCAGGATCGGCAGCAAGGTCTGGATCGGCGCGAATGTGACCATCCTTCCGGGCGTCACCATCGGCGACGGCGCAGTCATTGCGGCGGGTGCGGTCGTGAACAAAGACGTCGCACCGAACACAGTGGTCGGCGGCGTGCCGGCGAAGTTCATTAAAACGATCATAACACTGGGTGAATGATATGAAACGAATCGGAATATTATTGTGTATTATCATGATAGCGGTATTGGCGGGGTGCGGTAAAACAAATGATACAGCCCCGTCACAGGCGACAAACGACACCGCGAGCGTTACAGAAAAGCCGACGGTTGCGACCGAATCGCCCGCTCAGGCGACAACCGTTGCCGCAACGCAGGCTCCGGCGACACAGGCTCCCGCAACTGCCGCTCCACAGCCCGAGAATCCTCAACCACAGGCTGAGGAAGCGCAACAGGAAAAGGTGCTCGAGATGAAGATCGACGGCACACCCGTCACCGTCGCATGGGAGGATAACGACGCCGTAGCGGCATTAAAGGAGTATTGCCGCGATCAGGTTCTGACCATCCCCCTATCGATGTACGGCGGCTTTGAGCAGGTCGGCTCCATCGGCACGACTCTGCCGCAGAACGATGTGCAGACGACCACACAGCCGGGCGATATCGTTCTCTACTCGGGCAATCAGCTAGTCGTGTTCTACGGCTCCAACGACTGGGCATACACGCGGCTCGGGCATATCACCGACAAGACGCAGGATGAACTGACCGCGTTACTTTCCAACGGAGATATTTCGATCTCCCTCGAATACTAATACTAATCCTTAATAAAAACCTTTATCATCTATTGCGCTATATTACGTATAGCTTTGTTGTCGTCGTCGTTCGCTGTACTCGGTAGGCA
>OCVV011299286.1_pt1 | contig 15232 bp, 12 predicted proteins | sample 1539721 | NCBI WGS metagenome assembly OCVV01 (sample SAMN02144230, study PRJEB22623) | gut metagenome | biome: sheep rumen | host: Ovis aries | place: New Zealand
GCAATTACCACAGGATCATAGTCTTTTCCAATTCGTCTTCCTGCTATCTCAATATATTTTGCCATAAGCTATGACCTCCTTCCTTTTCTAGGGCAATAATATCATAAAAAAGCGGATTTTTCAACCCGCTTTTTTCTATTCTATGTCTCTTTATTAAATTTTTTTATTATCCACACATTTATCCTTCATATGATTTCTTTTTTCATTTTATTTCACCTTAATAATTTTTTTATACTATAAATTTTACTTATAATAATTTTTCATTGCTACATTTTTTCAAAATTTGCATTTTTTTTTATTTTGGTATATGATGTGGTCAATGTGAAAGGTATTTTTATTCAGAAAGGAGGAAAAAAGTAAAGCTAAGGCTAGCGCCAGAGCGATTTTTAAAATGTTTTTGTCATTTTGGTCGCTTAACGAGGTTAGGGTAATCGAAGTTTTCGGCGGATCCCCTATGGCATGGTTACTGTCATTAAAAAAGTTCAAAACCCAGAAGTAATTTTGGGACAACAATTCGTATAAGTAACTATTTATTTTTCACATAATTACCCATTATTTAAGACAGACTTTACCCTCTGCCTTAAATTTAGTGTACAATTTTTGCTATTTAAAATTTTTAGGAGGTAAATTATGTGTGGCATAGTAGGTTATATAGGAACACAAAAAGCAAAACCTATATTAATTAACGGTCTTAAAAGACTAGAATACAGAGGCTATGATTCTGCTGGTGTTGCAACTATAGAATCTAGTGGTATAACAGTTGTAAAAAATAAAGGAAGAGTTGCTGAATTGGAAGCTGTTGCTGAAATAGCTGACTTAGAAGGAACAATTGGTATCGCTCATACTAGATGGGCTACTCATGGAAAACCATCTACAGATAACTCTCATCCACATACAGACAACAAAAAGAATTTTGCCGTTGTTCATAACGGTATCATAGAAAATTATAACGAACTTAGAGATTTCTTATCTAAAAATGGGTATACATTCTATTCACAAACAGATACTGAAACAATACCTAACTTAATTGATTATTATTATCAAAATGATAAAAACGATGATGATAAAAGAGTTTTAAGAGCTGTTGTTTCAGCATGTTCAGATCTAGAAGGAAGCTTCGCTTTGGAGATTATTTCTAAATATCTTCCAGATAAAATGATAGTAGTTAGAAAAGATAGTCCTTTAGTAATTGGAAAGGCTGATGGTGAAAACTATATTAGTTCTGATATTCCAGCTATTCTTTCTTATACAAAAGATTTCTATCTTTTAAATGATTATGAATATGTAGTACTATCTAGAAGCAGTGCTGAATTCTACGATTCTAAATTAAATCCAATAAAAAAAGAATTAGTAAATATAGACTGGAACGCGACAGCTGCAGAAAAAGATGGATATGATGATTTCATGCTAAAAGAAATTCACGAACAACCAAAATCTATAAGAGAGACAATTGGTTCCAACTTATCACAAGACGGAGAATGTTCAATCGAAGGTTTAAATTTATCAAAAGAATATTTAGAGTCTTTGAATAGAATTTATATTATTGCATGTGGTACTGCAATGCACGCAGGATTAGCTACAAAAGCATTATTTGAAAAATTATGTCATATACCAACAGAAGTTGATATTGCATCTGAATTTAGATATAGAGATCCATTAATTGATGAAAAGACATTAGTAATCTTTATCAGTCAATCTGGTGAAACAGCTGATACAATCGCTGCTTTAAAATTATCTAAAGAAAAAGGTGCTAAAACAATTGCTATCTCAAATGTTATAGGAAGTTCTATTACAAGAGAAGCTGATTATACTGTATATACACATGCAGGTCCTGAAATTGCTGTTGCTTCTACTAAAGCATATACTTCTCAAGTTGTATTGCTTGCAATAGTTGCAATCTATTTTTCAGAGATACTAGGAATTAATGATGAAAGAGTTGATGAACTTAAAAAAGCTTTACTTGAACTACCAGCAAAAGTAGAAAAAGTTTTTGAAGTTGATGAACAAATCAAAAAGTTTGCTAAAAAAGTCTATGCAGAAAAAGATATATTCTTCTTAGGAAGAGGAATTGATCAAGCAGCTGCTATGGAAGGTTCTTTAAAACTAAAAGAAATATCTTATATTCACTCAGAAGCTTATGCTGCTGGTGAATTAAAACATGGACCTATTGCACTTATAGAAAAAGATATTACTGTTGTTGCAATAATGACTGATTCATTATTAACACCAAAAACAATTAGTAACTTACAAGAAGTTATTACTAGAGGTGCTAAGACTTTAGTTATAACTAATCAAGATTTAGGAGATAAAGTTTTTGACAATACAGTACGTATTCCAGAAACCAGTCCATTTATCTCCCCTGTTTTATCAATCATACCTTTACAATTATTTGCATACTATATTTCAAAAGAAAAAGGTCTTGATGTTGATAAACCAAGAAACTTAGCAAAATCTGTTACTGTTGAATAAAGTTTATTTTTAAAAGTCAGATGAATTGCGTTAAGAATTTAGCAAGTAAAAAACAAATTCAAAAAAAATTACAAATCAAATCAAAAAATCAAAATCAATCAATTTAAAAAAAATAAATTCAATCAAATCAAAAACCCTCCGAGATACCTCGGAGGGTTAAATTATTTGTTCTATGCACCTAATAAAGCTTGAATCATACTTTTTACTTCTTTATTCTCTATTGTAAATATATATATGTGCTGATAATCAGAGTCATCTAATAGTTTTTCATCTAGTTCTTCTTTAGTTAGTTGAACTTTAATTGTCTTATATTTCCCAAATTGTTCTTTTACTGTTGATTCCAATCCTGAAAATTCATTTCCGACAGTTATTATCATATCTTCTGGAACTGTTACTTCATAATACTTAGTATCAAATGTATCAACTATTGAGTATTGTGCTGTTCGTTCTAATTTATAAACATTCTCTTTTTCTTTTATTATTTTATATTCAGAATTATTATTTTCTTTTTCTTTAAGTTCATATACTGTTTCTACGTCATCATTATCTTCTTCATCATCTTTTTCTGGTTCACTAACTACATATTTTCTTCCATATAAAGTTACTTCGTCGTCTTTTTCAAATTTGTTTTCTAAATATTTTTTATTAAAAGAATATTCTTTTACCCCTATTCCTCTTAGTGTATAGGTTTTATCATTATTCTTTATAGCTTCAGTAATGTATAAGGCTTCTACATTATCTTTTGAAGTAATATAATCTTCATATTCAATATCTTTATCTGTAGTATCTATTGCATATTCTTTTTTATCTTCTTTTGGTGGGTCTTCTTTCACTTCTACATTGTTACTTATCACATATTCAGTAACTCTATCTTCCCTCATTCTTATTTCGTCTTTTAATTTTCCATCTTGGACATATATTATAGCTAATAAAATCAGAATAATAATTACTGCTATTATTAATAATAATGTTTGTAAATTTATTTTTATTTTTTTGTTTTCCATTCTTTTTCCCTTCTTTTGTATTTATATTTTTATTATATATATAACAAAAATTCTTTTCAATAATTGACACAACTCAAAGATTATGGTAAACTAATTTTATTAAAAGCGTTGATGAGAGGTTAGTAATAATCTAAGTTTTATCTAGAGAGACTGTGGTTGGTGGAAACAGTATAAAACATTTTATGAATCTGCTCTCGTAGCTGTAAGACCTAATAAGTCTTACCCTTAGGTAAAAGGTTAAAATCCATTTTAAGATATAAATAAAGGTGGTACCGCGATATATTCGCCCTTATGCTAATTAAAAGCATAAGGGCTTTTTGTTAGCGAAAAAATATTATTTAGGAGGTTTTTATGGAAAACGTAGAAATTGGAAAAGTTTACAGACATTTTAAGGGAAATTACTATTTTGTTGAAAATATCGCTTTCGACTCCGAGACGAAAGAACGTATGGTTGTTTATAAACCACTATATCCAAGACAAGATTGTATGATTTGGGTAAGACCTGAATCCATGTTTTTAGAAGAAATTCCTGAAAGACCTGATAATATTACTGGTCAAAAGCACAGATTTGAGGTATGCCAAGATTTATCCAAAGATTATCTTAAGTCATAATTATTATTAAAGAGAGGTTAAAAAAATGATAGATATTAAATTTTTAAGAGAAAATCCTGAAATTGTTAAAGAAAATATTAAGAAAAAATTTCAAAATCACAAATTAGAATTAGTTGATGAAGTAATTGATTTAGATACTAAAAAAAGAGAGTTAACTGTTAAAGGCGATGAACTTCGTATGAACAGAAATAACTTAAGCCAAGAAATTGGTAACTTAATGAAAAATGGTAAAAAAGATGAAGCTGAAAAAATCAAAGAACAAGTTAAAGAAATAAATGATGAACTTGTTGAAAATGAAAAATTAGAGAAAGAATATGATGAAAAAGTATTAGAAATCATGATGAAGATTCCTAATATTATGGATCCATCTGTTCCTATCGGTGAAGATGATACTCATAATGTAGAAAATGAAAGATTTGGTGAACCAGTAGTTCCCGAATATGAAATTCCATATCATGCTGATATTATTGAAAGACTAGAAGGATTAGATAAAGATAGTGCTGGAAGAACTAGTGGGCAAGGCTTCTACTTCCTACTTGGAGATGTAGCAAGACTTCATTCTGCAATGTTAGCTTATGCTAGAGACTTTATGATTAATAAAGGATTTACATATTGCATTCCTCCATTCATGATTCGTTCTGATGTTGTTAATGGAGTTATGAGTTTTGAAGAAATGGATGCTATGATGTATAAAATCGAAGGTGAAGATTTGTTCTTAATTGGTACTTCTGAGCACTCAATGATTGGTAGATTTAAAGATCAAATAGTTCCAGAAGAAGCCCTTCCTATTTGCCTTACATCTTATTCTCCATGTTTTAGAAAAGAAGGTGGATCTCATGGTCTAGAAGAAAGAGGTCTATATAGAGTTCATCAATTTGAAAAAGAAGAAATGATTGTACTTTGTAAACCTGAAGATTCTATGGCTTGGTATGAAAAAATGTGGAAAGCTACAGTTGAATTCTTTAGATCTTTAGATGTACCTGTTAGAACTTTAGAATGTTGTAGTGGTGACTTAGCTGATTTAAAAGTTAAATCTTGTGATGTTGAAGCTTGGAGTCCAAGACAACAAAAATACTTCGAGGTTGGTAGCTGTTCTACTTTAGGTGATGCTCAAGCTCGTAGATTAAAAATAAGAACCAAAGGTGAAAAAGGAAACTATTTAGTACACACATTAAACAATACTGTTGTTGCAACTCCTAGAGGATTGATAGCAGTAGTTGAAAATAATTACCAAGAGGATGGCTCTATTAAAGTCCCAGAAGTTTTATGGCCATATATGGGTGGAACAAAAGTAATAAAACCAAAAGAATAGGTCATATCTTCCCTATTTTGTTAAAGGAGATTTTGTATGAAAACTAATAATCCAAAATTTGAAATATCTGCAGTTAGTCCAAAGCAATATCCAAATAATGATTTACCACAAATTGTATTAGTTGGAAAATCAAATGTTGGAAAATCATCTTTTATTAATACTTTACTTAATAGAAAATCTTTAGCTAGGACTAGTAATACTCCAGGAAAAACTAGACAAATTAATTTTTATAATATAGATGAAAAGTTTTATTTTGTTGATCTTCCTGGATATGGTTTTTCAAAACTTAGTAAACAAGAACAAGTAAATATGGGAAAATTTATTGAAGATTATCTTCAAAAATCTAAAAACATTTCCTTAATTGTAATGTTATTAGATATTAGACATAATCCAACAAATGATGATGTTATGATGTTAGATTATATTAAAAAAACAAACTTACCTTATATGCTAATCTGTAATAAAGCAGATAAAATAGCGCCGACAAAAGTTGATGCAGAAGTTGATAGGATTAAAGAGTATTTAGGTCTTTCTTTTTCAAAGATTATTCCTTTTTCCGCAGAAAGACGTATTTATTCTGATAAGGCTTGGGAAGAAATAGAAAGTTTTCTACAATAAATAAAAAGGATACTTTTACAAGTATCCTTTTTATTTATTTTTTCTTCTTAATCATTTTTAAAGCTTTTGGCCTTGGAATCATAATTTCATGTCCACATCCTACGCATTCTAATTTAAAATCTACACCTATTCTTTTTATTTTCCATTCTTTGCTTCCACAAGGATGTTGTTTTTTAGTTTCTACTATGTCTCCAACTTCAAATTCCATTTTAAATCATTTCCTTTTTATATTCTTGATAGTCTTTCCTTAACTACATCTTCTCCTAAAACATTCATAATTTCATAAAGGTCTGGTGTATTTGCTCTACCTGTTAAAGAAACTCTAATTACTGTGCTTATATCTCCTACATGTCCTTTATACATATCTGGATTTTGTTTGTATTCTTTAACTTCTCTACTATATCCTAATTTCTCTGCTAAGTCTTTCATTTTATCAAACCAAGTTTGTTTATCATCATTTGCATCATAGTAATTAGAAATATATTCAGATACTATCTTTTTAATCTCTTCTTTATCTGTAATTTTTTGATATTCAAAATCAGTTACTTTATCAAATTCTTCTTTATACATATAACAAATAGCATCTTTAACTTCTGACCATTTAGCAATATCTTTTCTTGGTTTTTCATTTCCTCTTTCTATGCTAAAAACTTTTAATGCATAATCTTTATCTTTTGATATTAAATCGTATAATTCTTTATCAAATTTTTCAGACCAACTAAGTACTCTATTTAATACTTCTTCTCCAGAAAATCTAGAAATAACACCTTTAGATACATCTAATAGTTTTACCATATCAAATAAAGCTCCACTAACACCCATTTTTCTTAAGTCAAATGCAAATTCAGATAAATCAGCAGTTTTGTTTCCTTTTCTCCATCCTTCAAAATTTGAGTTTGCTATATTTAATAAATACTCTTTTACAGATTCCTTTGGAATACCTTCCTCAGTGTAATAGCTAACTGCAGCTTCTGGATCTTTTCTTTTACTTAGTTTTCTTTTTGAATCGCCATCTTGTTTCATCAAAGGTGCTGTATGCGCATATTTAGGCGTTTTGAATCCTAACATTGCAAATAATTGTAAATGAAGTGGTATTGATGACACCCATTCATCTGAACGAGTTACAATTGTTGTTCCCATTAAGTGATCATCTACGGCATGTGCAAAGTGATATGTTGGTAATCCATCTGATTTTATTATTACTATATCTTGATCATTTTCTGGAAAATCGATATTTCCTTTAATAATATCTTTGTGTTTAATTTTCTTATCTGGATTACCTGGTGATTTTAATCTAACTATAAAAGGATCTCCATTTTTTATTCTTTCAGCAGCCATATCTATTGGCATATTTCTACATTTAGCCCATTTGCCATAATAACCGGTTCTTTCTTGAGCTTTAGTTTGATTTTCTCTTATAATTTCTAATTCTTCTGTAGAACAGAAACAAGGATATGCTTTTCCTTCTTCTAATAGTTTTTTAGCATAGCTTTGATATATATCTTTTCTTTTACTTTGAACATATGGTCCATATGCTCCTCTATCTGTTCCATCTAAATTTACAGTCTCATCTGGTACTAAATCATAATCTTCAAATGCTTGAACAATTTCTTGTGCTCCATTTTCAACTTCTCTTTTTTGATCAGTATCTTCAATTCTAACATAGAACACACCTTTAGTTTGATCAGCCATTTTTCTAGCTACTATTCCTTGGAATAATCCACCAACATGAATAAACCCAGTTGGACTAGGTGCAACTCTTAGTACTTCTGCTCCTTCAGGTAGATTTCTTCTTGGATATTTTTCCTCATAATAAGTATAATCCTTTGCATCAGGAAATATTAAATTTGCTAATTCTTTATTATCCATATTTTTTTCTCCTCATTCTATATATATGCTTCATTTCTTAAGTATTAAGATTATATCAAAAATATTATTGGTTTACAATAATATAAAAGCAAAACCTTTAGATTTTCTAAAGGTTTTGCACATTTCTTAATACTAATTAATTATTAATTGTTTGATACTTATTTACTTGGTGCCAATTCAAAAGTCATAGTTCCTGTTGTAGCTGTTTTCATAGTTATTTTCAAACTCATTTTAACATGACTATCTGTAAAAGATTTTTCAAAAGCAGTTTGAGGGAATGAACCATTGTTGTCTACTTTAGCTTCTGTATCAATACTACTAGCTAGATTTTGAATTTTTTGGTTTATATCAGTATAATCTTTAAAACCTAACTTAGAAGTTAATACTCCATATAATAGGCCGAAATTGAAAAGGTCATCTTCGTTAGTAAAATCAGTGTCTAATAATAGTTTGAATGATTTTACATATCCATCAGAATCTGTTTCTGCTACACCTTGAATATTATTTTTAAAATCAGCTTCATATGTTCTTCCAGATTTTGCAAAGCTATCATCTTCCATGTATTCTTCTAAAGCATCTTCGATGAAATCAATCTTAAACCCGAATGCAGAATAGTCAGAAAGTAATTTTACTCCATCTTTAGTTGTAATGTCTGCATCTTCGTCTTCATCTTCATCTTCATCTTCGTCTTTATCTTTGTCTGTTTTGTTAGAAGTATTTGTCTCATTTTCTACTACAGCACTATTTGTTGTTTCATTTTTCTTAGATGATTTTTTATCACTATCTTCATCATCTTTATTGAATAGTAAGAATGCTACAACACCTATAGCAGCTATTAACGCTATTATAATTATTACTGCTATTATTGCTCCAGCATTTCCACCGCTCTTTGGTGGAGTTGGTTCTGATTGTCTAGGTTGCTCTTGTTGTCCAGCAGGTGGTTCAACTACAGGTTCAGAAACTGGTGGTTCTACCACTGGCTCTGAAACTGGAGCAGAAACAACTGGTTCTTGTGGCTCTGAAGTATTATTTACTTCGTTTATTATATCTTTTTCTTCGTCCATTTTTTCCTCCTAATAATTATTTATACTAAAATAATAACTTATATAAAAAATAATTGCAACAAAAAACGCAAGAACTACTCTTGCGTTTTTTTATTATACTTCCATAATGATTGGTAATATCATAGGATCTCTTTTAGTTTTAGAAAATACATAGTCTCTTAAAGCATCTTTTAATTCAGATTTTATAGTTGACCAATCTCTTATTCCACTTAATTCTAATTCTCTTACTTTTTCACGTAGTATTCTTTTTAGTTCTTCCATTAAGTTCTCAGATTCTCTAACATATACAAATCCTCTCGAAATTACATCTGGTCCTGCCACAATTTCTCCAGTAGAACCATCCATGCTCATTACTATAATTATTAAACCATCCTGAGATAAATGTTGTCTATCTCTTAAAACTATGTTTCCAACATCGCCCACTCCAAGACCATCAACCATGATTTTACCAGTTGTTACTGATGTTGTTAATTCTGCTGAATCTTCTGATAATTCTAGTATTCTACCATTAGTCATTATGAATATATTTTCACTTGGAATACCAACTTCTTCTGCTGTTTCCTTATGTGCAATTAACTGTCTATACTCACCATGAACTGGTATAAAGTATTTTGGTCTAATTAAAGAAAGCATTAATTTTTGTTCTTCTTGGCAAGCGTGTCCAGAAACATGTATATCTTCTAGTGCACTATATACAACTTCTGCACCTATTTGCATTAAATCATCTATAACTTTTGCAACATATTTTTCATTTCCTGGAATTGGATTTGCTGAAATAATTACTAAGTCATTTGGAGTTATTTTAACTTTTTTGTGTTCTCCATTAGCCATACGTGTTAAAGCAGACATTGTTTCACCTTGGCTTCCTGTTGTAATTATTACTAATTGATCATCAGTATAATTTTTGATCATATCAATATCAATAAATACATTATTAGGAACATCAATGTATCCTAATTCCATAGCAGTATTAATCATGTTAATCATACTTCTTCCACATACTGCTATCTTTCTTTTATTTTCTACTGCACAATTTACTATTTGTTGTACTCTATGAACGTTTGAAGCAAATGTTGCAACAACAATTCTTTTGGTACAATTAAAAAATAGTTTTTCAAAAACTTCTCCAACTGTGCTTTCACTCATAGTGTAACCTTTTCTTTCTGAGTTTGTACTATCACTCATAAGAGCAAGAACACCTTTGTTACCTAATTCAGCAAGTCTTCCAAAGTCCATTTTTTCATCATCAATTGGAGTATAGTCTATTTTAAAGTCTCCAGTATGAACTACAGTTCCAACAGGTGTATGAATAGCAAATATAACAGCATCCGGAATTGAGTGGCAACTTCTAATAAATTCAACTCTTATTTTTCCTAGTGTTATTGTTTGTCCTTGATTTACAACTTTTAGTTGTGCTGATTTGTCCAACTTATGTTCTTCTAATTTATGCATAATAAGACCACAAGTTAATTTTGTAGCATACATTGGAACATTAATCTTCTTTAATAAGTATGGTATAGCTCCTATATGGTCTTCGTGACCATGAGTTATAACTAATCCTCTAATTCTGTCTGCATTTTTCTCTAAATATGTAAAGTCTGGTATAACTAAATCTATACCTAACATATCATCTTCTGGGAAAGCCAAACCACAATCTACTATAACTATATCATCACCATATTCAAAAGCAGTAATATTCTTTCCAATTTCGTGTAATCCTCCTAATGGGATTATTTTTAGTTTTTCTTTTTTGAAACCAAATTCTAATGTATCATCTTTTTTCTTAGTCTTTCTAGGCCCTGTTGTTTTTCTTCTTCCTTCTGCCTTTGGTAATTTAGAAACCACTTTTTCTTTTCTTGGAATATTAGTTTCATTTTTAACTTCAGCACGTGGTGCTTGAGTTTTCTTTTTATTTTGAAATTTCTTGTTATTTGGTTTCTTATTATTAGTTGTTTTCGTGTTTATTTCTTTCTTTTCCATATTCATTCCTCCTTTGCGTCTTAAATTAAAATGTTTTCTTTTGAAATATAAATATTTTTATTCCAAATTATAAAACCCTTTACCTTATAGATAAAGAGTTTAATGATTCATTTTTGCGCAATTAATTCCTTAAATATTGCACGCACAAATAATATTGTCTGTAACTTTTTTAAAAAACATATTTTCTAAAAACCCGCTCAAAATATGTTTCTCTTTACCAGCTAAAACAACATTTTATAAAACTATTTTTAAATTTTAATTTTTTTCCGAACCATTAAAACTTTTTACTTATAAAAACATCTCTTCTTTATCGACTTTAAATTCGATAACAACTGCATATAATTATACTCTTTTTCAATATAAATGTCAATTCTGTAAACTTTACATAATTGAATTATACCCCTTTTTGTGGTAAAATAGATGTATAAATCAGTAAAGGAGGTGCTTTAAGTTTTGGGTAAAAGCAATAAGATTCAGACAGAATCCAAGACAAAAAAGCGGAGCGCGAGTCTTTATTTGCGCGAACTAGAGCCAAGTCGCCAGGATATTGATGCTTATTCAAAGGTTGCGCATGGCAGTGGAATTCATAAGTATGTTAGCTTTCTAGAAGCCAATTCTCGTGAAGAGGCTGAAAAACGTATCAATGATTCCATCAAAAACCGTTATGAGACAATGTATGGGCTTTTTAAACACAATCGACTTATAGGTGTGTTTGTAGTCCATGATGGTACTTTTGACGGTGTAAAAGCTGCTGAGGTGCACTATTTTATAGCAGAAAAGTTCCAGCGGAAAGGCTACTGTATCAAGGGCATCAAACTGCTCTCCGAGCTACTTTTAGACACCTATGACTTTTTCAACTTCACCATTCGCAAAGAGAATCTTCCTTCGATTTGTGTTCAGGAGAAGCTTGGATCTGTCCCTCAAGGGTGTACAAAAAGGTATAACTACTATCGCTTGGAAACAGCAGCATAACCCTAAAATGCAGTTACTGAAAAAAAGGAAAACACTGGCCGCAAGCCAGTGTTTTCTGATTTTATAATAAATTATTTTACATCTCTATATTTCATATTTTTTATAAATAAAAGAATGCTAGTTCCAATTAATGCTATACCAACTATTCCAAGTACTATAGCTCCTGTTTTAGGATATACGCCAGGTGCAATTGTAGGATCTACAACATTATTTCCATTTCCATTTGCTATTTCCCATTTAAAATTATCATCTAAATAATCAAATAAATTTTTTCCTACTGATTCACTCACAAGACCTTGGTATAATGAAACATCTTCTACTGGATAATATTTACCATTTTCATCTTCCATTTGCATGTATACATAGTAATAACCTTTATTCTTTATATCCAAGTTGGTTGTTATTGTAGCACTTGTTCCTACAGGAACACTTCCAGTATATATAGTTTGAGAAGAATTCTTAGCATATGTTAATAAATTATTTAGTGCATTTGCTTTTCCGTCTCTTATACCAATTAAAATATTATTATCTGTTACAGGTCCGATTTTCAATTTAATTTTTCTTTTACTATCTGTTTGTTGAGAGAACTCATAAAAGAACGTACTTGTCTCGTCATCAAAGAAAAAGCACTTTATTCTATCGCCAACTGGATTAAATGGTAATCTTTCTATAGTCCCTGTTTTGGCAACTTTATATGATGATTCTCCTTTACCATTTACTGCTTTTTCGACAATTGTATAATGAATATCTCCATTCTCTTCAGCATATTTTGTTATGTCTACTTTAAGATTATCGTTAAAAACAGTTTTGTATCCTTTAGCTTCTAAATCTCCATTTTTTAGTGTGTCTTTAATATATGAAGTATCTTCTTTTTTATGTGTTATTAAAACATAATATGTATTGCTTTTTACAAGTGTTGCATTTTCAACTGTAAAGTCATAATGTTTGAATTGATTTGTACTTGTTGTTATTTTGGTTGTTGCTTTAGAAAAATCACCAAATACAAACTCGTCTTCTGAAGCACCTGCCTCAATATTGGTTTCATTTTCTAATTCTTCACTTTCTTCTTTTGGAGCCTCTGTATCGACCTCTTCAACTTCACCTAATTCTTCTTTAATGTTAATTTCAACTTCATCATCATCTTCATCTTCAACAGCCATTACAAATGGTGTAAATAGTGCTAAAACAATGACTAAAACTAATGATATTTTAAATAATTTTTTCATTTGCATTCTTCTTTCCCAAATAATAATAGGAGAACATATACGTTCTCCCATTAATTATATTTATAAAAAATAATATTTTCAATAGTTTATCCAAAAATTCCTTTTTTCTTTGGACTTACTGTTTCATTCATTGTTGCAGCTAATTTTGTAATCAAATCTTTTTGTTCTTGAGTTAATTTTTTAGGCACATCAACATCAACTGTAAATACAAAATCGCCTCTCCAACTTCCATTAACACTTTTAAATCCTTTATTTTTTAATACAAATTTTGTACCTGTTTGTGTTCCAGCTGGAATTTTACATTTTTCCTTTGTTCCATCTACCAATGGCACTTCTATTTCAGTTCCTAATGTAGCTCCTGGAAATGAAATTGGAATATTGCATAAAACATGATCTGCTTTTCTTGTATAAATCTTATGTTTCTTAACATTAACATTTATATATAAGTCACCTTTTGGTCCATTTTTAACTCCAGGTTCTCCTTCTTCACGAAGTACAACAGTTTGACCATCAGCAATACCTGCTGGTATTTTAACTTTTATCTTAGCAGATTCTCTAACTTTTCCTTTTCCTCTACAATTTGTGCATGGTTCTTTAATTATTTTTCCTTCTCCACCACAAGTTGAACATACCTTTTGTGTTGCCATCTGTCCAAATGGAGTTGTTATAACTTGTTTTATTTTTCCAGTTCCACCACATGTGCCACAAGTTACTGGGTTAGTGCCTGATTTAGCTCCTGTACCATGACATACAGAACAATCTCTATTTCTACTTACGTTTAATGTTTTTTCAGTTCCTAAATATGATTCTTCAAAAGTTATATCTAGTGAAACTTTGATATCAGAGCCTTTTCTTGGACCATTTCTTCTTCTAGTACCACCACCAAAAGCAGCTGAGAAAATATCTCCAAAACTTCCAAAGCCAAAATCATCAAATCCTGAGAATCCAGAAAATCCATCAAATCCTGATCCATATGAATAGTAGCCTCCGCCACCATTTCCATTAAATCCTTGTGGACCATCATGACCAAATTGATCATACATTTGTCTTTTCTGTTTATCTGATAATACTTCATAAGCTTCACTAACTTCTTTAAACTTAGCCTCCGCTTCTTTCTTATTATCTGGATTTGCATCAGGGTGATATTTTTTAGCTAGTTTTCTATATGCTCTTTTAATTTCTTCATCAGTCGCACTTTTTTCAACTCCAAGTACTTCATAATAATCTCTTTTTGTACTTGCCATCTTTCCCTCCGCTTAATACATTATTTCAAACGAGGTGCAACACTTAAGTAGCACCTCATTTAAAAAGAATTATTTATCTTCTGAATCATTTCCTTCGTCTTCTACTTTGTAGTCTGCATCATATACTGTACCTTCTTTTGCTTCTTCACCATCAGCAGCTCCTTCAGTTGTTGTTTCACCTTCAGCAGCTTGAGCTGTTTGAGCATTTTTATATAATTTTTCAGATACTTCATAGAATACTTTAGTTAATTTATCTGTTCCTTCTTTTATCTTATCAACATCATTTGATTCAACATCTTTCTTTAGGTTATCAATTTCAGTTTGAACTTTTGTCTTTTCTTCAGCTGAAATCTTATCTCCTAATTCGTCAATTGTTTTTTGACTGTTGTAGATTAAGCTTTCTGCATTATTTTTAACTTCAACTTCTTCTTTTCTCTTTTTATCTTCAGAAGCATGTTCTTCTGCATCTCTTACTGCTTTGTTGATATCATCTTCTGTTAGATTTGTTGAAGCTGTAATTGATACTTTTTGTTCATTTCCTGTAGCCATATCTTTTGCACTAACATGAACTATACCATTTGCATCTATATCAAATGTAACTTCGATTTGTGGAACACCTCTTGGTGCTGCTGGAATACCTGTTAATTGGAATCTTCCTAATGTCTTGTTATAAGCAGCCATTTCTCTTTCACCTTGAAGAACATGTACTTCAACAGAAGTTTGTCCATCAGCAGCTGTTGAGAATATTTGAGATTTCTTTGTTGGTATTGTAGTATTTCTTTCAATTAATTTTGTAAATACTCCACCATATGTTTCGATACCTAATGATAATGGTGTTACATCAAGTAATACTAAGTCTTTA
>OCVV011345703.1_pt1 | contig 15229 bp, 8 predicted proteins | sample 1539721 | NCBI WGS metagenome assembly OCVV01 (sample SAMN02144230, study PRJEB22623) | gut metagenome | biome: sheep rumen | host: Ovis aries | place: New Zealand
GATAAAAAATAAATCAGAAAAATCATTTAATCAAGCACGCCAGTGCGATGTTTTATTAAAATAATCTGTAAAATCTGAGTAATCTGTGGTGAAAGAAAACTTACTAAAACAGAAAGAACAATGATTATTCGCTTAGAAACCCCAAACGATTATCGCGAGGTGGAGAACCTCACACGCGAAGCCTTCTGGAATGTTTACCGTCCAGGATGCACAGAACATTATGTGCTCAATCAGTATAGAACCAATCCCGACTTCATTCCTGAACTTGACTTGGTCATGGAGGAGGACAACCGCATCATCGGTCATGTCATGTTCTCGAAAGCCAAGATTGCTTTAGACTCCCCTCACTCACAGGGAGGGGATGGGGGTGGGTCTTTCCCATCGTGGACATTCGGTCCTATTAGCATCCATCCCGACTACAAGCGCAAAGGCTACGGCTTGAAACTGCTAAAATACGCATTAGAGAAGGCACGTGAAATGGGTATCGGATTCATCTGCATGGAAGGTAATATAGAGTTTTACAAAAACGCAGGTTTCGATCTCGCCAGCAAACTGAACATCCACTATCATGCCGAACCGAAGGATGCCGAAGTGCCTTACTTCCTTGCTCAGGAACTCATCCCCGGCTGGCTTCGGAGCAACGGTATCACCGAGGCAACTTATTGTCCGCCAAAGGGCTATTTCGTTGCCGACATGAACCCAGAGGCTTTCGAAGCATACGAAGCCACCTTCCCGCAGAAGGAGAAAGCATTCCAAGAGGGCCAACTACCTCAGTTCTGTCAGAGTTGCGGTATGCCGTTAACCCGTATCGAGGACTGTGGCAAGAATGCTGATGGCAGCACTAATTTTGATTATTGCCAGTATTGCTACAAGGACGGGAAATTCTTGCAGGAATGTACGATGGACGAAATGATTGAACATTGTGCACAATTCGTTGACGAGGTCAACAAGCAAATGCCTAAGCCCATGACAAAGGAAGAGTACAAGCAGATGATGCACGGCTTCTTCCCCATGCTGAAACGATGGAGGAAATCCCATCCACAGGATGATAAACCTGAGTGAAATCCTTACTATGGCATTAGAATAGAGAAAAAAGGATAAGAAAGATGGTACCAATGAAATATCTGCCGAATATCCTAACATCGCTCCGAATGGTGGGGGCCGTTGCTCTGCTGCTGAGCAATGTGTCAAGCAGTTCGTTTTGGGTGCTTTACATCGTTTGTGGCATCAGCGACATAGCCGACGGCTGGCTGGCTCGGAAGCTGAAGTGCGTTACCAAGGGTGGCGCATTGCTGGATAGTTTGGCAGACATCTGCTTCGTAGCGTGTTGTGCCTTGAAGCTCCTACCGATACTCGAACTGCCGCAATGGTTATGGCTGTGGGCAGGAGTAATCGTTGCGATGAAAGTCGTGAATCAGCTTTTGTCACTCGCGATGTACAAGCGCTGCTGCTTCCCTCACACCCTCGCGAACAAGGCAACAGGATTCTTGCTATTCATTACTGTCCCAACAATAGTATGGTCAATCATTCCCATCTCAATCGCTGCAATCGTCGCCACGTTTGCCGCCATACAAGAGGGACATGGTATTGTTGCTCTCACCTCTTCACGCCCTCGATTCACATTCAATACTGTTGGTCTCTTCACGACAGATAACTCCAAGATGGTAGCTTTCTATCGTGATGTGTTCGGATTCCAAACAGAATGGAATGGTAAGGAGCCAAATGTGGAATTGCATCTTGCAGGAAGTCGCATCATCCTGTTCCCACGCACGGACTTTGAGCAGATGACCTCACAGCAATATGCCTATCCACGGGGTGTCAATGGCACCATGGAACTCTCGTTCGATGTGCCGACCTTTGCCGATGTAGATAAAGAATTTACAGCTGCATTGGGGAAAGGTGCCAAAGCCATCTTTCCTCCTACCACTGAGCCATGGGGTCAACGGACGTGCTATGTAGCTGATCCTGAAGGTAATCTTATTGAAATATCTTCTTTTGTTGAAAGTAATCTACCTAATTAATAATGAGTGAATTCATGTCCCCCCCGAAGGACATGAATAAGTATCACCTATTTCACGAAGAAAAGCTTTCCGTTGCGTAAGTAGAGTCCTTTGGTGGTAGGTTTCACTTTCCGTCCACTAAGGTCGTAGATAGCGTCGGAAGGATGTTTCGCTTCATCACTTAGCACCTTATCTATATCATTGGCATCGTTGACGTAGATGAGTCGGAAGTTGTCGAAACAAGTCCAGTCATATACCGAAGGCGTGAAATGACGCAAGCCAATGCGCAAATCACTCGTTTCGGACAGTTCGAAGTCGAGGTGCTGGGCATAGTGTCCAGCAGAGAAAGCCTCTTCCGCTGTAGCAACGTTGTCAGGATAAGTATAAGGATTGTAAGTGTAAGGTGCGGATGCATCGAACAACGAGATCATAGGCGTCGAAGCGTGGGATGCATAGACCTCGGCATAGTCCTCAGTCCCCTTCGTGTGGCGCTGCCATGCGTTCTGGATATTGCCGTTGCGATAGAAGCCCTGCCATTCCAAGCGATATTGTCCGGCAGGCATGTTCTTCAGTATCTGATAGCTGTCGAAAAGTTGGTAGAAGTGCTCTGCCACGGTACCAGGAGCAGCGCTGAAGGACGTTCCTTCCCAACCCATGCTTCCATCTGCGAAATCAGGATTCTTGAGCAGTGCGGTAATATCTACTTCCGTGCCACCATTAATGAGGGCGATGGCTTCAGCATTAGCTTCGGTGTCGGGCTCAGGTTGCAAGGCAGGACAATCGGTGCTCTTCTCTGTGGCTTCGGCAAAGAGGGCACGTATGTGTTCTGGAGTCAGTGCACAGTCGTAGAAGCGCAGGTCGTCGAAGAAGGTATCGGTCATGCGAGCATCGCCAGCAAATGGACTACGACCCAACCATGCTTGGGTGGAATTCAGAAGGGAAAGCGGCGTGGTGACAGGATTGGCTGTGGCACGCAACTGACCATCGATGTAAAGGCGTACGGCTGTGGCATCGGCACTGACGGTGATATTGTGCCACTGCTGTTGGTTGAGTCCTGCGTTGGAACTTGCCTTGCAAGTACCTGAGCGCAACTTTTCGAAGTACCAGTTTCGGTTGCCAGCCTGGTTAATCAGTCCAACGTAGCTCGATGTGCCGTTGTTCACGTTCCACGCCCAGCAGAAGTCGTTCAGGTGACCTGGCCCTGCGAGCATGATGTTGAGACTGACACTGTAGGCTTCTCCGTTGATGACCCTGCAGATAGCTGCCGCAGCATCATGACCAAGGTCGAAATAGCCTTGGTTATTCAAGGACGCAGAAGCAGTGCCTGTGTAAAGCGCTGTGCCACCGTCAGAGAGTTGCAGGATGGTGGCATCATTTTCCAACGAACCGCTGAGTGTTCCCGCATCGTCCTCTGGCTTTCCGGAATCGAAGCTATAGCTGATAGCAGGTGTTGGAGATGTGGCTGTCGTTCCACCAGCATCGGCACTGACATGGGAAAGCGGAATGGTTATGACCGAGAGTGAATAGGCAGGGACCATGTAGGAGATAGCCGTTTCTTCAGGAGAGTCCGCCAGCTTTGTCACCGAGAGGGTACGTTCCTTTGGACTGACCTTCATCGGGTCTTCCATCGAGTTCTCTGCATAGTTGTCGGGATTGCTCATCACGCGCAGTTTTGCCTCTCCGCCGATGGTGGCATCGCTGAAACGGAATGTCGTTGGAACGTCCGTGCCATTGTAATTGATGACCTTGACGATGGCAGCATCTTCAGTCTCGTTCAGGGAAGCACAGAGATAGAAGCTCTGTCCTCCGGAAGCAGAAAGCGTAACATTGTGAATGAGCTTATCATCGATATAGCAGCGTGTGTTCAGTCCGTTGCGAATCATCTTGAGATGGTAGGTCTTACCCGTCTCGATGGTACCGTCAGCCGTTGCGAGGGTTGATTTTGTACCACTGATTGCCTGTTCTATACCGTGTCGAACGTTACCCCAACCACCAAGGTTCCACCAAGCATAGTTGTTGCCGTCGGCGTAGGCAAAGCAAACGAGGAAGCCCTCGTCACCACTGTTCTTCACGGCATCCAATTCGATGGTACAGTTGTCGGTGATAACATCGATAACGTGTGCTGTTCCACGAGTAGAGGCTGGCGAGTTGAATGTGGAGAGTTGAGAGTTATAGATTTCCTTGCCATCTGCATCGGTGATGCGGATATTGCTATAAGTGGCATCCGTTGCCCACGAACCCAGTCCGAGCCGTGCACCTTGGGCGAGACTGACCGAGTTGCCTGTTTCTGTCCATGTGATGTTCTGATGACCAACAGTGGAGGACATCATCTGCTGCGTCCAGTACGAAGGAGTACCGAAGGATGAGTGGGCGTTGTAGTGTATCATGTCGGGGCGCCATTGCGACTCGTTCTCGTTCATGAAGATGGGAGCATAACTTGCCATCACACAGACATCGGAGTTGCGCTCCAGTCCTGCCATATAGATAGCTTCACCTAGAGCAGCTTTCAAGGTGCCATTGGTGCCAAAGTCCTGTGTCACAGCATACTCACCGTTATAGACCTTGTTGCTGCTGCGACTGTAGTTGTCGTACTTATGGTACATCGATGCAAACCAATCGGGGGAGCGATAGAAATGCTCGTCGATGACCTCCAATGGATAAGGATTGCGCCACGTAGGATAGTCCGAACCCCAGTCGCTGTTACCGATAAGCGTCATCTCGGGATAGCGTGCCTTGATGGCCTGATAGAACTGATAGTAGCGCTCTGCATAGTGGTCGCTCTGGTCGCTGTTGTCGGTGGATGTGTAGTTATAGTTCTCGTTGCCTATCTCCATCAAGCGCAGATTGAAAGGTTCGGGATGACCAGCTGCAGCACGTTTGGCTCCCCAATAGGTGGTGACGTCGCCGTTGGCATATTCAATAGCGTCCAACGCCTCCTGAATAAAACCTTCGATGTGTTGATAGTCCTGACACCAGCCGTGTCCCATTCCCACATTGACCACAAAGAGAGGCTCTGCACCAAGGTCTTCTGCCAGTTGCAAGAACTCGTGATAGCCCATTCCGTTCGAAACAGGATAACCCCAATGGCTGTTGTAGATGCCCAAGCGTTCCTCGACAGGACCAACGGTGTGACGCCACTGATAGCGATTGCCACCCTCTACGTAGCAACCTCCAGGGAAGCGCATAAACTTGGGGTGCAGTGCTGCCAACTTCTCTGCCAGATCGGGACGCATACCATTTTCACGGTCCTTGAAGGTAGGTGGCATCAAGCTCACACAATCCAAGTATATCGTACCTGCCTGCGAACCACGTATGGCGAACCAACCGAGTTGATAGGAGCCTGTTGCGGTGATTTCAGCAGTGTATTTCTTCCATTGGGTGTCCTCTTCCACCTTCACCACTGCATGACCGAGATCGGCACCTTCGTAGCTTTCGAGAGTCAGGGTGATGTCGCCTGCCCAGTGATTGACAGTACGTAGCCAGAACGAGGCACGGTACTTCTGTCCTTTGACGATATTGATACCCCAGTAGCCAATGTTACGCGTTCCGTCGCCCGCCTTGTTGAGGTTGAGGTGCATGGCACGTTTCTGTGCAGCATTGATCAGGTTTTGAGAAGAAATGCTAAAGGTGGCATTGCCGATGGTCCACCAGTGGTCGGGGTTGTTACTGTTTTCTTCCATCGAGCCATTGCGGATGAGTTCGGCATAGATGCCGCCGTCGCCTGCATGGTTAATCTCTTCGTAGAAGATGCCGTAATGCAATGAACCGATAACAGGACCGCGCTGGGCAGTAGAGAAGTTGAACGTTACTTGCGCCGAGACAAATACCACGCTGAAGATTAGTATGATAAAGGAAAGTGTTCTACGCATTTTATGGAAAGAATTTGTGGGGCAGAGAAACAAGGTGATTGTCCATCTGCCCCTTGTTTGTTACAAAATAAACTCACGTGAAATTGAGTGATGATTCACTCGCACAGGATTTTACCATAAGGAGTATGGATTTGATTTCACGGCTTCGCTGCCATCGCCTTCCTCCATGGTCTCTGGGTTGATATAGACATCGTCCTCCTCAATGACGTTGGAAAGTGCAATGGGTTGTTCATCGATAATGCTAATGACCCTTATCGTAGGGTACTGATATATCTTTCTCATAATGTTTGTCTTATGAATGAGTGATTGAACCAATTATTTAACGACAATCTTATTGCCATTGACGATATTCACGCCGCGCTGTAGCTGTTGCAGACGTTGACCAGCAGGATTGTAGATAACCGCATTCTTCGTCTCAAGTCCGTCCCTTGTCACTTCCACAATGTCGGTGGTATCGTCAAACTTCAGAACGAGCGGCTTCACTTCGTTACCAGTAGGAATCTGGAAGTAAGAGCGCAATCCCTTGATGCCACCCGAGGTCAGTTTCTTGATGTGGCTGTCGATGGTCGATACGTAAGCTACACTACCGTCGGTGGCAAGTTCTGTGTTGTAGAGGTGGGTAGCCACTTTATATTCGCCGTCACCCTTCACAGCCTCTTCAGGATTCAAGACAGTAACAGCAGAGAAAACAGGATTCGAGATGTCTGCTTCTGGCTTAATGAAGTATGGTTCGCCAGCTACCATCTCGGTGGCATCTGTCAAGGTGATGACGTTGTCGTTGGCTGCAACGAACTGCTTGATGGAAGCACCATTGAGTGGAGAGGATGCTAGTTGCTGAGTGCTCAGACTGAATGGCATGCTGAAACCGTTCCATTGACCGCCCCTGAGTGTGCGTATCAGTGTCACTTGAGCACAGTCGCAAATTTCAGGAGCCGTCGCCTCCGCTTCATCGATGGTCATATTCTTGGCATATTCCGTCAGGGTGAAGTTATTGAAGAGACACCAACCCAGTGGAACAAAACCAGGCACATTCACCTTGATGGTAGCTGTTTTGGAGTCGTCGATATAAGCATAGACCTCCATCTTGTATTGCCCTGCGTTGATTCGTGCGGTAGCCTGGTCGGTGTTGTCAGGATCGGTGGTTGAAGCACAACCGCTGTACCATGATGGGATTTGAGCAAAATAGGTGTCGTTCACGCTGACATAGGCATTGCTCAGTTCGTATCCTTTCTGACCAAGCGCATAGCAGTTTTCTCTGCTACCTTGGCGGTAAAGAGCATTCAATGTCAACTTATAGAGACCTGCATGAGGTACGGTGACGGTTTGGCTCACAGTGCCATGACGCTGATAGAGTTCGCCACCGTATGCACCTACATTGTATGCATTGCCTCCGTAGTCCTTCGTTTCGGTAATCTTTTCAGGCTGTGTGAGCACCCAATCTTCAGTATTTCCAGCGGTAGCGCTCTTGATGATGGCGGTAGAAGCAACGGTTGTATAGTCAGCCTCAAGTTGAGCGTTGAGCGTTGAGAGGTCAGTAGCTTCGATACCAGCAGCAGCGGCAGCAGCAAGAATGTTTGCCTGTTGAGTAGCTTCCACGATGGCCTTCTGCTCGGCAATGTTCTTCAGAACGAAAGTTGTTGCATCGGCAGCAGAGATAGCCGTCGTGCGTGGCTTATTCAGTCCGTCCTCGTAGGTAACGCTCATGTAATTGCCGTTGTGAGAATGCAGAATCAGTTCTTCCCCACTCTGCTCGATGAACCACGAATCGGTGTTGTAGCTGGCAACCTTATCCGTGTAGCAGTCGCTGCCGAAGAAGAGATTGCTGTCCAAGAACTTGATAGTCGAGACGTTCACACCGTTGGTTGCGATTTGAACAGGCACACCGTAGTTGTCGCCCACTCCGCGAGCACCGTAAGCTTCTCCACGACCGAGGAACTGGCTAATCGAAGGAATATAGATGTAGTACTCGCCGTCAGCCACCACAGGTGTAGGCAAGTCAGCAAGTGTTGCTGTGGTGATAGGACTTGTGCCTTCCACCATGATATTGATGAATTCATTGAGGTCGTTCTCACTTACACCCACAGCTCCTCGCCAGTAGTTGTAGAACTTCTCTTGCAGCGATAAACCTTGCAGTGCATTGATATACTGCAATTTGTGGTCGATACCCGTCTTTTCTCGCAGTCCTGCGCTGGAGAAGGATGTCAACTCGTAGTCCTTGTAAATCAAATCCACTGGCAAACCGAGCAGACCTTCGAGCAGCATGGCAAAGCAACCTGTGCGGTCGGCACCGAAGATGCAGTGGAAGTAAGCAGCCTTGTCAGCCTTGAGCGCAGAGAGAACGAGGTCGAAAGCACCCTTGAACTTGGCCGCATCGAAGTTCAGCGCATCTTCGCTCCAGCGACTGAGGTTGGCATAGTAGTAGGATGCACCATCAATAGCAGATGCACTCATCGTACCCGATGCCAAATCGCCGTTCATGCGCAAATCCACTTCCGCACCAATGTTGAGCTGTTCCTTCAGCATGGCAAGGTCGGTGTCCGAAGCCGTGTAGCTATTGCCACCAGCCAGTTCAGTTCCGCGGAAAATCTTGCCATACCGAATGCGGTTGCCATCGCTGTTTGTCCAACCACCAAGGTCGCGCATATTGGCAATGCCATCAGCCTTCAACATGCGCAGCTGGCCCGTGGTAGTGATGGTGCCGTTAGCAATGATGGAGCCGTCAGCCTCAATCTTATAATAATAGGTCTTTTTTGGCAACAGGTTAGTGACATCGTATATCACACTACCTGCACCCACGGTGAATGTCACGGCATCCTCGAAACTGCTATTGAGTGCAAGACTCAGCGTAGCATCACTTGTCTGAATAGGCAGAGGAACACTCACCGCTGCAGGCTGGTCGTTGCGCAAGGCTGCATCCGTGGCGTAGTTTCCGATTTCGCTTGCCGTCGTCTCTGTGTAGGTGGTGTTGGCAAGGTAGCGAGCCACCTCGTCGTTCTCAATGCTGATGTTGAAACTAAGGTCGGTGTATTCCGTCGGCGCCACGTAGTCAGCTGTGTAGGTTAGTTGGAAGTCGTCACACTTTACCAAGGTCTGTCCCTTTCCCGTGTTCTGTATGCGGATCGTAAGTGTCCCATTGCTGACGAAGATATTCTCAACCGTAAGTTCGTGACCATTCACCTTCTCTGCATCCGCATCTTCAGTTGTCGGTGCCACAGAGCCCGAAATGCCATTGGCTGTCAGCGTCACAGGTGCACCGTCGCCGAATGTAGCCACGATGGCCTTGAGGGTGTAGTAACCGAGAGGCAAGCCCGTAATGGTTTGTCCAACATCGAGCGTCTGCACACTCTTTGCCCATGTGTTGAAGAGGTAGTTGCCCGCAGTACCTGAGTAGGAATAAGTGGCGTTGTCTGTGCGGAACACACCCGTGTCATCACCTTTCTTCAGGCAGTTCCAACCGTCCAGATTACCCAACTCGAAACTTGGGTTGATGATGGCAGAGGTATAGGAAGCATCCACTTCGGGAGTTAATGCTGCAATCTCCAATGGCTGATAGGTGGCATAGACATCACTAACAGTTGTGTATTCGCCATTGTCGTACTTCGCTTGCAAGGTTTCCTTCACGCTTTCGCTCGTTGATTGTGCCTTCATGCCGTTCACAGCAGCGAGGATGGCACCCATGTAGAGGGTATTGCTGGCTTGTGCGTTGGCAGTGGCTGTCAGGAGGGAAGCGAGAGTCGTTTCGAGCCATTCCTGCGAACCCGTGTTCACGTCCGTCTCAGCAGCAGTGATTGCATTGTTGAGGGCAGTCTTCACGTCTGCATTCATGACTTCCGATAGGAGTACCTTGGCTGCAGCCAATTGCTCTTCGTAACTTGCTACAAGTGCGGAGAGGTCGATACCATAGTAAGTGAGGGTGACATTGTCATAAGCTGCCCAGTCGTTACTGCTGGCAACGGTCTTGCGGAAACCAATCGTCACTGTTCCGTCTGCCACCACAGCCCTTATGCCATCGTTCCAGTACTCACCTGCCTGGAAACAAGAAGATGCACGGTTCAAGGTGCTTGGCACGTAGATAGTAGTGCCATTGACGATGTAGGCAGTACTACTGTTAAGGGTGCTGTTGTTGGTCGAACCCAAATTGTAGTCGAAGATGGATTTAAGTGAGCCCTCTGTCGTGTTGATATAATACTTGGCATTGAGCTCCTCTGTGCCGTTTGTGCGAGCCGTGGCAGCTACAGAAGCATCGTTATTGCCTCCACCCATGCGGTAGTAGCCCTGACACCTCATCTCATACACGCCATTAGGCAGACCCGAAATGGTTTGATACATATCAAAGGTTCGGTTCCACTGCTCCACACACTTGTTGTCATCCACACCATTGTAAGCCGTGTAGTCGCCGGTCCACAGGGAAGTCTTGGCATTTGCACCGAAATAGGGATTCATGACAGCAAAGGTCGCATCAATAGGGTTGTCTGCCGTGGCATTGGATAAGTTGGCTAAGAGTGCCTCCTTAGTGACCAGTTTCCAATAGCCCTTGGATGTCGTAGGCATGGTGGTCGTAGTCGTTGTCTTGCTGACATCCGTATCATGGCCAACCAGATAGACTGCCGCACTGTTGGTGGACTTCATGGTGAAGGTGTTCTCTAATCCTTCCACTGCGGTCAGCAGCCACGCCGTATATTTCGACGACGTATTGACTTTATCTACATAACCGTCCGACCCAAGGAACAGATTCGAGTAGGTGGGTTCCGTTGAAATGTAATAGGCTCCATCCGTGCTGGCAGAGAGCGTCACAGGAATACCGCCTTGCCTCGTCAGTGAGGCACGAGTCGTGTAGTTGTTTCCACCAACGAGAAATCCGTTGTTGCCGACATTATACAGATAGAACGTGCCTGCCGAAGGAGCGCTGGCGGTCCACGTCTGTGCATGAATGCCAATGGCTGATGTCAGCACGAGTGCTGTCGCCAGTAGTTTCCAAAAGAAGTTTCGTTTCATAAGCATTAGCAATTAGAGTTAGCTATCTATTCATTAAAGAGTTTCGAAAAAACCTCAAGAATAAGACACAAGTCTTTGAATTGCGCAAATATAATGGTTTTATTTGGTTTGTTCAATGAAAACGGCATTTTTTTGAACAAAAAGAAAAAAATATTGAGGTTTAATTCTTACATTTGCAGAAGCATTGTTTTGCACGATGAGTTAGAGGTACCAAAGGACATTGTAGTTCGGCGGCTTTATCATTGACTCGGAAATGGGTGCATTGGAAGAAATCTAATATAAACAAGGAATAATATGAATTACAAGAACATTCTTATCATGGCCAGTTGCGCTGTCTTCTCAGCTGCAATGCAGGCACAAGTGACTATCGACATCGACACCCAGCAGCGCGGACCTAAGGTGAGTCCCATGCTCTATGGTATCTTCTATGAAGACATCAACCACGCTGCCGACGGCGGCATCTATGCCGAATTGATTCGCAATCGCTCCTTCGAGGACGGACCTCGCTTTGGCGTAAAAGCCGACATGCAGGGATGGTCCACCTATGCTGCCACTCCTTCTCAATTAACGGCAAAACTCATTCAGCCTTCCAAAAAGACGCCATTGCTCAACAGTGTGCAGCACAACGCATTGGAACTGACCATCAACGCATCTGCATCGTCTCCTGTATGCTTGGTGAACGAAGGTTTCTGGGGCATCAACGCCGTGCAAGGACGCAGCTACCGACTGACTTTCTGGGCAAAGACGCTGAAATACAAAGGTAGCGTGAAAGCCACACTCTGCTCGAAGGATGGCTCAGATCTCTATGCCGAAACGGTGGTCAGTGGTTTTCCTTCCAGCAAAGCAAAAGGCTGGATGAAGTATGAAGCAACGTTCAAAGCCAACAACAACGACCCGCAAGCACAGTTTGCCTTGGTTTTCGATGGCGTAGGACAGGTGCAACTCGACATGGTGAGCCTTTTCCCACCTACATTCAAGAATCGCGAGAACGGTATGCGTCCCGACTTGGCAAACATGCTGTGGCAGATGCATCCTAAGTTCATGCGCTTCCCAGGCGGCTGCTTCGTGGAAGGTCAGGAGAGTCCAGACAACGCCTTCCGTTGGGAGCGTACCATCGGACCCATTGAGGAGCGCGAAGGTCATTGGAACGTGAACTGGGGTTACCGAACTACCGACGGACTGGGTTATCACGAATATCTCCAGCTTGCCGAGGACTTGGGAGCCAAGCCGCTCTACGTGGTCAACGTAGGTCTGTGGCATGGCGGCATGACTCCTTACGACCAAATTCAGCCTTGGATTGACGAGTGCATGAATGCCATCGAGTATGCCAACGGTCCTGTCACATCGAAGTATGGTGCCATGCGTGCCAAGAACGGACATCCTGAGCCTTTCGGACTGGAATACTTGGAGGTGGGCAACGAAAACAATCAGCCCGACCCACGCCAGCAGAGCGACCACTACTACGAGCGTTATGAGCAGTTCTACAAAGCCATCCGTGCCAAGTACCCCGATATGAAAATCATCGGCAACGTCGTGGCATGGGGTGACGACAATCCGAAGTGGAACAGCAATCTACCTGTGGATCTGCTCGACGAGCACTACTATCGTTCTCCCGATTGGTTTGCCGCTGCTTTCCACAAATATGACAGCTACGACCGCCGTGGTCCGAAAGTCTATGTGGGCGAATATGCCGTGACTAATGGCTTCGGCAACCTGGGCAACATGAACGCTGCACTGGGTGAGGCTGTCTATATGATGGGCATGGAAAACAACTCCGACGTGGTGGAACTGGCTTCTTATGCACCTATCTTCGTGAATGAGAACGATGCCCGCTGGCGTCCCGACATGATACGTTTTAGCAGCAGTCGAGTGATGGGCACACCAAGCTACTACGTTCAGCAACTCATGCCACAGCACGTGGGCACACAGGTGGTGAAAGTGGTACAGAACGACCCTTACAAGGACAAGATTCGCAAGCAACTCACTCCTAAGCAGAGCCGTGTGGGATTCGCAACATGGGGCACACGTGCCTCGTTCGAAACCGTCAAAGATGTGGATTACGTCAACGGCGACTGGCAGAAGGATGGCAACACCGTGCGACAGACAGGACTCAAGGATGCCACACTCTGCATTGAGAAGGACGTCATCAGCAGCGACCACTACACACGTCGTTTCCGAGCACGCAAGGACGATGGCGCAGAGGGTTTCATCATCGTCTTCAACTACGTAGATGACAAGAACTATTGCTGGCTGAACCTCGGCGGATGGACCAATACGCAGCATGCCATCGAACAGATTAGCAACGGTGGTAAGTTGCTGACTGACAGCAAGCGAGGACGTTCCACGCGCATCGAAAAAGGGCGCTGGTACGACGTCACCCTCCAAGTGGCAGGCGACAGTGTGAAGGCATGGCTCGACAACGAACTCATCTTCGACACGGTGCTGAAGCACGACAACACGAAGGGCATCTTCTCCTCCGCCACCATCGACGACGCCAATGGCGAACTGATTGTGAAGGTAGTCAATACGAGTGATGCGGCAACCACTGCCCAACTCAATCTGAAGAACTTCACACCACAATGTGCGCATGTAGTACGTCTGGCAGCCAACGACGGTATGGAAGAGAACACACTCGATGCACCTACCACCATTCATCCTGTGGAGCAACTCCTTTCTCCCGAAAATGGTAGCGTTCTGCTCGACGTGCCTCCTTACTCGCTGAACATCATCCGAATCAAAGACGCCCGTTAAACCAAAGATTATAATTGACTCAAGTTTGGCTTACGCCGAGCTAAAGGTTGACTTCGTCGAGCTAAAGGTTCGCAAGATGCAAAATCTTTGATATTCAATGTTTTTTATCAAGGATTTTAAGGATTAAAAGGATTCATAGTACATGAAAAAATCCTTAAAATCCTTCAAATCCTTGATAATTATATCAGTGATATGAGTGATAAGAAGGGATTCATAATAATGGGAAATCCTTGAAAATCCTTCAAATCCTTGATAATTATATCAGTGATAAGAGTGATAAGAAGGGATTCATAATAATGGAAAATCCTTAAAAATCCTTCAAATCCTTGATAATTATATCAGTGATATGAGTGATTGAAAACCATGATTGAAATAGGACTAAAGCACACGAGTGAATTGACGGTGACAGATGCTGTTACCGCCATTGCAATAGGCTCTGGGGACATGCCCGTTCTCGCAACGCCCATGATGATGGCTCTGATGGAGAATGCTGCCATGTTGGCTGTCAAGGACGAGCTGCCAGAAGGTTCCACCACGGTTGGTGGCCACATTGAATCGTCGCACCTGAAACCCTCGAAGGTAGGCGACAAGGTGTCAGCAACAGCCGAGGTGACCAAGGTGGATGGAAAGAAGATAGAGTTCAAGGTGGCAGCTTACTCTGGTGACACACTACTTGGCGAAGGCACACACTTGAGATTCATTGTTGACAGGGAACGGTTCTTATCAAAACTCAAGTAATAGAATTTACTTACTAACTGGATACAAGGCAAAAAAGTTATAAACCCCAAAAAGACTATGATTATGAAACAGAAGAAGTATTTCATCGCCCTCCTCGCAGCCATGCTGCTGACGGTACCCGTAATGGCTCAAAGAAAACAGGGAAAGGCTGCAAAGACCAAGACCGTAGAAGTATCTTTCGACTATCAGAAGCAGGCTGGCCCAGGCTCCAACCAGTATGCCGTCTGGATTGAGAACGAGCAGGGAGATGTTGTCAAGACACTTTTCGTCACCTCGTACACCACCAAGGGTCGAACCCGTCCAGGAGAGGAACCTATGCGTGGCTATGTCAAGCGTCCAAACTGCGTGCCAACCTGGGTAAAGTCCGCAAAGGCTGCAGCACAAACCGATCAGCAGCTCGACGCCTTCACGGGAGCAACGCCACAAGCAGGCGGTACTCAGACTTTTACATGGGACTTCACCGACCAGCAGGGCAAGGCTGTTCCTCAGGGCAAGTACAAGGTGTTCGTGGAAGCAACGCTTTATCAGGCAAGCGACATCATCTACTCAGGAACCTTCTCCAGCAAGGACAAGGCAGGCGACATCAAGTTGACCTCGACACTCACCGAGCCTGATGAGAAGCACAAAGACATGGTGACTCATGTAAAAGCAGTTTTAAAATGAAGACCATCATACTTCATAACGGCTTTGAAATCCCCCAAGAATTTTTTTGCTTTTGATACAGCGCTTTAAAGGATTTACTGAACCTTTTGCTCGGCGGAAGCCAATCGCATGTGCGGATTAACCGAACCGCTCCTCTATGTTGCTTTCCAAATAATTGGACAATATTTATTATTTATTAACTGTTTATTATCACTTACTTAGCGTAAATGCTTT
>OCVV011272364.1_pt1 | contig 15218 bp, 10 predicted proteins | sample 1539721 | NCBI WGS metagenome assembly OCVV01 (sample SAMN02144230, study PRJEB22623) | gut metagenome | biome: sheep rumen | host: Ovis aries | place: New Zealand
CGCCAACGGCGCAGCGGGTTTTTGTCTCAGGCCTGTCAAACCAATGAGACACGGCGCTCGGCTTCTTAGGGCCAGCGACTTTAATTTGTGTTTTGTATTTTCAGTATAATTTATTGTCAAATAAATTTCATTAAATTTGTAGTTTAAAATTCTTTTGGCACAATCAACAGTTGATTTTCTAGTAAAACTGAACTTTTGATGTTATAATAAATCATTCAGCAAAAATAGGATAAAGTTTTATGGACTCATTAGACGACGACTATAATGAAACTGAAACAAGAGAATTTATAACTGACGCACTCAAAGCTAAAGGATGGAAGCTTGGGTTCAATATGCGTTATGAATATAAAATTACTGATGGTCGAGTTCAGATTGATGAAGATGATGATTCGTTTCGTGATGAAGCTTTATTTGCTGACTATCTTCTTTTTGCTCCAAATAACCAGCCACTTTGTGTCGTTGAAGCCAAACGTGCTAACCAGATTGAAGGAACTGGCATACAGCAGGCAATTAATTACTGTAATCTTTTGAAAGCCCCTTTTGCAGCTTCCAGTAATGGAAAATCATTTGTATTTACAGACCTCATTAAAGGTCATGAAGAAGAGTTCTCTATGGAAGAGTTTCCAACACAGAGTGAACTCTGGCAGAAATTTGTTCAGGATAAACAATATACACCTGAACAGATTGAGATAATTAGTAAAGATTATTATCACGGAACAGATGGAAAAGAGCCTCGTTATTATCAGCGTGCAGTAATTGACCTTGTTGTAGAGGCTTATGCAAAAGGTCTAAAACGCATGATGTTTGTTATGGCGACTGGAACTGGTAAAACTTATACAGCATTCCAGATTTTATATCGTCTTATGCAGACTACTAATGGAAATAATATCCGCATTCTATATCTTGCCGATCGAAACGTTTTGATTGACCAGACAATGGATCAGGATTTTAAGCCATTCGGTAATAAGATGATTAAGATTGAAAACCGTACTGCAAGTACAAGCTACGAAGTCTTTATGAGCCTTTATCAGCAGCTGGTTGAATATAATCTTCCGCCTGGAGCTCCACAGCCATATGAACAATTTAATAGAAATTATTTTGACATCATTATGATTGATGAGTGCCACCGTGGCTCAGCAAAAAAGAACTCTGAATGGAGACAGATTCTGGATTACTTTAGCGGTGCTGTTCAGATTGGTATGACTGCGACTCCAAGAGATGATGCAGACAGTGATAATTCAAATATCAGTTATTTTGGAGAACCTCTTTATACATATTCTCTAAAACAGGGAATTGAAGACGGATTCCTTGCCCCTTACCGTGTAACGAAAGTTCATATTAATGTTGATGGCGGTATGGACATTAGCGAAGAAGATGTGGCCCAGTCTGGCGGTAAACTTGAAGTTGGTCAGACAATAGAAAAGAAAGACCTTGCCTTAAAACTTGGCATCAAAAAACATTATTATCTAGCCGCCAAACGCATAACTGACTTTCTGGAAAAAATCGGTCCAATGACAAAGACCATTGTTTTCTGTGATGAAGAGATAGATGCAGCTCAAATGCGTTCAGCACTTATTCATTATAATGAATCAAGACAGGCAGAAAATCAGAATAAATATATTATGCGTATTACTGCCAGTGACACCGAGGGTAAAAAACACATAGGCGATTTTATTTCTAAGAATGTACCAACTCCAACAGTTGTTACAACAAGCCAGCTCCTTTCGACTGGTGTAGATACAAAGGCCGTTGGTCTCATTGTTTTGTATAGAAACATTAACACTCTGACTGAGTTTAAGCAAATTATTGGCCGTGGCACCAGAATTGTAGAAGAAAAGAAATACTACTTTGATATTCTTGATTTTAGAAACGCTACGGAGCACTTCTTTGAGCCTGGATTTGATGGAGATCCTCTTCCGCCTATAGGACCTGGAAATAAGAACCGGCCTAAACGAAAAAAGACTGCTAAGCCGGAACCAAAACCTATTATTACTGGCGATGGACACGAGATTTATATAGACAGTGAAACAAAAATGGTACTTGATGAACACGGAAAACCAATGACTGTTTCATACATAGAATTCTCAAAAGAAAAATTAAATACTCTGTATTCAAGTTTGGATGATTTCCTAACACAATGGAATCAGGCTGAGCGAAAACAGATTATTGTAGACCAGATGGCAAAGGCTGGAATTAAGATAGATGAACTTATGAATCACTATCATGAAAAATTCCAGAGCAGAGATATTTTCGATATAATCGTAAATGTTGCTTTCAACGAACCTATGCTTTACAGAACTGAAAGAGCAAAGCGGATTAAAGAAAAGAACTTCCTTGAAAAATTTCAGGGAGATGCAAAGCGTGTTCTTGAAGTTCTTATGCAGACTTACGCTGATCAGGGCATTCTTGCTTTTGAAGAAAATGAAGCTCTTAAAAATAACGAGCTTCAGGATTTGGGAACACCAATCTTTATTAAGAGTCTTTTTGGCGGTAAAGAACAGTTCAAGAAAGTTATCCGCGATATAGAAGAAATTCTCTACGCAGCATAATAAAAAATAAAGGTGGTTTCGACAGGCTCAACCACCGCTAGGTAAAGGAAAAAAAAGTATGTCATTTTCATGGAAAACTGCACGCAATATAATGAGAAAAGATCAGGGTATTTCAAGTGATGTTCAGAGACTGGAAGAACTTATATCACTTGTATTCCTGCGTATATATGATGCCCTTGAAGAAGAATGGGAAGATGAAGCCGAGAACGACGGACGCGAATTTAATTCTGCTTTTACAGATGAAAAATATAAATGGCGTAACTGGGCACTTCCAGATTCAAACGGGAAAACACTTACAGGTGATGAACTCTTAACTCTTGTAGATGATCTTTTTAAATACTGTAAAAATGTAAACGTAGAAGGTCTTGAACCTCGCCAGAGAATTATTCGTAAAGTATTTTCTGATTTGAACCAGTACATGAAAAACGGAACAAACCTCCGTGAACTGGTTGATGTAGTAAATGAATTAAACTATCACGATGCAAAACAGAGAAACCTCTTTGGCCAGATTTACGAAGAAATGCTCAAGCTTTTGCAGAGTGCAGGTAGTGCCGGTGAATTCTATACTCCTCGTGCAGTAACAAAGTTCATTGTAGAAATGCTTAATCCTCGCGTTGGAGAGACCTTCGGCGACTTTGCCTGTGGTACTGGAGGATTCCTTACTGCTGCAATCGACTACTTCCATGAGCAGAAAAATGTTTCTAATGAAGATGTAAAGAAAATCAACAATTCAATTTTTGGATTTGAATATAAACCATTCCCTTATCTTTTGTGTAACACAAATCTTTTGGTACACGGAATTGATACACCTCAGATTGAATACGGTTCTGCTTTCTTCAAGCCGATAAACGATTTTGATGAAAAGGAAAAAGTAAATGTAATTGCAATGAATCCTCCTTATGGTGGAGTGACAACAGCTGCAGAGCTTACTAATTTTCCCGCACAGTTCAAGACAAGTGAAACCGCAGTTTTGTTTATTGCCTATATTACAAAACGACTTAAACAGAATGGACGTGCCGGTGTAATTATTCCTGACGGATTTCTTTTTGGAAACGATGGCGCAAGTGTAGAAGTAAAAAAAGTTCTTCTTGAAGAAATGAATCTTCATACAATTATTCGTCTCCCTTCAAGCGTTTTTGCTCCATATACAAGTATTACTACAAACATCCTATTCTTTGATAACAAAAAGCCGACTGAAGATCTTTGGATTTACCGCATGGATATGCCGGAAGATTTAAAGCACTTCTCAAAGACAAAGCCAATTACCGATGAACACATGGAAGTTGTAAAGGCCTGGTGGAACAATAGGATTGAAATTACTGAAGAAGGAAACGAAAAAGCCCGCTGCTTCAAAAAATCAGAAATTATTGCAAACGGCTACAATCTTGACCTTTGTAAGTACCCGAAAGAGGAAGAAGAAATTCTTAGTGTAAAAGACACAATCCTGAATTACAAAAAACACAGTGAAGCTGCTGATGAAAAAATAAACACGACGCTTTCAAAAATTACAGAGATTCTTGGAATTGAATTGTAGTTGCTTAACACAGAGGAGGCTGATGAATGAACGACATAGAAATTTATAAAACTCCTGATGGAAATACAGAGATTTCTGTGAAGATGAAAGATGAAACTGTATGGCTTTCTCAGCAACAGATGGCAGAACTGTTTGAAACTTCGAGAACTAATATTGTTGAACATATAAAACATATTTATGAAGAAGGAGAACTTGAGGAAAATTCAACCTGTCGGAAATTCCGACAAGTTCAAAAAGAAGGAAAAAGACAGGTATCGCGAGAAATACCGTTCTACAATCTTGATTTGATAATTTCGCTTGGCTACAGGGTAAAATCTGCAACGGCAACAAGTTTTAGAAAATGGGCAACCAATATTTTAAAACAGTATCTTATTGAAGGATATGCCATAAATCAAAAACGTTTGGAACAGGAACACAAAAAGTTTGTTGCTCTCCAGACTCTGACATCATCTCTTGCTCAAAGCATTAATTCTGAAAAGCTTGAGAATCTTGATGATATAAAAAAGGCAGTGAACTTTTTGCAGGATTTTTCAACCGGACTTATTCTTTTGGATGATTTTGACCACGGAAACCTTGATAAAAAGGGAAAGACCGAATCTCCTGCGCAAAGAATCTCAGAAGAAGAATTCCTGGAAGTAATAAATGCAATGAAGCCAGCTTTTGAAAGTGATGTTTTTGCAGTTCCAAAAGATGATGGTTTTTCGGGTGCGGTAAAAAATATTTACCAGACTTTTGGAGGTAAAGAACTTTACCCAACACTGGAAGAAAAAGCCGCCATGCTTTTATATTCAATTACAAAAGACCATTGCTTTCACGACGGAAACAAACGCATTGCTGCCAGTTGTTTTTTGTATTTTATGCAGAAAAACAATATGTTGTATATAAATGGTAAAAAAAGAATCGATAACGATACCCTTTTTGCAATAACCCTTTTTATAGCAGAAAGTAAATCAGAAGACATGGAAATGTTCCGTCAGATAATCATCAGCATTTTGAATAGGAGCATGTAAATTGGCACAAATTAAAAAAGATACAAGTTTAAGAAAATCTATTCTCCAGGCAGCTATAACAGGGCAGTTGATTTCTACATGTCATTCCGAACTTGATTCGGAATCTGCTGAAACTGGTAAAGAGCTTTTAGACAGAATTATTGAAGAACGCAATAACAAGTTACTTGCTGAATGGGAAGAAGCCTTAAAGAAAAATCCAAAAGCAAAAAAGCCTGCACCTGTTGTTGCAAGTGAAATTGCTGAAGAGGATATTCCTTTTGAGATTCCAGAGGGCTGGTGCTGGTGTAGAATAGATGATTTGTTTTCCCATAATACAGGTAAAGCTCTCAATAAATCTGAAAACAAAGAAGGAACTGAATTAGAATATATTACAACTTCAAATTTATATTGGAATTATTTTGAATTAGACAATTTAAAAACAATGTTGTTTAAGGATTCAGAAATTGAAAAATGTACGGTTCAAAAAGGAGATCTTTTAGTATGCGAAGGTGGAGAAGTTGGACGTACAGCTATCTGGAATCTCGATAGAACTATTTGTATTCAAAATCATATTCATAGATTAAGAGCATATGAAATATCACTGAATAAAAGCTTTTACTATTATGTAATGTTTTTATACAAAGAGGGAAAAGTAATAGATGATTATGCAAAAGGAATAGGAATAAAAGGTCTTTCAAGTAACGCATTAGGTTCAATTATTATTCCATTACCACCTATTAGAGTTCAGAATGCCATTGTCGAAAAACTTGAACAGGTGTTGCCATTAGTAGACGCTTACGAAAATGCGCTTCTCCAGAAAGAAGAATTAAAAAACGCACTTCCAGACAAAGTAAAAAAAGCCATTCTGCAGGAAGCAATTACCGGACAATTGACAGAAGCCTGGCGAAAAACTGCAAACATAAAAGAAAGCGGAAAGCAGCTTTTAGACCGTATCATAGAAGAACGCAACGTAAAAGCCCTTTCGGAATGGGAAGAAGCTTTGAAGAAAAATCCAAAAGCAAAAAAGCATGTACCTGTTATTGCAAGTGAGATTGATGAAGAGGAGATTCCGTTTGAAGTGCCGGAAAGCTGGTGCTGGTGTCATCTTGGAGAAGTTTGTAATGAAATTAAACGAGGCAAATCACCAAAATATGTAGATAGAAGTGATTATCTTGCATTTGCACAAAAGTGTAATGTCAAAACTGGTGGTATTGATTTAAGCCTAGCTTTATATCTTGATGAAAAATCAATTGATAGGTATTCAGAAGAAGATAATCTTATTCAGGGCGATGTTGTAATCAACTCTACTGGCGGTGGAACAATGGGCCGTGTTGGTTACTATGAAACAAAAGTTCCGGAAGGAATAAAAGGTGTTTACCCAGATAGTCATGTTACAGTTATACGTTCGGTCGGGAATATAAATCAGCGCTATCTTTATTACATTTTGAAACATAACCAAGCTGTATTGGAAGATTGTGGAACTGGTTCAACTAATCAAACTGAATTGAAACCTGGTGTATTAGCTAATTTTGTAATTCCATTGCCACCATTGGGAGAACAAGAAGAAATAGTAAAAAAAGTGGAAGAATTACTTCCTTTGTGTAAATAAAAGAGAGGTTAATATATGAGTACAAAAGTTTATTATGGAGAGTATTCTCTTCAACATTGGATTGATTTGATTTTGGCGGGAAACATAACACTTCCAGAATATCAAAGAAGCTTCGTATGGACAAAAAAGCAAGCCGAAGATTTTATAAATGCATTAAAGGAACAGTCTTTCATACCTCCAGTTACATTGGGTAATTTTGAGGAAAAGAATAACTATATAATTGATGGTCAACAAAGACTTACAAGTATATTATTAGCATATATTGGTAAATTCCCTAAAAAAGATAAATTTCCTAAATTCGTTGATTTATATGCAGATGCGAATGATAGTGAACTTGAAGACGAAAACGAGCCTGTTGAATGGCAATTTAAATTAATTCTTTCAAAAGATACTGAAAATACAAGAGATTCTATTAGATATAATATTGAACAGAAACAAAGTGACGCATATGAAAATATCGATTTTCAAATTGAATCGATATTAAAGGAAACCTATTTAGGGTTTTCATTCATTGTTCCTGATGCTACACCTACAGAACAACAGAAATTTTATTGTTCTGTATTTCGAAATATGAATATGAAAGGAACATCATTACTGCCTCAAGAAAGTCGTAGATCTCTTTATTTCTTGGATAACGATAAGAAAGATTTCTTCGATTCTAAAGTATTTGATGCCTATAAGATTATTAATAATAATAGAGCTAGAAAGATTGATTTTATACGATATGCATCTTTAGCCTCGCAATATAAAAAAGAATCTGATTATACAAAGTTAATGAAGTATTATGCTCCGCACGGTAATAATAATAAGGACGAAGAATATTATGCTATCTATATCTCAGAAGCAATAGATGAATCAAAATCAAATCTAATGTTTAAAAAATTCTCAGAAATATTCCCTAATAATAATTATTCTTCAAGATTAACAAAGTTCGAAAAAATCCTAGAAAAATTAAATTTTGAAAAAAAATATACATCAATCATAGAAACTGATATTACATTTTTTGGCTTAGTATATAATGTCTTGATATGTAATAAATCTATTGATGAATCAAAGATTAAGGAATTAAAAAATGAAATATCTGCAAAAATTAATGATTATAAACAGCCAGGTATCGATAATGATAAACAATTGAAAAATCCAAATCAGGTTGGTTTTCTGAGAAAACGTTTGGAAGCATCAAATATTATATATTCAAAATTCATAAAATAGGTTTTTATATATGCTTGAAAATAAAGATTTCATTTTATCATCGATTGATTCAATACTAGAAGAAAGTGTTTCAGTTTCAAAGCTTTCTTGTATGGGAATTGAAACATATCCTTTACAAGAATACATTCTACAATCGACTTTTTTAAAAATGACAGGCTATTCAGAACAAAAATTAAAGTGTATTTGTTGGGATATAGCATCTGTAGATTATGATTTCAGATATCAAGTGTATCAAAATTGGACATTTAGCGAATGTTCTAATTTGTCCGACAAAACTAAGATATTTAAAAAATTAGTAGAAAAAATAAAAGATTATGATAATACATTTAATGTCGAAAATTATATTTCCAACTTATATGACGAACCTAAAAAAATAATTAGAAATAATTATGAAAAATGTAAATGCATTCTTGATTCATCAGCAATAAAATATTTCCATGAAAGAGCTTTTAATTCATTTATAAATGACACAGAAACTTTTAAGACTAATCAAGAAATATGTAAATATACAAGCAATAAATCTTTTATATTAAATGATAATCTAAAAAAAATTTATGAAGAATTGTATAAGCAAAGAAATCGTTGTGCACACAATTTAAAATCTTATCAGCAAAACCTTCCAAAAATTACCGTTCTTTTAAAGAATAAAAACACAAGTAATTATTTTTACTATTTTACATTATTAATGCTAATGGATGAAATTTTTATTCGATTATATGAAAAATTATCAAATCTTATACTGGAGAATAATTGGTAGAATTATAAAGAGTACTATGACCCAACGCGAAGCAGTAATTCAAACATTAGAACGTCTCGGTGGGATTGCCACACTTGGAACTTTGTATCAGGAAGTTTTTAAAATTACTGAATGCACCTGGAAAACGAAAACTCCTTTTGCCAGCATCCGCCAGATTGTTCAGCTTGCTCCAGAAATCTATAAAATCAAGCCTGGACTTTGGGCTTTGGAATCTCACCGTAAAGAGCTAGAATCAAACGGCATTTTTGAGCAAACCGAAAAAAACAAAGAATCTGCAGAAGTAAAAAACTTCAATCATTCATATTATCAGGGGCTGCTCCTTACAATGGGAAATCTTCGCGGTAAAAATACCTTTGTACCAAATCAGGATAAAAATAAACGCTTTGACGAACGAACTCTTGGTCAGATTAGAACTTTGAATTCTATTCCAGAATATTCTTTTTCTGATATTGTGCAGCGTAGCTCTACAATCGATGTAATCTGGTTCAACCAACGCAATATGCCGGATTCTTTCTTTGAAGTAGAACATTCCACAGATATTCAAAACTCTCTTTTGAAGTTTGAAGACCTGATAGACTTTTCTGCCCGCATGTTTATTGTAGCCGATGCCGTTAGAAAAGAAGAATATCAGAAGAAAATGAATTATGACGCTTTCAAAGTTCTAAAAGAAAATAAACGAGTTAGTTTCTTAAGTTATGAAGAATTAGATAAGCAGTATAACTTTGAAATAAGTAAGCAGGAAATGCAGACTGTTTTGTAAATCGATGGAACTGGTGGAGTTTTATATCAAGATTTTGAAAAAATCTAATAGTGGGTATGAGTAGTTATAAATTTGTAAATTTAAATAATAAACATAAAGAAAAAATGACCAATTCCATTCAAAATATAAAGGACCACTTTGAATGGGAAGATGAAAAACTTCTTACATATTTTGCTGGAAAACTTCCAGAAATTATTCCAACATCTCAAGATTCAGATTCATTGAATACAAAATTAAATGAACTCAAAAAGATATATAATTCCTATAATTATTTTTATACAAATCAAAAAACTTTTTTACAGGAAGTCGAGAATAAATTACAAGAAATCCATACTATAAATCCTCATTGGTATGGTCTTAGTTTGGATACAGTAAAGTATTACACTGATTTACATCATGCTTGCATCTTAACAGGAGAAGGCGGTGTAGGAAAATCTTATTTTATATTTCAATTGGAAAAAGAAATTTCTAATAATGATATATCTCATCTTTGTGTTTATGGAAAATATCAAGATATCGCATTTGATATAGATTTCGAAGAAATTATCTCTGTCGCACAAAATCAAGATTTTATTTTTATTGTAGATGCATTTAATGAATTAACAGATGACAATAAAAAAATTATTCTTGGTGGAATTAAACAATTACTTAAACACACAAATATCAGAATAATCATAACTTACAGAACATATGCACTTACAAAATTATATTGTAAAGAATTAGAATCTCTTATTCCAACTAAAATGTCATTTCCAGGGGTTTCTTTTGAATCAGCACTAAATATCATTTCAAAATATCCAATTAAAGAATTATATAAATACTCAGATATTCTCTTTTCTAATAATGCATTGTTAATAAGCAAATTAATCAAAATTCTTGTTACATTTCCAGAAGATAGAAATAGTATAAATTCTGTTACATATATTTTAGAACATGATTTTAAGGAAACTGTTGGTCTAGATTATTGGAGAAAGACAAAGAATCTTACAAGATGGATGTATGACAATAATACAAAAGAAATATCAGTTTCAGATGTTTCTAAATTAATTTCAGATCCACGAGATTATATTGAAAAATTAATATCTACCAATTTTATTTTTACATATACAAGAAAAGAAGAGTCATATATAGTTTTTCAGATAGAATCAGTCCATGATTTCTTAATTGCAAGATTCTTTTTTGACGACTGTAAAAACAAAGCTGACAACGAAATTATTAATTTACTTACCATAAAAGTAAACGCCTTTCCTTCTGCACAAGAAGCATTTATTTTATGCTTATTTGATAAACTTGGAAATGATTACAAACGCATATACAATATTTTAGATAAATCAACTCTATTAAAAGAATTAACACCAGAAGTCCTTAGAAAAGTTAAGTTCAATTCTGCTGACATACAAACATTTAATTCTGTATTTGAGCCCAAAAATCCTATAAATCAGTTTTTATGGTTTGCTGGTTTTACTGATAAACCTTTTAATTGTGTAAATTTTCAAAATCAATTACTTTTAGAGTCTTCTCATAATCAATTATCTTCTTTATCAAAATGTTTAACTATTAGATATGATTCGGTCCATTTAGCACGAAGGCTTAAAAATTTACTTTATTTTGTAAATTACACAAATGTAGATAATTCTGCATTAAAAGAATATTTTTACGCAGCCCTTTGGTGTTGTTCTGCTCCAAACGAAAACATAAGAATTATTGCACGAAAATTATTATTTGATATTGTGAGAACAAGAGAAGAATATATTAATATATTAATTTCAGTTTTTCCCAAAATATATGATTTTTATATTCAGGATGCTGTTATTGAGACTTTATATTATCATAAGAATAATAAAAACATTAAGCACTTTTTCCAAGGCTTGAAACTTGATTATACTTTTCTGAGTGCTGTAAATAATGCAAGAATTTCAGATTATTTGAATGAAAAATATGAATATATTAATTGGAAAAAGAAAAACTTATTTTCTCTTGCAACAAGTAAAGTAAGCAATGATTTCGAAAGCTTACTTTTTCAAATTGATGCATTTGCTAAAGATTTATTACATTTTAGGTATTGGAATAGAAATAAAATAGATGAAATGTATCCGAGTTTTCTAAATATTGACAAGAAAGTAATAATTACAGTAAACAATGAACTAAAAAAGAATTTTTCTTGTGTAAAATTTGGGGAATGTACCGGAGAAAAACTATTCGAAAATACAATAAATAGGATATACAAAATTTCAATTAAGTATTTTCCTGTAAATTCATTTTTAAAATCATTTGAAAAAGTATTTAATGAAGTATTTAGTAAATATGATTATCATTTTAATGAAAAAGCTGATAATCAGACTTATCGAAATTTTAATAATTCAATTTTACGAAAACTAACTGTTATCTCGCAAGATATATTTTATGGCAGTTTAATGTGTAACTATTTTACTGATGATTTTAGTTCATTCAATGATCCTGAAGATTTTATAGGTTATAAGGTCTATTATCCATTAAAATATGAACCATCTCAAAATATTACAGCTCCTATTCCGACATATAATGAGCAGATAGACAGACTTCAAGATAAGGCTCTAAATAATTTTGATTATTCTATGGATAAAAATGAAAATTGGGTAAAAGATGCTAAACTAACTAAAAAAAATGTTTTATCTTTGATTTCAACTCCGATTGGATATGGAAAAAATGAATGGATTTTATTAGGTGCACAAATTTCCTTAAAAGATTCTCAGAAGGATACAAACTCCTGGAAGGATAATTACGATATTAGTTGTTGCACTTCTGGAAGAATAACAATTACCGGAGATGAAGATGATAGATATCTTACAATTGAACACAGAGATTATTACGGATTATTAGAAGATTATTGTTGTAATGCTTCTGAACCAGAATTATGCATGACGGTTCGACAAGTTTCTGCATATAATGAATTATTAGATGAAACATATCTATTGTTACCACCTGCAAAATTGATTAGAGATCTGTATTTAAAACCTGATTATCAAAATTTAACATGGGTAAATGCTAAAGGTGAAGTTATAATATACTGTAATAATAACAAATCTGATTATTATGCTGATTTCATAAAAAAGAGTATTTTTATACGTAAAGACATTTTTGATAAATACGTAAAAACACATACATTAAAGTACTTTGTATATACCGAAAGATTAATTCCAGGTCACGGATTTGAGAATGATACTTGTTTTGACCTAGAAATAAAGGATGGCGAAATTACCAAAGAGTTTTTACACTATCAAACTAGTCATGTTAGAAAAACATCAGAAAGAAGCTGTCCTTATTGTCCTATTGGATTAGATAAGAAATATGAAAAAATTAGAAATAAGCCTTTTCTAATCCCAGACATTATCAATTTGCTTATTAGTAAAGATGATTTGTTTGATGATGAAAATGTTGAAATATATAATGGCGGAGAAGACCTTTAGAACCCCAAATAATACCCTTGTTTTATTCGTCTAAAAGTGCTATATTTGTAGTAATCCTACAAATACGAGGTGTTTATGCTTTTAGAAATGAGATTTAGTAACTTCTTCTCAATTAAGGACGAAGTTTGCATTGACTTTAAGGCTGGAAACATCAATACAGCTGGTGCAAAAGAATTATCAGATAATATTTTCTTTTTTAATGATGAAACACTTCTAAAGGTTCAGGGACTCTTTGGTCCGAATGCTTCTGGAAAATCAAGCATATTAAAAGCAGCTGCGAGTTGTGTACAAATTATTCTTGAATCTCATTTATATAATGAAGGTGTTAAGTTTAATTATATGCCTTTTAAGTTTGATGGATGCTTCAAGAAGCCAAGTTTTTTCTTTATAGATTTTGTTACAGATGGGATAGAATATGAATATTCTTTTACACTTACAAGAAACGAAATTCTTACGGAAGAACTCTATTATTATCCTGGAAAAAGAAAAGCAAAAATTTTTACAAGAGATGAATCTAAAGGTCCAGCCAAAACAGATATCTATAGTTTCGGAGAAGGACAGTTTGTAAAACCAATTGATGTTGCTCAAAGTACCGGTACAAATACTTTGTTTATAAGCAGAGCAAGTCAGATGGATAGGGAAATTGCCAAGAAAATATATAATTATTTCAGAAAAGAACTTTTTATTGGGCTTCCACAACTTTCCGGAAAATATGCTGTTGAACTTTTTAAACAAAATAAGGAATTAATTCTACAAGCCTTAAAAATGGCAGATAGTGATATAGTTGATATTGATGTAAAAATTGAAAAGAAAATTTATACAGTACCCCCAGCTTATTTACAGGTTGGTGCTAATACAATCCCTTCTATTCCAATGCAGCAAACTGTTGAAGAAATAAATTTCTATACAAAGCATAAAAGAAATCCTGATGTACCATTCCATCTTGAAGCAGAAGAATCTGCTGGTACTATCCAGATTTTTTCACTTCTTCTTTTACTTCTTGATGTCTGCAAAAATGGAAAGACACTTATTCTCGATGAATTTGATGCCAGTCTTCACACAGAGCTTGCACAGTTCATACTTGATATGGTTAATGCCTCAAAATCAGCTCAATTCCTGTTCACAAGCCATAACACAAATCTGCTGGATATAAAAAAAATGAGAAGGGATCAGATTCTTTTTACAAACAAAAAAGAAGATGGTTCCACAGAAGTATATTCTCTTTTTGATTTCAAAGATTTCAGGGAAAACATGGATGCCGAAAAATGTTATCTGCAGGGAAGATTCGATGCTGTTCCTTACATTAATTCTTCTATTAGTATTATTAAAAATCTTTTGGGAGAATAAGAATGGGAAGAGAGAGAAAATCAAACCCTAGAAAAATGCGGCCTCAGTTTCTTGTTCTCTGCGAAGGAGAAACTGAAGAAGCGTACATCAACTTTCTAAAACAACGATACAGACTTCCAATCAAAATAGTTTCAAAAATTATCGGAAGCAATATTTCTCCGCGTTTAATTAAGAAACATAAAGAAGAACTATCTGGAAATCCATCTGAAATCAAAACATTCCTAATGTATGATGGAGATGTTCCAGAAGTATTAGAGGCTCTCAAAAAATGTGATGGCATAATGCTGATAAGTAAACCGTGCATTGAAATCTGGTTTATTTCCCATTACAAGAAAGCTCCTGAAACTGACCTTGCCAGTGAAGCTTGTATAAAACAATTATGCTCAATTGCAGGTTGGGAACAGTATAAAAAAGCGGTACTTACAATCAAGCAGCAGGATTCACTTTGGGATAATCGTATGACCGCCGTTACAAATATGCAGAATAAAACAGAAGTAAATAAAACTTACAGCACTATTTATCAGTTTATCAATATTCTTGAAGAAGAAAAGAAGAATTCCTGATTCTTGGACATATTGAAAAACTACTAATTCTGTTTATTTTTCTACAAACTCCGGATAATCCTCCCCCGCAAACCCAAACTCCCGTTCCCCAAACAGCACCAGCGTAATATCATAAAAATCATCCTGGTGCAGTTTCATCGTCTCAATTGCCACCCTGATTGCATCTCGCTGCGGATAACCATACACGCCGGCAGAAATCAAAGGAAATGCAATAGTCTTAAGTCCTTTTTCTTTTGCAAGCTTCAAAGAATTTTCATAGCAGGAAGTCAAAAGTGCCTCGGCCTCTGCAGGCGAATGTTCATAATAAATCGGCCCAACAGTGTGAATTACAAATCTAGCAGGTAGTTTATATCCTTTTGTAATTTTAGCTTCGCCGGTTCTGCAGCCGTGAAGAGTACGGCATTCAGCAAGCAGCTCAGGACCAGCAGCATAATGAATTGCACCGTCAACAC
>OCVV012886584.1_pt1 | contig 15215 bp, 8 predicted proteins | sample 1539721 | NCBI WGS metagenome assembly OCVV01 (sample SAMN02144230, study PRJEB22623) | gut metagenome | biome: sheep rumen | host: Ovis aries | place: New Zealand
CACCGAGGCACTGACGCAGGAGCGTCTGGCATACCGAGCAGACAAGAGCAGACAGGATGCCGCCCCACAATGTCCGCAGTGCGGCAAACCCATGATAAAAAGAATGGCGCGCAAAGGCATCAACTCCGGCAAGGAGTTCTGGAGCTGCTCCGCCTATCCCCAGTGCAACGGCACACGGGAAATGGTATAAAGACAAAATCGAGGCATGTCATACGGCATGCCTCGATTTATCTTTCATCAGTTTTCTAAAGTCATACTATTCTCATTGCTGCTGATTTTAGAATTCTCCCCTCATTACCTGATCAACAATGTCGTTGAGGTCATCATCACCTTCCTGCTCAAGCTGTTTCTGAAGGTTTCTCTTCAAACGTGCAGCCAGTTCCTTCTTGTCAAAGGCCACCTGTATTTGCACTTCGAAATTGTTTTGCTGTGTAGTGCGGTAGATGGAGAGCACCGTGTACGTGTTTGTCAGTGCTGCGTCAACGATAGACTTGGCACGTTCATGAAATTTCTCCACGGTGTTGGCAGAGATTGAGGAGGTCTGCTGATTGTCTATCTTCGTTTCCATGGCAGCAGCCACTTTCGTTTCCAACATTGCAGCCAGTTCCACTTGGGCATTGGCACGTGCCGTTGCCATACCGGCGTTGTATGTGCCAGCCACAGACTGAGCAGAACGCAGTATGTAACGCTTCGTCGGATTGCCGGCCTCGTCAGCCATCAGCTCCTCCCCAAGCAACTGTGCCTCCGTAATCTGCTTTGCAATGGTTTTGCCACCGGCAGACACCATCCATCCAGCCTTTTTCAGTTCCTTCTCTTGCTTCTTTGCATCCTTTGAAGGTTTTGCATTCAGCAATTTCATGTTGATTTCATTCAGTTCCCTCTGCTGTTTTGCAAGTTCTTTCGCCCCCTGGGCAAACGCAGCGGTTGCGGTTGCGATGGCAATGGCCATCATAATGATTGTCTTTTTCATCTTCATTTCTTTTTTAAGGTTTATAAAATATGGAGTTAATCAGTCGTCATAGAAGTCTCCAGCATTGTAGTATCCGAACTTTGGGTCTGGCTCCGGCTGCCATGTGCGTACCTTTATGTATGGTGCGTTTACATCCGCCATGTCTATCATGAGAAACAGATACCCCTTGTCTGCATACGATGAGGAGTTATAATCCTGTGCCAACTGTACGCATACTATGTCCTTGTTGTTTTCCTTCTCAAGTTTTTGTATGTCGCTGTGCGTGAAGCGCACGTTGATAAACTCATTCTTCCTGAAGCACTGCGCCAGATGTTCTATGTATGTATCCTTGGTGTATCTGTTCATTGTTATGATATTCTTGCCCTTCAGGGTCATTTTGCCGTTGTCGCCACTCTGCCTGGTGTAGGTTCTCGTCACATTGCCTATAATGATTACGGCATCATCAGCGAAGATGTCCTTTATGTAATCCAGTCGCTTCAGACAGTATGCCGTCTTATAGTTTTCAAGAAATTCCACAAGTTGCTCACGCATGTCCTCTCTCCATGCTACCTTCTTCTGCAGTATGTCGCCTTCAGCATCATGGCCAAGTCCGAAAGCAACATTGTCTATCTTTCCGTTTTGGTTGAAAGAGAACACTACGTCTTCCACGAATGTGGTCTTCGTGCCGTTGCGAAACGAGAAACCCATCTGCAGTCCTCTTGCTACCGTCCTGCCGTTATTTGTCTTGTGATAGGTAATCTGTGGAGTTCCTATTATGCGCCCTTTGCCATAGCCTATCAGTTTGTCGAACATCTCCCTGCCGTCAAGAGTGAAATACCTGTAGGCATCGGTGTGGCGTTTCCCGCGTATGGCATTTATGACATTCTCCATTGTCTTCTCTGGAGTGATTTTTTGTCTTGCGGTAACAGTCGTGGCAGCCTGCTTCGGTGGAATATGGGCATCGCTCACGCGTGCCTCACGTTTCTTTTCCGCAGCACTCAGCGTTATTGCAGCCTCGGGCAAAGGTTTCCTGCCCACTACATTCAACACGCTTTCCATCTCGGCATCACCGCGCGACAGTCCTCTGTATTCATACTCTATGTCAATGTGGTACACGTTGCCGTCATATCCCGGTATCATCTGCATGGTGCCTTTGCCGTCTTTCGCCTTACCGGTGCATGTCTCTCTGCCATCGTTGTAATTAAATTCTATCTCTGCCACGCTGTTGCCCTTATAGCTGAAATTCAAGTCCACGTTCTCACCGTCGCTTGCCGCCACGCTTACCTTTATGTCGCTCAGTATGTAGCGCATCTGTGTGGGAATCCAGTTTACGAGTACGTGTCCGTCATCGTCTTTCACTTCGCCAGGATGCTGCAGTGAGCGTATCAGTGAGTATGCCCAGTAATAGTATTGCAGAGCCATGCCTATCTTGTTGCCGTCCAAGGCCTCTTTTGCCATGTAAGCCATGTCTTTTGCTTTCTCAATGCGCATGGCATATACATCGGCCAGTTCAGAGCGTTTCATCCATCTGCGCACGGTGACTGCCGGTTCCTTTCCGAGCGTCATGCGTTCGCAGTTTGTCAGCGTGGATGTGGTGTAGGTCTGTATGCACTGCGCTACGTGTTCGTTGTGTGTCATGGCGTTGCCCTCGTTCTTGCTCTCATATATCTCATTGAAGTCGCTTGACACGTGAACGGCTATCATTGAACACAGGTGCGACAGAGCCTCCTTGTCGGCCTCCCCTTCGGTGCTTGCCATCGCCTCACCATAGTAGTATTCACCAGAACTGGTGATATAGTCCCAGTTCTGGGCATTTACACACATGCTGACACAGAGTAAGGTCAGTATTATGAGATATTTCCTCTTTGTTTCTTTCATCGTATTTTCTTTATACCGTTTTCTATGTATATGCCACGTCTTGGCGCTTTTGTCAGTTTCCTGCCCTGCAGGTCGTGCATGTTGTTAGCTGTCGCCTTGCCACTTGATATAGACTGTATAGAGGTAGGCTGTTGCCTATATATCCATTCACTAATCAAATCATCTTTCCTTTCAAGGTCATCTACAGTTATGTGCAGTGCCTTAGCATTGGCTGACGTTACAGTTTTCTCACCATATTCAACATAGCTGACAGCCTTGCCGGTCATTGACTTACTGTTGGCATTTAGGAAGTTCAACATCGGTTCTGCCATGTGACCGTCACATAGTGGATACACCATAACAACGGCGCCATAGTCGGCCAGATTCATTTCTCCATTCACAGATTTAATGTCCTTTGTAGTAACAGAAGTCGAGGTGTGTGCAAGTTGGTTTGCCAGTTCTACTACTATACTTGATACCGCAGAGGAATTGGAATAGTATGCTACCAAGGTACTCATTTGATTACATACTTTATCTGTCACCGTCACCTCTTTCGTCATTTTTGTTTTCTCGTATGCATAGTTACCTTCCTGCCAGGCTGTGATAGTGGTTTTACCACAGTTGGCGGGGTTGAGATACACCACGTCACCAAGGTCGAAGATAACTGCCACACTTTCATCGTTTAACTTATATCTTATTTTCATTCCACTTGTGGCTGTGGCATCCAACGGTATCATTTCTCCTCCGTAAGCTATGTCTGTGAATGTCTGGTTCCACGTAATTGTCTGATTGTTTTTGCTGACAGTCACCCTACAGCTGGCAGACAGGTTTGTGCCGTCTGTTGTCGTAGCAGTAATAGTGGCAACACCAGCACCGACTGCCTTTATCTTTCCATCCATTGAAACCGTAGCTATATTATTATTACTTGAAGTCCATGATACTGTGGTATTGTCAGCATCCAGCGGTGAGCAACTGGCGGTTATCTGAACAGACTCTCCTACAAACATTCCTGCTTCCTGTTTGTTCATGGATATGGCTCTCACAGGTGATGTCACAACAATGGTGCATGTTGCAGACAGCGAACTGCCGTCAGTTGTTTGCACCGTTATTATTGCCGTACCCGATTTCTTTGCTGTTACTTTTCCGTCTGATGATATGGCAACGACATTTACATTGTTTGATGTCCATTTCACGGTTTTGTTTGTCGTGTCATCTGGTTTCACTGTTGCCGTCAGATTAAACTGTTCATCTACCGTCATGGCCAGTGTCGTGGCATTCAGGACGATGCCAGCAGCAGGCGTTGGTACCACATTCACTGTACATTTAGCGGTCTTGCCCGTGACGGAAGTTGCACTGATGACGGCAGTTCCCAAAGCCTTTGCCGTAACGACTCCATTCTGTACTACGGCTGTTGTTTCATTGCTTGATGCCCACGTTATGTATGTATTGTCTGCATTTTCAGGAACACAGTATGGTATCAATGTTGTGGTCTGCCCTACGTAGAGAGATGTCACCTGTTTGTTCAGTGAAACGGAGATGACGGGATTGGTTACCGTGACAGAGCTTTTGGCAGTCAGGTTGCTGCCGTCTGTTGTCGTGGCAGTTATTGTGGTCACACCTGTAGATACGGCGGTCACATTGCCACTACTTGAAACAGTAGCAACGTTTGGATTGCTTGAAGTCCATGTGCAGCGTTTGTCAGAAGTGGTTGCAGGCAGGACAGTTGTACTTAACGACATCTGTTCGCCAACAATCATGTCAAGACTGCTCTTACTCATCTGTATGGATTTCGCGAGAGTCTTGACCGTGACGGTGCAACTGTCGCAGAGGTTCGTGCCGTCAGTACTCTTCGCATATATTTTTGCTGTACCGTTCGACACTGCTGTCACTTTTCCGTTCTCATCAACCGTAGCGACGGATGGTTTGCTTGATGTCCAATTTATGGTTTTGTATGTGGCACTCTCTGGCGATACAGATGCTATAAGCGAAATGTCTCCTTCTGTATAAATGGTAACAGAATGTTTGTCCAATAAAACTTTTGATAGAGGGATTCTCACATATACTTTACACGTCGATGTAAGATTTGTTCCATCGGTGGTTTTGGCAGTGATGGTTGCCTCGCCTATTTTCTTTCCTGTTATAATGCCGTCTTGGTCAATCTCCACGCAATTGCTGTTATCTGAACTCCAACTGACGTTTTCATTTGCACCATCAGGCATTATTGTTACATCCAGTTGTTGCGTTTCTCCAACATTAATATAGCAGCTCTTTTGATTTATTGAAATTGCTTCTGCATCAATCATTTCAATAATGTTGAAGTTTTTCCAAATGTCTGCAGAAGCATACAGTCCTTTTGTACCCTTGGGTACATACAGGTTTCCGTAGACAGAAAAAGCGTCACTTCCTACAGTAGGAGGAGTTAATGCATAGGATACCACTGACGAAAGATTATTACATCCTTGAAAAACGTACCTCCCTATTTGATTTACATTACTACCAATGGTTACATGTATAAGACTACTGCAATCACCAAATGCCCATAAATCGATGGTTGTTACGTTGTTTGGAATAATGAGGGTATCCAAACTACTGCAATCAAGAAATGCACTCCCCCCAATGAATTCTACATTATGACCAATAGTTAGAGTTTTCAGATTGGGACAGCCACGGAATGTTTGCGTTTCAATGGAAGTTACACCATTACCAATAGACACAGATGAAATGCCACAACCCTTGAAGGCAGCCTCGCCAATCGTCGTTACATTGTCTGGTATGGCTATCGATTTCAAACCACTCATTCCATTACATAGATTGGAGGGAATATTTGTCACCTCATCACCAATAATGAATTCTGTTATCTGTGTTTTCGTATTATTAAAGACATTACTTGAAAAGTTTGAACAGTTCTGTGCATTCCAGGTTATTGATTTCAGATTTGTGCAACCATCAAACGAATAATCCCCAATGTTCGTCACACCACGACCAATAGTAACAGATTCAAGACCACTACAACCATAAAAAGCTTTCTCGCCGATGCTTGTCACCTCGTCTGGTATGGTTATCGTGGTTAATCCACTACAGCTGCAAAATGCGTTGTTACCAATTGATATGACATTAGACGGTATAACTATAGAACTCAGACTACTACATCCCATGAATGTGCTGCCACCAATCTCTGTTATATTACGTCCTATGGATACTGTTTTCAAACCGCTACAACCAAAAAAAGCCGAAACTCCAACTTTAGTTACATTATCAGGTATAACTACGGAGTTGAGGCTATTGCAGCCATAAAAGGCTTGGGTACCAATTACCGTAGTTTTATCTGGAATTGTCATTGAGGCTAATTTCTTACACTCATAGAATACCTGAGAACCAATAGTTGTAACATTAGAAGGTATGACTACAGAGGTTAGGTTACTGCACTGATAGAAAAGACGGTCACCTATGGATGTAAGATTTGTAGGCAGATGAACTTCATTTAATGAAGTACATCCTTCAAAAACGCTACTACCCATGGTTGATATAGAATCCCCTAAATATACCGTACTAATACCAGTACATTTATAGAAAGTATCTTTCTCTATCTCCTTTACAACATAGTTTTCACCACGATATGTAATCGATGTTGGTATAACTATGTCACCATCATACTGATAGTAAGAACACTGACATACGGACAATACATTATTATTGTATTTATAGTGAAACCCATCCAAATGAAACTCTGTTCCATTCGATAATGATGTATTATAATCACTACCCTCTACAGAAATTAAATCCACTCTTATACGGAGTGTGTTAGATGCGTTACAATCATATGACAAAGAATAGTCCTTACTTTCTGGAAGCTGAAAGTAAATAATTTTATAGCTTTTAGTTGAAAGATTGGAGAAATAGTCATAATTAACTACTTCATGTCGTATTCCATCAACTGTCAAATAGATTTTTACATAATCATCACGATATGGCAAGGCACCAGAGCAACGGAATTCAAGTATATCCCCTGCGTTTCCAGTAAAATTCTTGGTTTTACCTATGCCTTCACTACCACTCCATTCGACTAAGATAGTAGAAGCCTCCATGGACATAAAAGTCAGTAGAGAGAGTAATGTAACAAGTATTCTATTCATGACCATATGGTATTTTTGACTTTGATATTTTAAATTTTGTATTAAACTTTTCACGTAGATAAGTTTCGATAGACTTCTTGAAAAAATCGAATGGTACCATTGTTCCTAATATAACACCTTTTAATGCTGACAAAGGAATATTCACTTCAATATATGGTTTCTCTTTATCATATTTTACCATTCTATTTATTTCTGGTGTGGAGTACTTCTTGAAATTATACAGGCAAATTCGATGTTCATGTTCATAACTATAATTTGCGTTTTTGATAAAGGGGAATGCTGCTAAATAGAGCAATGCTAATTCGTCACCACTATCTTTACTGTCTGGCATAAGTACAGTTTCTATAATCCCATGTATGACTTTTGATTTCCAATGTCTTTTGTATGATACTTTACCCCCTGTTAGAATCATCTTATTATTATGTTGTTCATAATAGTATTTTTGAGTTTCCTGTATTATGTCGTCATCAAAACACATACAAATACCATGATGTTTGTCTCCATACAAAGACCACATAGGTAAATAATCTCGTTTTTCAGAAAAGCATATCACATATGGCATGCGATCTTGTTTTTCTTTGTTTAATATATCATGGAAATCACTTTCATTAACTGTGTCTATATATGCTAAGTATTTATCTATATCTTTTATCTCTGATTTGTTATGGAGAATATCCTTCAATGTTTTGATATCAGGAGTCATTTCCGTAGGGTCATTAACTTGATCTACACGAGATGCACGAAATTTCAAAACATATTCGTTATCGTACATCATTACTCCTTCAAGAATTTTGATAAAGGTCTCTAATGTCGTATAATGGTATAACATATCTTTTCTTTACTTCAAATTTAAAATTACTCCACTTTCTTTTGCATTGCCCACGCTGTCCGATGCAGTCTGCGTCACGGGTACGAGCACTGAGTATGTGCCGCCAGTGACATTCATCAACGTTAGCGTGATGGCTCCTGTGCGGTTTGCTACTGTGTTGTTTTCAGGGACAACGACGGTTATTACATTGCCGCTTCGGGTGTAGCCGAACCATGTACCAAGACGGCTGGCTTCCCATGTGCCGTCAGACGTTACGGTGAACGACAGTTGACCTCCCGACTGCGTGAAATCGACGGATGCCATGTCTGTCTTAATGTACTTATGAGCCTGCGTAATGTCGATGACGTATGTGTGCACACCAGGTATCTCAACCAAGATGCGACCAGTCCTTGCGGTGGCAGTGGCGTTCTCTGCGGCACTGATAGAGATGTTTGCATTTCCTGTACCAGATGCAGGAGTGATGGTCAGCCAGTCGGCACCATCCGCAATGCTTGCAGTCCAACTCGTGTTGGATGTGATGGAAACACTTGTCTGTCCCCCTAAGGCAGAAAAGTCAAAGGCAGAAGAGGACAGGGTGAGATTCTTACACTGTTGGCGAACACCAATGGTGAACACCTTGTCGGCAATGTTGACAGTTACAGTGCCACGGCGTTCAGCGAGCGTCATGTTTTCATCCGTGGTTATGGCTATGCTTCCATTACCCGAACCTGACTGCTTGTCAATGGTTATCCAGTCTGCATCCTTAGTGACTGTCCAGCTTCCGTCGGTAGTGAAAGTAACTGTTTGTGTGTTTTTGGTATAGTTATAGGTGAGTGTTTTGTCAGCAAAGTCTATTGTCTTTGCTTCCTGCGATACAGCTATCGTTTTACTTACCACGCCATCAGCGGTAGCAATTTCTATCTTTCCGTTTTTTGCTATGGAAGTGTTGTTCTCCCCAACGCTTACCTGAATAGAGCCGTTTCCTTCGCCCGATGTATTGCTGAGGGTTATCCATTCAGGTTTGGAAGTAACAGACCACGCAACGTTTGACGTAATATCGAATGAATAACTGGAGGCAAAGGAAGTAAAAGGCATTTCTTGTTTCGACAGACTGAACTCCACTCCTTTCTGTGCAACGGGAACTTCTATGTTGTTGTCTCCATGTATGGTGAAATACACTGAACCAGTGCGACTGTTCACAGATGCATTATTAGCAGCTGTGATGACCACCGTCTGTGTGCCGGCAGGACCTGAAGCCGGAGAGACCGACAGCCATGCCGATGCCGTGGAGTTCCATGCAGCATCGGAATAAACCGTAATGCTCTGTGCTGTCGATTGTGGGTTAAAGGTGAGCGTGGCTGTTGACGAACTGATGCCAGCCTTTTTCTGTCTGACGGTAAGGGAACTGGTCGTTCCCCTATCTGATTTTGCAGTAATCGTAATGATGGCGGTACGCTCTCCGCCACTGTTGTTTTCATCAGCGTGCAGCGTAATGCCGTTAGCTGAGTTTGACAAAACATGCAGCCATTCTTCTCCTGTGTTGTTTATGATGTATTCACAATTGCTATTCAATGCAATGTCATGATCTTGCTCGATGGCAGCACATACAAATTCTGACTGTGTGAACGACAATACCGACTGTGCCTTGCGCTGGGTGATGACCACGGGATAGGATACGTCCCAGTCGCTCACGGTTGTTGCTATCTCTGCGATGCATACACGGGCATTGTCTGCATCGGGATTATCCTGAGCAGTGAATGATACCGTTGCAGTTTCGCTGCCTGAAGACGGTGATGCGGATATCCACGTAACAGGGATGCTCGTCTGCCACGGCGTGGCATCGGCTTTCACCTCCACGGTCTTTGTTGAGGCAATGGCACCAAAATCCAATGCTGTTGTGCTGACAACAAGGTAGCGTTTGTGCAGTGATGGAGTACGAGACGCATCGAACTGGCTCTCGGTGCATCCTGCAAGAATTATTGCTGACAATATGTATAAAGTTATTTTCCTCATGTTGTGTATGGTATTTAGAAAAACAGACTCACTCCAGCTCTTGCGTTAAATCCAGATGCAAAACCTTTGATTTGTGTAGAGACATCCTCCATTGCATTGAAATAATCTGATTTCTTCATTGCCATGGAGTATTCTGCTGTGATGAAAGCTCCTATGCAGTCAATCAGGGCGTACTCAAACTTCACGCCGCCAGCAATGCTTACGGCATACGCCTTAGAGGCATCGAATGAACTTGTGGCATTGTATGTCTCGTCAGCTTTCAGGTTGACGATATTCGCTCCCAACTGTGGCGTCAGCCGTATGCGTGCAGATGGTGTGATTCCGTATCCTAACCTTACGCCTATTGTGCTTGATTTGTAGGTGTAGCCACATGGTTGTTGGTTTATTGCCTTTGTGTTCCAGTATATCATTTCACTTGTGGTCATGCCCATGGCATAGAACCCCTCCACGTTGACGTTGCAGATAAAACCACCGATACTACCGCCGAAAGCCATGCTCTGCCCTGCCTGTATGAAAGGCTGTATGTAGAAGGCGTTGGGCTGCTGGTATTGTCTGACGAGCGTTATCGTCTTGTTGGGCGTAGAACTGTCAAGGTGAACCATCTCGCTAAATGATTTATATTTCTTTTGACGCAATAATATATGGTAGTCTCCTGATGGCATCTCACGCTCGTAAGGAGTGCGGCCTACAGAAGAACCGTTTATGAAGATTTCCGTATTCGTAGGCTTGCTGTCTATCTTCATGCGGGCAATGTCACTGAGGACACCCTCGACATTTTCTGTCACGCCTTCTTTTACACTAATATTGTATTGTTCTGTTTTGTGATTAGACAGTGCGAGGGTAACTTTATGTTCTCCTATAATGACATCTGGAATTAGTTGGGGGGTATTGCCTTTAAATTCTCCGTCAATATTAATGGTCGCACCAGATGGTCTGCTGCTGACATATACCGAGCCGGTTATTGGTTCCGGTGCAGGAATGGTGAACGTCTCCATTCTGTCAACTTTTACTTCTATGCTCATGCTTGTCTCGCGATGATTCTCTTTCCTTGCCGTGATAACATATCTTCCAGCCTTCAGCGGGCCTTTCCAATAATTCTGCCCACGGTGTTTCCCGTCAATGAGTATTTCTGCATCTTTGCTATCCTCTACTTTGATTGTAGTTTCAGCAAAGTCAGATGTAAGGTGTGGCCGCATGCGCACCGTATCGCCGCGAGTAATAGTGAACGTGCTGCTATACGGTTTGTATAAATCTCCATTTGTCACGGTCAGGGTATGCGTGCCGCACCTCCATCTCTTGTTGAAGTCTTTAAACGGTATATTGCCCACGAACTCACCATCTACGAATACCTGTGCACCAGAGATTCCATGTGTATCTTCTACGGTAAGAAATCCGAAGTCAGGTTTGAGAGTCACATTCTCAACGTGTGGCTGCTTGGAATCATATAATTTGATTCGTCCTTCGGAAGAAATATAGTCAGGGGCACTGACGATATAGTCGTATGTACCGAAATCAAGAAGTTTGTCAATGGAACCTGTATTATCCACTGCTCCCCAAATCTCATAGTCACCCTCTGTATCCGTTTTCTTTACTTTTACCATAGCATTCTCACCAACAGGCTTTATTTTGAACTGCAACACCTGTTTCGTCAGGGCATATTCTATGTTTTGTTTTACTCTGCCGTCAATCGTGATTTTCATTACATAGGTTTTGCCTGCCTGAATTGTTGTGCCGAGGTCATATTTCTCAATAGTCTTATATCGTGGATGCTTAATGGTTACGGTTTTGGCGTTGCGCTGCACGTATATCCACAGCTCTCCGTCGTGGTTTCTGTCAACCTCATGTCTCAGTGCGCCGAAATCGAAAGTGAAACGGTCAAGGTCGGCATTACCGTCAATATCCTTGAATTTTATGATGGCATAAAGGTCTCCGTTACCATCTGTTCTTTTACGGCTCTGCGCCGTCAAGTCAAGATTGTCAAGTTCGCAACTGACAATGTTGAATGTGAGTTTGTCCTGAGCATACACAATACCTGTGATGCCCAAAAACAATATGAACATACACAAACGCAAGCGCACAGACATTATACACTGCTTATAAATGGGAAGAAGACCTATGTGTGTTGACATTTTCAAGGCAATAAATGATGCCAGCGAGTCTCCACAGTTGGCGGTTTGAGAATGGTTAGATTATTGTGGCCATATAAAAACAAAAAGCGTGGAGACTGTATCCGTTGCTCATTCCACATACCGAGGCCGTAGGATTTGCCCATTACTGTCGAAACGAGCAACTCAAGACTCCCACGCCGATATGAATGAACACCTCCCTAATTCCCCTCTCAAGGAGGGGAAACCATACCACCAACACCTCCTCATCCATGGGAGGGGAGCAGTGGACAGTTTCTTGGGGGATGGTTACATCATACCCATGGGCATCCATCGTTGCTATGTTCCCCGACAGTAATAAAAGTTTCCTACGCTTTCGGTATGTCAGGAACAAAGCGCATGATAAACGCCTTTTCCATATATGGTATCCTCATTGCAATCCGTGGCCATTGCTACAGATTCTTTTCCCGATGTGACTTGCGTCGCACCATCGGCGTGAGGGATGTTGCAAATTTATAAAAAGTTTATGAATTACGCAAGAAAAGAAATATATTTTAACATCTCGCGGGTTGCGAGAGTAATTGCATAATTATTTTTATAATGTTGTATTGCATGATGACGTAGGTTTAGTGCATGATATCCTATTTATTACATAAGCTTTCTTGTCGCCCTCGGTAAGTAAGGCTCGCTAAAGCGGAATTGTGTGATTTATTCTATAAGCAAGGTCGAAAAATTTTGCAGTGTGCGAAAAAATTACTAACTTTGCACTTATTCTAAAATGGCACAGGAACTCGTAAACATACAACAGCAACAGCAGACGCAGGAACTGCGTCAGATACACACGCTCAATGCTCAGCAAGTGATGGTGATGCGCTTGCTGGAGATGCCCCTTACGCAGTTTGAGCAAAGCGTGCAGGGGGAAATTGATGAGAATCCGGCGCTGGAGGCGTCAGATAATGCTGACGATATATCCGAATATCATGATAATTCTGATACCGCCGATTATCCAGACGTTGCCGACTATGCCGATAGTCAAGAGAGTAAGGAAACTGCTGACAGGAGGGATGAACTCGACAGTGTGCTCGAATCCATGGATAGCGATGACCGCATAGATACCTCAGACTATATACGCCAGAACAATCAGTCGGCTGATGACGAGCGCAAGGAGGAACGAGTGTGGGGAAATAGCGAGTCATTCTATGATTCATTGCATGAGCAGGTGGGTGAACACGACCTCACAGAGCGGCAACAGCTTGTCATGGACTATCTTATTGGTTCACTCGATGGTGACGGACTGTTACGCAAGGACCTTGCATCGCTTAGCGACGATATTGCGATACATGAATATATCGATGTGAGTACGGACGAAGTGGAGCGTGTGCTCACCGTCTTGCAGGGCTTTGACCCTCCAGGCATCGGTGCGCAATCGCTGCAGCAATGCTTGCAGATACAGATACTGCGCAAGAAATCTACGTACATCACAAAACTGATGCATGAGGTGGTTAGCAACCACTGGGACGATTTTACGCGTAAGCACTGGCATCGCATCGCTGAGGAAATGCAGATGGGAAGTGCTACGGCAGAAGAAGTGTTTCATGAGATACAGCGGTTGAACCCGCGTCCTGGCGCAGCCATGAGCGAAACGATGGGACGCAGCACCGAACAGGTTACACCAGACTTTGTGATAACCATCGATGATAATGAGAATATACAGCTTACGCTTAACCATGGCAAAGTGCCGGAATTGCACGTCTCGCGTGATTTTGAAGAGATGATAGAAGCCTATAGGCAGAACCCGCAGTCAATGACACGCACCGACAAGGAGGGACTGCTCTATGCGCAACAGAAAGTTAGCCGCGCACGCTCATACATAGAAGCGATACGGCAGCGGCAGCGCACAATGACGGCTACCATGTACGCCATAATCAAATTACAACGCAAATACATACTGTCAGGCGACGATAGCGACCTGCGTCCTATGAAATTGAAAGACGTAGCAGACATAGCAGGCGTTGACCTATCTACCGTGTCACGCGTATGTAGTACCAAGTTCGTGGAGTTTCCATGGGGCACGATACGTGCAAAGGATTTCTTCTCTGTGGCCTATAACGTAGGAGGGGGTGAAGAAGTGTCAACACGAGAGATAAAGAACGTGTTGCAGGAACTTATAGATGCCGAGCCCGAGGGGCATCCGCTGAGCGACATAAAGCTATCGGCAGAACTTAAAAAGCGTGGCTATCCCATAGCGCGTCGTACCGTGGCAAAGTATCGTGAGCAACTGGGCATACCCGTTGCGGCACTCAGACGGTAAGCGGAAGCAGAGGAAACGGAAATAATACGATATAACATCAAACAGTAAATAAAGTCAGATCAGACAGTGAGGAGAAATCGCCTTATACTTGTGGTGGCAAGCTATATCAGCCTTGTATTCACACCATTCTACCTGCCGCTCATGGGGTTGCTGGCGTTGTTCTCGTTTACCTATCTGAGCATGCTCCACTGGGGGTATAAATTCCACATGCTGCTGATGGTGTGGGTGTTTACATGTCTCTTGCCTACCACGCTAATCAGACTCTACCGCCACTATCAAGGATGGCACGTACTGAAACTCGTGCAGCGTGAGGCGCGATACATACCCTATGTCATTTCGATAGCATGCTACTTCATGTGCCTGTATATCATGCAGGTGCAACACGTGTCTCACATCATGCGCTCAATAGTGGTAGCAGCACTTATTGTGCAGATACTGTGCGCCATAATAAACCACTGGTGGAAGATATCCATACATACGGCGGCGATAGGCGGTACAACGGGGGCAGTAGTGGCTTTCTCGCTCATCTTCGGTTTCTACCCGCTGTGGTGGCTCTGTTTGCTCATACTGCTCGCTGGAGTGCTCGGCACCAGTCGTATGCTACTGCGCATACACTCCTTAGGAGAAATAGTGGGAGGTTACCTCATCGGCGTGCTGGCAGGCTTCACGGGGGTGGTGATATAGAATCCCTCACGACCCCTCCCCTTAATCCCCTCCCGAGGGAGGGGAGGGATATGTTACGGCCTGTGTGGGGGTAAGTTGAGAATAAAATATATAAAAACCAAGAACGAACAATATATAAACAAACTAAAAAATAACAAACTAAATAAAAAACAACCAACCTACCTACAACTCTTTGTATATAGCAAAAGCATACCTTCCCCCTCCCTCGGGAGGGGATAAAGGGGAGGGGTTATGGAGGGGTTGAGTTTTCTTTCTTATGAAACCGATAGTAAGCATTATCATGGGCAGCACAAGTGACATGCCCGTAATGGAGAAGGCAATGAACTTTCTCAACGAACAGCAGATACCTTTCGAG
>OCVV011271142.1_pt1 | contig 15214 bp, 15 predicted proteins | sample 1539721 | NCBI WGS metagenome assembly OCVV01 (sample SAMN02144230, study PRJEB22623) | gut metagenome | biome: sheep rumen | host: Ovis aries | place: New Zealand
TATGGTAATAATCAAATATATTTAACAGTTTCAGATGTTGATTTAGAAAATAGAACATTTATTTCTGAAGGAATTAAATATGAAACAAAATGGAATACAATTTATGCTATGTATAATTTAGCTGCTGTACTTTCAGTTGCTAAAACGTTTGAAATTGATAAAGAAAAAGTTAAAGAGTTCTTAAAAGATTTTGAATTAAATAATGGTAGATTAGAAAAACTTGTAATCAAAGGTTGCGATACCGTTGTTAATATGGCTAAAAATCCTGCTGGGGCAAATGTTAGCTTAAGACTTGTAAATGAAGATAAGGAACATAAAGATGTATTATTTGCATTAAATGATAAAATTGCTGATGGAGTTGATGTTTCATGGATTTGGGACATTAATTTTGAAGGAATGCAAAATGTTGATAGATTTATTACAACAGGTATGAGACCTTATGACTTAGCAGTTAGAGTTAAAGTCTCTGGTTTTGACGAAAATAAGATTTTCCCATGTGAGACTTACGAAGAAGCTTTAGATAAATTGTATGAAACTGATGGAAAGAAATATGTAATTGCTAACTTTACTGCTATGAGTGATATTAGACCAGCAGTATTAAAATATAAAGAAAAGACTGATAAAGAATAAGTTAAGGGGAGACAAATGAAAGAAATTAAAATTTTATATTTATATCCCGATATTTTGGATTTATATGGTGATGTAGGTAACATTAAGGTTCTTAAATATAGAATGGAAAAAAGAGGTATTTTGGCTCAAATTGACACATATTCACTTGGTGATAAGACACCTAATTTTTCTAATTATGATATTGTATTTTCAGGTGGTGGTGCAGACCTTGAGCAAAGCCTTTTATCTGAAGATTTAAGTAAATATAAGAATGATATAAAAAATGCAGTTAAAGAAGGAGTTTTCTTTCTTCTTATATGTGGATCATATCAATTATTTGGAAAATACTATAAAGATGTAGCTGGTGATAAAATTCCTGGATTAGGTATTTTTAATTATTATACTGAAGCTAATCCAGATAAAAAACAAAGATGTATAGGAAATATAATTACTGAAGCAAATTTAGGAGGAAAACAAACCAAGGTTGTCGGTTTTGAAAATCATGGTGGTCAAACTTTTGATATTGATGAACCTTTCGGTAATGTTTTACATGGCAATGGCAATAAATTTAATGATTTAAATGAAGGCTTTTTAAGAAAGAATGTTATAGGAACTTATTTACATGGACCACTTCTTTCAAAGAATCCTGACGTTGCTGATTTTATAATTAGTTATTCATTAAAAAGAAAATATAATGAGGATGTTGAATTAGAACCAATCAATGATGAATTTGAAGAAAAAGCAAGAAATCAATTGATTAAGAAATACTTGGAAAATTAATATTTGGAGGTATAGAATGGCTGTTCAAGAGAATCCGGAGTTTAAACAATTAGAACATAATTTAAATAAAATATTTCAACAAGATAAGGCTGCTAAAGAATTAGAAAAATTAAAAGCAGAAGCTGCTAAAGTTCAATCAATGTTTGAAAGAGATGAATTCATTTTCCATTTACAAGCTCAAATAAATGTACTAGAACAACGTGAAAAACATGAAATGGAATTACAAGGTGGAAGTGAGAATGAAGAAGCTTTAGCACAATTATATCCACCAGAATTAGATGATGATATATTAGAGATTATATATATATCTCTTTTATATGGGACACCTAATGCTATAGCTAAATACTATTTTGAAAAAGATTTATTCTATTTCCATAGCATAATAATTCAAAATATGTATAAAGATGTAATCTTTAAGGAAGGTGAGAAAAATGCTCCACCACAATTGAAGGAACAATTTAGCTTTCCTAAAGCTATTACAGAAATGTATGATATAAAGCAAGAGATGAAAAATGCTCCTTTATATCAAAAATATGATTTTGAAGAAGTATATAGAGAACTTAAAAAACTTTTCATTTTAAAGAAATATTATATAATTGCTCCTACAAAAAATCTTCAAGCTAAAATCTTTGAGATAAAGAGCTATGAAAAGTATAAAGAAATGTCACCAGAGGAAGTAATTGATGCTATAAATCAATTACAAGTAACAAACAGACTTTCACAAGCTATTCTTGATAAAGATATTGCTAAATTCTGGCTAAGCGATGAAAATAGATTAAGAGATGGTATTCCAATTCCATTTCCTATTTTGACTAAAGTATTTAAAGGCTTTAGAAAATCAGAATTATTAGCTTATTCTATGCCATCTAATGCTGGTAAATCAAGATTTACTGTTGAACTTGCTTGTCATATAGCATTTTTAAATCATAGAAAATGTTTGATTGTTTCAAACGAAATGACAGAAGATAAAATCAGACTATGTTTATTATCAACTGTTATGAATAATCCAGAAATGCAAAAATTACATGGACAAAAGTTAAGAAAAAATGAAGCAGAATTAATAGATTTAAAATTTAGACCTGATGAAGGAAAAAATGTACCTGTAGATAAAGATGGTTTTGTTTTAAAAGATGAAGAAGAGAATATGGAGAGCTTCACAAAAAGGTTATCAGAGTGTTCTACAGAATATAATATGGTTATGAAGGTTGTAGATTGGTTAAATAAAGAAATAGGACATTCAGTTTATTTTGTTCATTTAACCGAGTATTCAAATAATGATTTACATGAAGTTATTTCTAACTATATGTATAAAGATGGTATTGAGTTTGTATTTTATGATACTTTGAAAACTGAAGTTGCAAGTATTGGTAAATCAGACGAATTAAAGAAAACAGCTACAGTTTTATCTGAGCTTGCTCAAAAATTTGATATCTTCGTGGGTGCATCTATACAGCTTTTAGATAACCAAACTTTACCAATTAACTTAACTGTAAATGATTTATCAGTTAGTAAAAATGTTAAAGAAGTATTTGATACACTTTCATTATTTAAACAAATACATAGAAATAGTTTAAATAAGTATGAATATTCCGATTCAGAAATGTTTTTAGAAACTAAAGAAATATTTAATGATCCTAATCCAAATATTAGATATTATGTATGTGTCGTAGATAAGAACAGAGCTGGTGATAAACCAAAACTATTATTTAGAATTAATTTAGCTTATAATGAATGGATAGAAATGGGATATGTCAGATTAAAAGAAGAATATGCAGAATTTGAAGCATTTTAATAATATAAGAGCTTAAATACACTTGTATTTAGGCTCTTTTTTGCATTTTGGGGCTAAAAGTGGTATAATTAATGAAGCTTTAAATTAAAGTTATCCTTATTTGAACAGTTTAATGAGGATACAGACTGTATGAGGAAACTTTAATTTGATAGCAGGCGCATTAACCCTTTAGACAAGCTTATGGAGGAGCTTATATATGAATGAAAGGGAAAGATATGTAACTGTTAAAGGGCCTAATCGCACTTATAGACGTCGGCTGACGGAAAGTGAGATTAGACGCATCGAAAGAAGAAGACTTAAACATAAATTGATTAACATCGGTTTAGTGTTTTTGATTCTTCTTTCCATCGGCGGGTTTTCATTCTCGTATTACCTGATTGCAGTTTTGACTGCTAAGACTACAATAAGTCAGACAGAGATACCTGTTGGTACCATTACCGAAGACGAGTTTGATCCTGTGAAAACTAAGGTGCTGGGCTTTGATGTAACTAAATTGGGCGACTTGAAGTACGACATCGACTTTAATAAGGTTGGCGAATATGATATTTACTACAGACCTTTTCTTAGTGACAGTACGAGCACTATAAAGGTTAAAGTAGTTGATAATGATTCACCAACTATTAAGTTATTAGGAGATGCCATAGAATATGAGCCCAATGTTGATGAGTTCTTAGAACCTGGTTTTCACTGTGTAGATAACTATGACGGAGATATTTCATCACAAGTTAAAGTGGCCCAAAATAGGGTTAACAATAATGAATATCGGATGAAGTATACGGTAGCTGATAGCTCTGGTAATACAGATGAAGCAGAGAGAGTCGTTTATTCTGACGAAAAAACTACTGTTTATCTCACCTTTGACGATGGACCGAACAAAGAAATTACGCCACAGATTCTTGAAATATTAGATCGTTATGGCGTGCCAGCAACCTTTTTTGTTAATGGATTTGATTATGAAGATGAAGGACTCATTAGGCAGGAGATTGGTAGTGGTCATACTGTTGGACTCCATGGTTATTCTCATGACTATAGTATTTATCAATCTGCTGAAAGCGTCATGGAAAACTTCCGTAGATTAGAAACTGCAATTCTTAACGAGACAGGATATACATCTAAAATTATTAGATTTCCTGGTGGTTCGTCAAATACAGTTTCAAGAGAATACTGCGAAGGAGTTATGACTGAGGCAACACAAAAAGCCATAGAGGAAGGGTATTCCTATTTTGATTGGAATATTGACTCTGGAGATAGTGATAAAGACTATTCAGCAAATGATATTTATTTAAATGTCATCAGACAAATTGAGTTCCATCATATGAATGTTGTCCTTTTGCACGATGGTGCTGGTCATCAAAAAACAGCAGATGCGCTTGAGAGAATCATAAAGTATTGCATCGGACATGATTTTGAATTGAAAGCATTGACGATTGATTCGAATCCAGTGAGACATGATGTAGAGAATTAAGTAATACTAATAATTGATTCAAAGCCGCATGGTATTTATATCGGATTAAAGTTAAAAAGAAAGCACTCCGCCTCTGTGGCAGGGTGCTTTCGTCATTTTTCTATTATTATAATACGGCAATTATTTCTTTAGGTAAAAATTTTGTTAAATCAGCATAGTTTCTATATAAATCCATTATCATAGTAGAATTTATAGGGCCGATTTCGCCAGCTCTTATATATATTGTTTCAATTCCTGATACTTCTTTATTAAATGATGCTAGTGTTTCTTCAAAGTCATAATCCATTCCGTTTCTAATACCACGAATTAAAAAGTTACATCCATGTTCTTTAGCTGTATCTACTGATAAATTATCATATACAACTACTTCAGCATTTTTGATACGTTCATTAATTAGTACTTTTCTTATTGCATCAGCCATTACATACTCATCAAATCTTCTTTCTTTAGCTGGATTTTTTCCAATACCAATTATTACTTTATCAAAAAGCTCTGATGATATTTTTACAACGTGTAAATGTCCAAAAGTGAAAGGATCAAAACTTCCTGCAAAAAAACCAATTCTTTCCATATTAATCTCCTTTATTATTATTTTCTTTTACTTCTGTAACTGTTTTAATAGGTTTTACATATTCAGTTGCAAGCGGGTTATTTTCAACTGCATTTCTAATTTGTTCATTATCAACGTGAGTATATATTTCTGTTGTTGATATCGATTCATGTCCCAATAGTTCTTGTAATGCACGAATATCAACATTACCATATTTATACATTAGAGTAGCTGCAGTATGTCTTAATTTATGAACAGAATACTTATTGGGATCAATTCCAGCATATTTTAATTCTTCTTTTACAATGTACTGAACAGTTCTATTAGATATTCTTCTTTTTTGTTCACTTAAGAATAGGGCATCTCTTGAATCAAATTTAACGCCTTCTTTTGGTCTATCTTCTAAGTAGCTTTTTATTGCGTTTACACAAGATTTATTTAAGTATATAGTACGTTCTTTATTACCTTTTCCAATAACATTTAATTTTTCTTCAGAAAAATCTATATCTTTTATATTAATTCCTACTAGTTCAGAAAGACGCATACCACAATTTAAAAATAGAGTAATAATTGCATAGTTTCTACTAGAATTATCATGATTACCATGAGTTGTTTCTATTGGATTTGCTGCAACTTTTAATAATTTCTGACTTTGTTCTAAAGATAAGTATTTTGGAAGTCTTCTATCCAACTTTGGAGTCTCTAAATCTTGAGCCGGGTTATTAGTTATTTTTTTAGTTTTATTATGCATATAATTAAAAAATATTCTTATACTAGAAACCTTTCTAGCTAGAGTAGCTGGCCTACTAGAAAAACTTTCTTTCATATAACCCAAAAATGCATGTATATCTTCAAGTCTGATTTTTTCAATCGTTGAAACGCTCATATCATCTATTTTTACATTAGCAAGGCCAACATCATCATCCATTTGAGCTTCTCCAAACTTAAATTTGATATAACGCAAGAAATGAGCAATATCATAATTGTATTCTTTTATTGAATTAGGTGACTTATTTAAGATTGTAGCTTGATAGTCTAAAAAGTCATTTAAAAATTCTGGGTTATCATCTCTTGAAATCATTTTTTTCTCCTAATATTATCAATCTTAAAGGTATTATAATAAATAGAAAAATTAAAATCAATAATGTGTTATCTTTGATAAAAATCTTGTATAATGTAAATAGTTTTAATTAGAGAGGTAATTTAATGAAAATTATAATTGATAATAGAATGAGGAAAGTAGAGAAGGAGTATTTATCTTCTTTAGGTGAATTAATTGAACTTCCTAAGTTTGAAAAATTATATGATGAGATATCTTCTCATCCTGATATATTTGTATCAAAAATAGATGATAAAATAATTTGTGCTCCTTGTATAAAAAATATACTAGAATCTAAAATAAAAAGTTTAATTGTAGGGAAGATAAATCCTAGTTTACCATATCCTAATGATATTTCTTATAATGTATGTGTTTTTGGAAACTATGCAATCGGTAATTTTAAGTATTTAGATAAAAGAGTTATAGAGATTATAGATGAAACTAATAAAAATAAAATAAATGTTAAACAAGGATACAGTAATTGTTCCTGCAGACCTATTAATAATAATGCTTTAATTACATCAGATAAAGGAATTTATGATGAATGTATCAAGAATGGCATTGATGTATTATATTTAGAGACGGATAGTATAAAATTACTCGATTCTAATAATCAATTTTCAAATATGAAAGGCTTTATTGGTGGTGCTACTTGCATAATTGATAATACATTAATTTTATTTGGTAGTATAGATTTTTTAGGAAATGAAAATAAAGTAAAATTATTAGAGTTTTTAGATAAATATAATGTGAAAATTAAAGATTTTCCTGATTGTGAGATTATAGATTATGGGGGAGTACAATTTACATAAAATTGTACTTTACTTTATTTTATGATATAATTAATGTATATCAAATCAACATGACGAAAACTGCTATATGCAGATACGAAAGGAGCATAGCTATGGCTGCTGTTGGATTGTTCATCGCTGCTGTAATCTTGTTTTTTGTGAGTCTTTTCTTGCTGAAGGGAGGTTTCTTCCTTATCGGCTTGATTCTTTCAAGCAAGATTGCTAAACTCATCCTGACCATCGTCGTCCTGGTGTTACTGATCATCTGGATTATTGAGGTTCCTGCAATGGCAAACCTTGCTCTGGTCATCGGATGCATCTTTCTGCTGATTGTGGTTATGAAGATCGTCTTCCACTAACTATACAGCTGAAAGTTAAGGGGGTCACCTGTTCGCGCAGGCGGCCCTTTTTTATTACAAAATTATATTATTAATATATCTTTTTATAATCATTTAATTTTAGCAAAAACCATTATGTTATAATTATCATGTATATTTATAATGTAATGGATATTTTTATGCCTAAATGATTTATTTTTATTTTTTAGGAGCTTAAAATATGGATGTTTTATTGTCAGCAATTAAAATGCTAGGAGGATTAGCACTCCTTATTTATGGTATGAAATTACTTAGTTCACAACTGAAGAAATTATCAGGAGGTAAACTTGAGAATTTCTTGAGTAATGCTACAAATAATCCTTTCAAAGGTTTATTTGTTGGTTTTATTATTACAGTTGCTACTCAAAGTTCGGCTACAACTACTGTAATAGTTGTAAGTCTAGTAAGTTCTGGAATACTGGGACTAAGAAATTCAATTCCAATTATTATGGGTGCTAATATTGGTACTACAGTTAATTCACAAATATTAAGATTAGCTGGTATACAGGGAAGTAGTTGGCTTACATTATTATCACCTGCAACGCTAGCACCAATTATTCTTATTATTAGCATTATAATCATTAGTAAAGGTAAGAAACAAAAAACACGTGACATTGGTTATTTATTTTTAGGTTTAGGTTTATTGTTTACTGGAATGATTACAATGGTTAGTATGGCAAGCACATTCAGTGATTTACCAATTTTAGGAACTATATTCCAAAAGCTTTCTAATCCAATTCTAGGTGTTTTAGTTGGTGCATTAGTTACTGCCTTAGTCCAAAGTTCAGCTGCTACAGTTGGTATATTACAAGCTATTTCAACAACAGGTATTATTACTTGGTCTACAACTATTCCAATAATATTGGGACAAAATATTGGTACATGTTTTACTTCTATATTAGCCAGTATTGGTACTAGTAAAAATGCAAAAAGAGTTGCATGTGTTCATTTATATTTTAACTTAATTGGAACTATTTTATTCTTAATACTTATATATGGTTTCAATGCTATATGGGGTATACCTTTCTGGAATGAAAGCGTAAATATGGGTGGAATTGCTAATTTCCATACTTTATTTAATATTATTTCGACTATAGTATTGTTCCCATTTATTGGCCAAATAGAGAAATTAACACTGCTTACAGTTAGAGATTCTAAAAAGGAAGAAGATGAGGAAGAGGATGATTATAGATCTTCTTTAGATAAACTTGATGATAGAATAACAACTTTACCAAGTATAGCAATTTCTAATAGTTCTCAAGTAATAACTAAAATGGCAGAATTATCTGAAAAGAATTTTACTAAATCTATGTTGCTTTTATTTAATGAATTCAACAATTCCAAACTTGAGAAGATTCAAGTTAGAGAAGATACTATAGATAGAATGGAAGAAGTTGTTACTAAATATTTAGTTAAACTTGGAAAATTAAATTTGTCAGATTCGGAAAATACTTCTGTTTCCGCTCTTATGCGAATTGAATCAGAAGTAGAAAAAGTTGGAGACTATGCATATAGATTAGCTAAAACAATTGAGCATATGCATGAAAATGATATTAAGATATCCGATGCTGCAATGCATGAACTTGTTAATTTATATCAATTAACAGAAGAAATTATATTTAATACAATTGAAATTATTAGAAATAAAGATTTAAAACTAGTAATAAATATTGAAGCATTAAAAGAAGTTTCTGAAATGAAAAGAGAAGAGTATAAAACAGGACATATTTCTAGACTTAAAGAAGGAACATGTAATGTTGAAAGTGGAATTAGTTTCTTAGAAATTTTAACTATTTATGAAAAAATATGTCATCATTGTTTTAATGCAATTATAGCTGTATCTAATTTAGTTAAAAATGAACGATTTGTTACTAAGCAAGATTTTTCTAATAGAATCTATGAAGATCATAGTGGTGAAATTAAAATTAAATTAAATGAATATAGTTTAAAATATCAATAAAGGAGGATTATATGGAAGAAGAAAAGATTGAAAACAAGGAGCCTAAAAAAAAGAAAGGAAAGGTTGCCAAAATAATAATTATTTTAATTATTGTTTGTGCTATTTGTGCAGGTGGTTGTTTTGCTTACACTAAATTCTTTATGAAAAAAGATGATAATACAGAAAAGAAAGAACAACTTCCAGAACAAAATAAAACAATGGAAATTGAAGACAATACTGTGAGCAAGGAAAAGATTGAAGAAGGTAAATTATCTGATTTTGATTTAAGTTTCTTAAAAGAAGAAAATAAAGAAAATATGATTTATAGTCCATTATCAATAAAGTATTGTTTGAAGATGTTACAAGAAGCATCTGACGGTGAAACTGCTAAACAAATTGAAAAAGTATTAGGTGATTATGAATTACCTACTTATAAAACAAGTAAAAATTTAAGTTTAGCAAATTCATTCTTTGTAAAAAATGATTTTAAAGAAAGCATTTTAGCTGGATTTATTTCTAACTTGCAAAAGAATTATGCAGCAGAAGTTCAATTTGATAGCTTTACTAGTCCTGACGCTGTAAATAAATGGATTGCTGATAAGACATTTAATATTATTCCTAAAATGTTAGATAGTATAGATCCTAGTTATCAATTCTTTATTATAAATGCTTTAGCTATTGATATGGATTGGAATAATAAGTTTTTAAATCTTATGGACTATGATTGTAATTATGCTCACGAAAAGTTTGGTTGGACTGGAAGTATGGATTTAACAAAATTGGAATTTGATAATGGTGATGAAGTTTCAGCAATGGAAGTTCAAGCCGCTATTAATAATTATGATATAGTTAAAGAACTAGGCGAAGATGAAATAAGAAAAACTGTAACAGATGAATTTATAAAATACTTTAGTAAACCAAATTTAGATGAATATGAATGTGAAGAATTTTTAGGTTCAAAAACAACTGCTGGTGTTGATTTAAAAGCTAAAGCAGAAGAGTATTGTGATAAGTATATTAAAGAAATAAATGAAAACTATCATAATGTTACAAAAACAACTGATTTTAGATATTACGTAGATGATGAAGTTAAGATTTTTGCAAAAGATTTGAAAAAATATGATGGAACAAGTCTTGAGTATATTGGTATTATGCCAGTTAAAGAAGACTTATCTAAATTTATAAATGATATAGATGCTAATAAAATAAATAGCTTAGTTGGAAATTTAAAAGATATTTCGGTTGAAGATTCAAAAGATGGTGTTATTACTTATATTAAAGGTAATATTCCTAAATTTAAATATGAGTATAATTTAAATCTTTTAGAAGATTTAAAGAAATTAGGTATTACAGATATATTTGAACAAAATAAAGCAGATTTAAGTAAAATGACATCTGAAAAGGGAATATTTATAGGTGATGTATTACATAAAGCAAATATAGAATTTACTCAAGATGGTATCAAAGCAGCTGCTGCAACTTTAGCTGGTGGTCTTGGAGCTGGAGATTTCTTCGACTATTATTTTGATGTTCCAGTTGAAACCATAGATATTACTTTTGATAAACCATATATTTATGTTATTAGAGACAAGGATAATGGTGAAGTATGGTTTGTAGGCAGTGTAAATGATCCATTGAAATATTCTGAAGATGAATCAGTTGGTTATAGAAATTAAGAAAGAGGAAGTTAATGGGAGAAAAGAAATATAAAGTTGGAATGTATGGTGGTAAGTTTATGCCTTTTCATAAAGGACACTTGCATTGCGTTGAGATTGCTAGCAAACAATGTGAAAAACTTTACGTTATATTATTTCATGGAAATGATCAAGAGTTAGAAATACTTAAAACTAGAAAAGAAGAATGGCTAACAGTAAAGAGTAGGGAAGAGCATATCAAAAAAGCATGCGAAATGTTTGATAATGTTGAGTTTGCATCTATTGATGTTACTAAATGCAAAAAAGAGGACGGTTCAGAAGATTGGGATAAAGAAACAGATTTAGTATTAAATGTATGTGGTCATTTAGATGCTGTTTATGGTAGTGAACCTGAATATGCTGATTATTATAGCAGAGCTTATCCTGATGCAGTCTATGAAATAATAGATGTTGATAGAAGTAAATTTCCAATTAGTGGAACCAAACTTAGAAATATGAAAGATGAAGAGGAAAGAAAAAAATGGATGGTCTAAAAAAATCATTTAAAAGCCTTAAATGGTATGAATGGTTAATGATCATTATTATGATTGTTATTGCTGGTATTTCAGTTTATAATGCATTTTCTAATCCAGCTAAAAGTTCAAATCCACCTTGGCTTACTATAATTAATTTTATTAGCGCAATATGTGGTATTATATGTATATTTTTCTGTGCTAAAGCAAGTATATCTAGTTATATATTTGGTTTAATAAATACAATAGTTTATGCAATATTTCTTGTATATCATAAGATTTGGGGAACTTTAGGTTTAGAACTATTTATATATTTACCATTTAACTTATCTGGTTGGTATGTATGGGCTAAACATAGAGATAAAGTTGAAACCGAAAAAACTACTGCTAGAAAACTCAAAACTTCTCAGAATATACTTTCTGCTATAGCTGTTTTAGCAGTTGGTGGTCTATGTTATTGGATTTTAAATAAGCTAGATGGTACAACACCTCTATTAGATGCTTTCGTAACTTCAATGGGTATAGTTGCTACTTATCTTCAATTATTTAGATTCAGAGAACAATATGTTTGGTGGTTAATACAAGATATTATTGCAGTAGCAATGTATGTAGTAGCATTTGATCCAGTTTATTTAACTAAAAAATCTATTTATTTAATTATGGCCTTTATTGGTTTATATAATTGGGCAAAACTGCAAAAGACTCGTAACAAAGAAAATGTTTAGGAGAAAAATATGGAAGATAAATCAAATGAAAAAACAGATGAAATTATAGAAGAATATAAAATACCAGTTTATTATTTTGTTGTAAATTTATTTTTTCTAGTTATTGGATTTATAGTAAATTATATAGTAGATACTCTTATGCGTATAAAGATTGATAGATTTAATAATTCTATGGAAGCTAGAGAAAATGGTATGCTTATGTTTCCGGGTCAAGCTAATCCTTACATACGATGTGCAAACTTAGTTGTTATGATTATTGCTTTGATTATTAATAATATTATGATATTCAAGTCTAATAGACCACATAAACCGATTAAGGCAATTATTTCAAGTTTTGTTCTAGTATTTTTATTTTTAGGAGAAACTTCTATTTTTATGGTTATGTAATAAGGAGGAAATAAAATGAGCGAGAGAAAAAGCAATCAAAAGGTTGTAGCTTTTATCATAAGAGATGCAAGAAATAGACCTTTTGTAAAACTTTGTTATGATTTTGGAGATGGCCTAAAAGATGCATATAGTTTAACGCCTGCTGAAATTTCGCAAGCTAGCTATATTTTCCATAAAACCACATTTTTAGATGATCATCAAGATGTAGATTTGGTTAAATTAAATCCAATAACAGGTGTTGTATATTCTGATGCTGATAGAGAACGTTTAACAACTCCTTCATTTGTCACTGGTTCAGAACCTGGAATAGATTCTTGTAGGAGAACTATAGATGCAATTAGTTTTGCTTGTGCGAATTTAGATGTAATGATTCCTTTTTACATAAGTGCTGGTGAAGAATCTATATTTCTTAATGAAGTAATGTTAGAACGAAATGAAGGAAATAATATTCATAATGTAGAAATCGATTCAAGAGAATACTATAAGCATAGAGCATTAGAAACTATGTTAATTGGAAAAGAGGACAAAGATATTCAAGCAGAAGATTTATTAATAGAATAAGGAACTGAATATGAGCAAGAAAAAAATTATAATTGTTATTTCTATTGTTTTGTTAATCGTAGTTATATTATTTTTAGTATATTTTTATTTGGGAAATATACCTAAAAACTATAATTTAAAGTTTACAGATGATCGTTCTCCTTTAGATGGACCTAAAAAAGTTTTCTATGTTTATGATAATAAAGTAATTGAGGAAAAAACTCAATACTTTCCGTATGGACATCCTTCAGGCACATATAGTTATACAATAACTGAATATAAAAACATTAAAACTGATGAAATTGAAGATATATCTGATGTATATGATGCAATACGTGATGAAAAAGGAAATATTATTTTAGAGAAAAGTCATTAATATCAAAGATGGAGGAGAAGTATGTCAATTAAACATTATATATTTGATATGGGGCGGAGTATTGTTAAAACCAATTCCATATGATCTAATTAAAGATGAATCTTCATTTGTAAAATGTGATACACCTGAATTAGAAGAATTGTTTTATAAAAACTTTTATAAATATGAAACAGGTGATATTAATACAAAAGAATTTGTTTATAATTTACAGCCATATTTTAATAAAAAAGATTTAACACCTGAAGAATACGAAGAATCATATCTTGATATTGGTAAAAAATATGGTGGAGTATTTAATAATGCTTATTCAGAAATAAAAAAACTTAAAGAAGAAGGGAATAGAGTATATTTACTTTCAAATTTACATGAACTAGCCTTTAAAGATTTCTCTAGTTTGTTTGATATAACAATATTTGATAGATTATTTTTATCCTTTGAAATAGGAATGATAAAACCAGATGAAAATATATTTAAATATGTAATAAAAGAAATAAATGATGATCCTAAAAACATGTTCTTTTTCGATGATAAGTTAGAAAATGTTAATGCAGCAATTAATACAGGAATGAATGCAATTCAAACTACTGGTAATACTCTTTCTGAATGTATTAAAGCAATGAAAAATAAGAACTAGTATTTGTTTTTAAACTTATTATGTGGTAAAATTATTATGTAACCGTAAATTACACATATAGGAGAAACAAATTATGAGATTCATGAAGTGTGACATGGGGTATTGCATTGTAAATCGGAGTAAAATAACGGGATACCAATCAGAAGACGGTAAGATTCTTTGTGTAGGTGCGGGAGAACTCCCGTATAGTTGGCTTACAAGAGGTATGCCAATCTTTCATTGGTTAATCAGCGAACAAACTTATGCTAAGCATTTTGTTGATCCCAGTTATGAAACTAGAGTTTCGATCCTTGAGTCAATCGGAAAATGGCAAAATGTTGCTGTAGAAGTTTATCCTGCTAAATCTAATCTTGTTGACAGAGAGCCTGTATACCATCTGTGGGAATTTGAGTTTCCTTACAGTATGCCGCAATACATAGTCGCTAGAGATGTACTGAGTACTTATAAGCGGCCAGGGGTATATAATATTGGTAAATATCAGGTTCTACTGACAGATTCAAAGTGTTGGAGAGACAAACAAGCAGCAAAAAACCATTTCTTTGGAGAAGAGGCGACAGGTGTAGAAATCATTTCAAGAGAGTTTTCGTACTTTGATCTTACTGCAATTGTACTGACAGGTGAATTGGATTTTGGACTTCTTTAATAACAGATTAAATGTATCTGTTAACGGGAAAATCATCGAGAAATCGGTGATTTTTTCGTTTTTATACAAACAAAACAGTAAAAACGAAAAAATGAGCTCCTTTAAATAGAGGAGCTTTATTTATTAAAAATGCATTTTACATTTAAAACAAATTTACAAATATTATTTAATTAAATAGTAGAAAAAAGAGAATAATTTTGAAATTTATATTTTTGCAATATTGTAACAAAAACATATCATTTACATTAATTTTTTTATTAATATCGATTGCTTTTATGTATTAATGTTAAAATAATATAAGTACTTTATTATGGAGGTAATAATGAAACTTTCAAAGATT
>OCVV012885623.1_pt1 | contig 15214 bp, 23 predicted proteins | sample 1539721 | NCBI WGS metagenome assembly OCVV01 (sample SAMN02144230, study PRJEB22623) | gut metagenome | biome: sheep rumen | host: Ovis aries | place: New Zealand
AAATATATCTGCAATATCTGTATCTCCAAAACACTGAATATCTGCCAAATTTTTATTGATTGATATTCTGAAATTTTGCATACATTGTTCCGTTGCACTGTCTAATCATGCTTCATCATTTGCAAATCTTACTCATGCCATGCTGGCTGTAAATTCGTTTTCTGTTACATAAGCTGGTGAAACTGCATTTGTTATTGGTTGCATTTGCTTTCACATGAAATCTGCTGTGAATTTTACATAATCTGCAACTTCACATGATATTTCAAATGTGTTTATCATACAGTATGGTGCATAACTTCAAGCAACTGGATCATCATCATATAATGTAAATGATGGATGCTCATTGTTTTGTAAAACTTCAAAGAAATGTGCATTGATATTTACTGCCGTTGCTGACATTGTCCATGTTCCGTTTGTAATGGATCATGTTGTTGATTTATCAAAGAAGTAATATTTTGTTGTTCCAATTGTAATTACTTTCTTTAATACTGCACCATTTCAAGTCAAAACATCTCATCTTTTTGGTGTTCATCCAGTTGGTGTTCACTTTACACAATATAATTTTGTGTATTTTCCCAATGCTCAAAGCAAAAAATATCAAAGTGTATTATCTTTTGCTATTCATTGAAGATTTAATGTTGATGCATTTTTTGTTGTAAATGATCCAGCAACTCCATCAATAACTCCATATCATGATTCATCTGTTGCTGTTTCAATTGATGGATTTAAAACTCCACTTTCTTTTGCAATCCAAACTGCTGGTGAAACTGCAACTCATCTTGTTGCTTCTTTTCCCAACCCAATTGCTGATAATCTTCCAGTGTATCACATGTTTGTAATAAATTAATAATTAAAAGGTTTATTTTTTTTCTTCATCAGATTTTTCTTTAATCTGCATGATTTCCCTTGCTTTTTCTACTGCTTCAATCATGTTTTTTCATTCCACTACAAGTCACCATTTTGGAAATGAATATTTTCTCACTCAATTTTCATCCGTTTTGAATGAAACATGCTGTTCAATTTCTGGTTTTTTATCTTTACATCCTTTACAAGCCATTTTATTGTAAATAATGAAATAAATTATTTTGTGATTGCTGTAAATCTGCAATTCACTTCAAACACTCTGAATGGTTCTTGTGTATTTGCAAATCACCAATTAAACGTGTATTCACAATTCACAGTGTATCAATCATCATTACTCCAAACGATAGTTTCAATTTCTTTTAATTTCTGCATCACCATATCTGCAACAACTCTCATATTATCTTCAACATCTGAAATATTTTTCTGAATTCTATCAATTAATCTGATTTTGAAATTTATTTCCGTTTGATAACTGCATGAATCAAGATATTTTATATTTCCATCATCTGCGGTAATAATGATTGCTGGTAAATTTATTCAATCTTCAATCTTGATGTCATGATTGTAAACTGCTCAAATTCTTGCTGTATCTCACGTTGCAATTTCAAGCATTTTATTATATAATGCATCTCATATTGCTTTGAATGAATAGGTTGTTTCAGCCATTATTTCTTCATGTTAATATTTAAATCTTCCAATATAATATCTGTAATATCATCAATGTGTTCTGTAAATGCTCTTTGTAAATAGAACGTTCTGGTTGGATTTTTCTTGTTTACAAATTCCCTTACGCTTGCATATGCTAATGGTGAACCAACAACCACAAATCATTTACTCAATGTTAAGTAATCCATATTCAAACTCTTTCTTAATGATCAAGTCAAATATGGTGCGTTTTCTTTTGCGTTGTTGTTAATCTCATTTCACACATCAATCAAAATTACATTCATCACTGCATTTACTTTTTCGTTTAAATGCATTATTTGTTCAATATCTCATTCCAAATTTAATTTCATTCACTTTCTGAAATAATTAATTTGTAAAAGTGTCTTTTTAATCCATCCCAATCTTGCTTTGATTTCACAATGTATATTGTACCATCCACATTTATTTTATCACCAACATTTATTTCTGAATATTCACAATACAGTTTTTTTGTGTTGTAAACTGTGGCATTATCAAATCAATCTGATTGATCTATTGGTTGCACATTGCATTTAAAAGAAGTTCCGTTTTCTGCATATGATGAAACACCGTATTCATTTTTTGTATATCAATAAACTGTTGCTGTTTTATTAAACAAAATCATTCTTTTAAACTGCTAATGTAAAATTTTTGAACTTTCAAAGCATTACTGTGAAACTGAAATACAAATCATCCATATTTTGTGTTGATGATGTTTTTGAACCAAATACAATTTGTTCATCTCATAACTTGTATGAAGATATTCCAATACTCAAATCTGTTTTCATTTGATCTGGTAAATTTCCACATGCAAGCATCATTTCCATTAATTTCAAATCATCTGGTAATTCATCCACTCATTCATTATTTCTGTTGTATCATGCACTGTATTTAATTGTGATAAATCAGAAATCTGAATTACAATTGAATGATTTAAAAATAACTCTTCTTTGATTTGTAACCATGTAATCAGTTCACTTTGTACCATCGTAATTTGTACCGTTTATTTCTTTTATACTTTGAACTGGTTTATTTTTCAAAAATATGTTATACCCAAAAGCATTTGTATATACTTTTCTCAAATCAATATTTTCTTCATAATCTCATAAATCAAAACTATCTACACCACAAAGATGATTCAATGTTGCATTTGCACTTTCAAGCAATGCTGTTAATTGTGCATCCTTTGATGTATCTGTTTGATCTACACCAATATAATCTTTGAATTGTGATAAACTTGAATACATTGTTTTATCAATTTTTAATTAAATTATTTTTTTGCTTTTTTCTCTACTTTCTTTTCTTCCTTTTTTTCTTCTACCTTTTCTTCTTTTCCATCCACCAATTCAAACAAATCACCATAACTTGTAATCAGTGTTTTCCAATTTCTTGTTTCAAACACTGCTCATGCTTTTATTTCTTCACCATCTACAAGTTGGCTTTCTTTTGAAATATTTTTTACTTTCTTTTCCATGATTATGTATTGATAAAGTATAAAGTTCTTCACTTCTGCGGTGGTCACTACAACCACCGCATATCATGAAGATTTATTTTACATTCAGATTAAAGAGTAACATTTACTCATAATCCAACTGTTTTTCCTAATCCAGCAATATTATTTGCTATTGCAAATCCGAAATCCATTGTTGCAATGATTTCATATCACTTTCATGGGCATTCTTTAAGATATAATCTTACTGGCTGTCCCCATCCATATTGAACGGCTGGTTTATACAAACAAGCAAATGATCCTTTTGTATTATCAGATGCTGTTGTTGAAACAACTCCAGTTGCATCTGTTAATGCTGGGAAATCTCTTGCAACGAATACATCAATACCGAATGCTTTTGCAAGTATTCCAGTAACGATTGTTGCATTTGGTCCGAATTTGTCCATTGTTATTACTTCTGCAATTCCTAATGCTTTATTGTAAACATTGGCTGGCATAATGTATAACAAGTTGTTCAAATCTGCTTGGTAACCAGCATCAATTACTGATTTTACATTAAGCAATGATCCACTTGTTAATGCACCAACAGAAACTGCAGTATTTGCAATTCCAACCTTTCTTATTCCAGCTGGATTTTGTGCATAATATGCAGTTGCACTGTATGTTCCGTTGATATTGTTTGTTGAAGCATTATCAGAGTTGATTATTGAAGCATCAACAGTTCTTCAAGCACTTCTATTGATTCTATCACGTACAATAGCAATTACATCAGCAACTGCATATTCTACTTCTCTATAAGAGATTGCAACAGAGAAAATGTATTGTCCTTGAATGATTGTTACTTCTCATGTTGCTGGTCACATATTCACTGGTGTATTTCCACATGGTCAAGTTGTCCATTCAGTATTTCCAGAGAATAAATTTGCTTCTCAAATAACTGGAACTTTTGCACTTATTGGCATATTATTTCCGTGATTTCATGGAAGCATGTTTATCAAAGTTGAATACTTTGGTAATAAATCCAATGCTGGATCAAGTACAACATTTTGTGGAATAAGTTCAGCACCAAATCCAGTATTTGTTGTATGCATTACTTCATTGGCTTTCTGCTCTTCTACCACTTCTTCTTTAACTTCAATTCCTTGAAGCTCTTTTGCTTTTAATACAAGTTCTTTAATATTCATGATTATAAAATATTACGAATTAAATAAATTATTTGGAATTATGCATTGACTTTAAAAGTTCTGCAATTTTTCCATATCATGTGTTCTTTGTTGCTGGTGCTTGATAAGAACTTCATGATTGAACCGCTGTATTTTTTATTGCATGATCAAGATTCATCATTACTTCAATTGCTCATTTTATCAGTTCATTCTGATTGGCAACTTGCTTTTCTAATGATTTGATTTGCAACTCTTTTTCATCCAATCTTTCATTGAATGATTTCACAAATGCTTTGAATTCAGCGTTTTCAAAACTTTTGTGTTCAACATCCATTGATTTGCTTTCTTCAACAACTTCTGCATCGTTTGTTTCACCGTTGCTTTCATCGTTTGATGTAGTTTCAACATCATTTTCAGAAGTCTGGCTTTCAACATCCGTTGGTATTTCAGATTGTTCATCTGCTTCTTTATTCTCGCTTTCTTCTTCGTAAATCTCTTGCTGTTCAGCTTCTTCGTTTGGGGTTCATTCACTTTCAACATGCATTTCTGCTTCATTTTCTTCTGCTCATAGATCAACCGTACTTGATTTTTCTACTTCTTTTGTTTCTTCTTCTGATTCTTCTTTTACTTCTTCTTTTTCTTCAACATTTTCTTGGCTTTCTTCTTTCTCTGTGTTTTCAGATTCTTCTGTTTTTTCTTCTTCCTTTACTGTTTCTTCTTCTTCAACTTTTTCTTCCGTTGTTTCACTTTCTGCAACGGTTTCAACTGGTTTTTCTTCTTCTGCTGTTTCCATTTCTTCTTCTGCTTTGAAACATGAATCAAAAGATTTAATTAATGCAAATGGATTTGCTGGAACTGAAACAAGAGAAATTTCAAATAATTCAAGTGATTTGATTATGTTTGTATAACTGTATTCACCATCAGCATTCACATTTTCTATTGTTTCAAAATCTTTTACACGGTATCAAATACTGAATGTTCTTAATACACCGTTCTTTAATTTTGAAAATACTCAATCTGTATCTTCTGTAATTTTTGCACGGATGAATAATCCTTTTTCATCAATGCTGGCTTCAACAACATTTCAGATTGGTTTGTCCATATCATGTTGCAATAATACAATTGGATTTGTCATGTATTGCTTTAATGTTTCTTCAAATGCTGTTGGCTCTACCACATCATTCATGCGGTCTTTGTCCTTTGTGCTGGCATATCATTCAATTTCGTATGCTTTTGTATCACCATCAATGATTTCTCTCACTGATTTTTGATCACATACGATTTGAAAGAATTCTTTGTCTTTAATAAGTTTAAATTTCATTTGATATTATTTAATGAATAAATGTTTACCTTTTTCTGTGATATTGTATTGTACAACGGCAATTCACTCATCATGGTGGAAATCCAACTCATACACTTGGGTAAATATATTCAATTGGCATCCATCACTCATCTTGGCACTCTTGATGTGTTGGTCTTACACGTTCATCTCATACGGTCAACCATCTTTTTTCCATCTGAATTCATGCTTCTTCTAATGCTCTGATTGGCTGTAAATTTCCATATTCATATGCTTTTGTTGTTTCTGTTACTGCAATTGCTCTTGCTCTTGGCAATCCAAACAATTTATCATCAATTGCGTTTATCTCCTTTTGGATTTCTCATATTGTCAAATGGTTATCTATTCCATTTTTCAATGTATTCACCACATCCCATTTCGTTGTATAGCTTATTGCTCATTTGTAATTTGAAAGATTTAATTCTCACCATTCTTTTGCATATTCACTTGGCTTGTTCTTGTAATAATCTATTGCATTTTCTTTCAATAACTTACTGAATTTTCTGTAACTTCTTTTGTATCAATGCTCAAATACTTTCTCAATTGGTAACTGTAAATCTTCAATCATTTCATATATTCACATTGCTCTTCGGAATCATTCCATTGGATCATCTCCAAACACTTCATCTTTCCAATTTTTCTTGTCTTCTGGGTATAAATGCACATGCTCATTTTTCAGAATGTTGTATTCAATATTGATTATGTATATTCAGTTTTCGTATAAATCTTTCCAATTTTCATCAAAATATTTTTTTTGTTTTTTTAATGCTTTCTGAATTTTTGCATAAATCTTTGATTCTTTGTGTAATAAATTTCTGTAATCTTGTGAAAGCATGTTTTTATATCTCATCTCATGGTAAAACTGCATCCAATGCAATATCTTCTAATAATACCGCATTCCTTGAAACAAGTGGTTTATCTGCGTTTTCATCGTTCAATGGTTCAAGTCAACGATCTATTCTTGCTTCATTTATTGTTAATATTCATGTTTGAACATCTGCTCTTTGTCAATTGTACCATTCTTGTGTTTCTTTTAATTGCTCTGAATCAGATTTAATCCAATATTTTTCAAATAAATCTGGTCTGAACATCTGTAATAATTTGTTCAATATATCATCAAAATCTTCTGTGTGTGGCTTGATTGTTCACTCAATATATTCTTCTTTTACATTTTGTCCGTTGCTGTAATTCGTTTCTTTAATATATCATAACAATGCTTTTGGTACTCCAAACGCACTGCATATTTTATCTGTTGATAATTCTCTTTGTGCAATCTGTTCCATATCTTTTGCGGTCAATGAAAGCTGTTTAATATCTGTAATTCATCCACCAATAACAACTTTGTGGGCATTTGTACTTCATCTGAATTGTGCATTAAACATATCAACGGCGTTTTGCTGTTCTTCTTCTGTTAAATTTCCATCCAACAAAAGCATCATATCTGGTCTTGCACTGTTTTTATAGAAACTGTAATTTGTTTTCACTGCTTCCAGATCAAGAACTGCATCATAAAATATGCTTGTTAATACTCACATTCCATTCAGTGAATATACAATATCATCTTCAAACTTGAAAAATCATAATTGATCTGCTCTGAATTGTTTTTGTGTTCAATCTTCTTGAATTACATTAAATGCTCTAATTACTCATCATTCAACCACCTTTGTCACACTCCTTGAATCAATAACATGAAATCTGATTACTTGTCACATCAAATTTCTGATTGGTTCAATATATAATTCTCATGAAATCAAATAATTTCTCCAAAAATTTACTTTAAATTTCGGAAATGTTGGTTCTTTAAATAAATTCTGCACTTCACTTGTAACAACATTATCTGAAACAATCTGCAAATTATTATCAAGCAAATATATTCCATTCCTTGCAACACTTCATGAAATTTTTCTTACACATTCACGAATATCACCGTTTTTTGCATATAGATCATAAAATGTTTGTTTTGAGAAAACAACATTATTGTTGAATAATGGTGTCAAGTCTAATCAGTAATTGGAATTCAAACTTTTTTTGCTTGTATTAGCTTTTGTAATATTTCGGTTGAATATCTTCATGCATGATTATATTCATTTAAACAAATGCATTATAATCACGGATTGAAAATCACAAAGCTCATTTTATACAAAAAAACACGGCTTTTGAACCGTGCTTTTGTTTTTTGTGAAATTTTATGAACAAATTACTGAAATGAAGATTATTAAAAAGAAAAGTAAAAGTCGGTGGTATCGTTTCAAATCTTTCAAATGCATATCTTTGAATGATTTCTTTTTTTCTTCTTCTTTTGGTTTCGGTTCAAGTAATTTTGCATTTGGATCAATATATTTTATGAACTGATTACAAAATTCTCATCCATCATCTTCAAATGTGAAAAGGTATGTTCCTTTTTCATCTGCAAGTTCTATTCAATCTGTATATGCATTTGCTTTTATTGCATCTTGTGCTTTTATTACAACATTTTTTTCAATGCTCATAAAAATTATTCTTTTATCTGTAATCCTTAATTCTCATGGTCAAATTTTATCTACATATTTTTCTTTTTCGTATGAACCTTTTCATCATCATGTACTTACTGAAACACCTTTAAATAATCTTACTCTTCATCCACTATACCCACCTTGATAAACTGTTTTTTCTTTTATTAAATTCAAAAAAACATTGTCTTTTGAACAAATGATTTTTTCCTTTTCTTCTTTTGGCATTTTACGAGTGTGTGTAAATAAATTAATCACATAATAAAAAAACGGTCACATTTTGCAACCGTTTCATACGAAGTGAAATATTTATATTTTATTTCTCTTCTGGTTCAAGGTCAAGGTGTGGTAATTTTTCCACATCACAATCAATCAGATTCTTTAAATCTTCTGGATTAATTGCTTCAAGTTTTTTGAAATCCAAATCAAGTTCCTTTTTTGCATTGTTCAAAATTTCCACCCATGTGTTGTACCACTCCACATATCACTTTACTTGCTCTTGTGCATTTTTTGATTGTTGAATCAATCATTTAATCTGATTCATTGCTTGTGCAAGTGATTTAAACTGTTCAAGTGGTGTAATATCACTTGATGCATGTTGATCACGTTCAACCCTAAATTTTCCATCTTCCAATTTTGTGTAAATGGATTCTGGATTGAATGGTCTGTTTTCTTTTTCCATAATTATATTAATTAATAATTAAAAACTTTTTAAAAATCTGAAATAAAATACAAGTGGTCTTTCAATCTCTCAATTGATTTCTTGATTCACATAATGAATACAATCTTCACATCGTAAATGTCCACGTTCTATATGTTCACCACATCTTACACATCTATTCTTCAAACTTTTCATCAAGATTTTGTTTTTTTGTTTCAAGGTATTTTCGGAATTCACTCAATGGGATTTTTGTTGTTGGTGTAACTGTATCATCTTCATTTGTTTTATGGTGTAAAAATTCCAGAACTAATCTTTCAGCTCATAACAATTCCAATCATGCACTTTTAAAAGAATTTCGTGGTCTTTCATGTGAATAATCTTTTGGCTTTTGCATTTGTTTTAGAATGAAGCAATAAAAAATTTGTTCCTTGTTTCTTGTAATGTAAACAACATTGAATCAACCAGATCATCATGTTCACCGTTTGGAAATGCTTTTAATTCATCAATCAAATCATCATTTCACGGTGCAAAATAAACACGGTGTTCTTCAAATAATACTTGCTTTTCCAATAATCTTGTGGTTTTATCTTTGATTGTTTTCTGCTCTTGCACTGCAAGTCACATATTGGCAAATACTGTTTTCAACACTGCTTGATATGCAACCGTTTCAACAATCACTCTTTTTGCTTTTCGTTTATCGTATAATGCTTTCACGGTTTCACTTGCTCTTTTTATGTTCTTTTGGATTCCAATTAATCCAACACTTTCAAGAATGTAATGTTTATCACCAATGGATCATGTAACACATATTGCAAATTTATCTGTTCACTCTTTTTCACTTACGGCTGGATCAACTCAAACAACGATTTTATCAAACTTGTAATTTCTGCAATTGTGATCAATCTGAATCATATCTGCGGTGATTATATGCTGTCAATTGGCATATGGAATCAGTAAATAATTCTGATTGAATGAAATGCTTCATAATCTTCTTCTTTCTGTTTCAAGTGAAACATATCTTTTGGCAACTTCACGGATTCACTCATTCAATTTTTGTGCTTCTTCATCCGTTTCAACAAATCTATTCCAAACAATATTTTTTTGATCATCGTATATTGGCAAATTGATTATTTCCCATGTTGGATCGTTTTTTATGTGTTCTTCAAATCTTGGCACAATACCATCTTCATATATGGTGTTTCAAAGAAATATTATTTGTGTGCTTCATGTGGTTCATCCTAATACTTCATTCAACATGAACTCAAAATTTTTATCAATTTTCTTTTTGCTTTGGCAACTTTGGATTGTATCAACATCATCAAAAATCAATAAATCTGGTCTAAATTTTCCATCTGGTGCGGTGTAATTCTTTCAACGTGGTGATGTTCAAAGGCTCATTGCTCTTACATAACAGTTGTTTTCTGTGACAAATTTATCAATTCTTTTGATTTTCTTTTGTCCTTGTTTAATCACTGTTTCTGGGTAATACAAATTTCCGTAATCTCTACAAAATCTTTCTCACTGGTCTGTATCATTGATGAATGAATTGGCAATGTATGTTAAATTTTCTTCTGCATTGTCTATCGTTTGGCTGTACCGCATAATGTTTCTTCTGGTTTTATATGCAATGCAATATGAAACATACATTTGGGCAATTGTTGTTTTTGCACTTCATCTGAATCACTTGAAATAAACATTTTTTCATGATTCCAATGCTTCATAATATCTTTGTAAACATTTTGGTGTATCAAAACTGTAATACTCCATAAAATAGAATCTGCAAAAATCAAAAAAGTTGGTTGAAAAATATGTTCTTCTCAATAATGGGCTTCTTCTGAATATGTTTAATGCTTCTTCATCGTTCATTTATTTTTGATTTTATTGTAAATTCTTCATAAGAATTCTCATGCTTTTTCTCATTCGTGGGCTTTCAAGTGACAATTTACACAAATCTTTATTAAATTTGTGTATTCGTTATTTCTTCGGTTTTTGTCTTTATGGTGTATATGCAAATTGTCTTTACTTCAACATATCATGCAATAATCAATATTTCAATAATGCTGGTTGAAAATCTTTTTTACATAACTTGAATTTCTTTTTTTCGTTGCATTAATCCTTGTTTTTTCTTCCCTTGCTTTTGCTTTTCTTTTAGCATTTATGATCTTCTGCATTCACCTTACAAAAGAACCAAATGTATTTTTATTCAATGTGGTTGTTCTAACATATCAATATCTTTCCAAATCTTCATCATATGCATTCATTGTTTTTTCATACAAAATAAATTACTTCTTTTTTAATAATTGTTTTAATGCTTCCATTTCTTCATCGTTTAATTCTGTTTTTTCTTCTTTGTTGGTATTTTCAGTTTTTGAAATGTTGGTTGGTAATCCCATTTCAGTTCTTTTGATTTTCCAAATATTCATAATATCGTTGCTGTTGATTTTCCTTTTCTTTCACTCTTCATCTTCTTCATTCATCTGTTGAAATTGCTCTTCCATCCAATTCAATATTTCATCTCAAAGCATTTCATATCTTTCCATTTTATCAGCAACTTCTTTTGCTGTTTCTTTTCATTTCTTTTTCAATGCTTCTTCATAAATCTTTTGCTTGTATAATTGCTTTTCCTTTCACCATCATTTTGTTGCATCTGCAATCTGTTTATTCTTTGCTGTGTCTTTGTTGTAATTTTGTTTCAAAAACGGTTGCACTTCATCAAATTCAGAAAGCATGAATTCCATTTTGATTTTGTTCCAATCGTATTTCTGCTTTGGCATTTTCTTTTATCATGTAAATAAATTTGCTTGTTGTATTTCCCTTTTTGTGTTCACCTTGTTGGTGTATAATATTTCAAATACTTTACTTCTGCTTTTCATTTGCATGGTTCTTTGTTTTGTCATTGTTAATGCGATTTGGTGTGGATTTTCTTCACTCATGTATGCTTGATATGGTAATTCTCTGAATCGTTTATCCAAACTCTTGTAATCAAACGCTGTTTTCTGCACTGCATATGTTCACGTTCAACGATATGGTGGATCACAATATATTACAGTTAAATCTGCTGGCGTATTGAATAAAAGTTTCTTGTATGATGTGTTCAAAATTTCAATGTTCTCCAACCTTTCAATGTTCTGTAATCTTTCAATGTTCTGTAATCTTTCAATGTTCTGTAATCTTTGGATATTTTCTAATGCTTGCATTGTGTTCAAACTGTATATTCATGAATCACTGTATTCTTCCGCAAGATGTTTTAACGTTCCAAAGTCTGTTTTATTTTTTATATCCAATCTCCTTGCTTCAATTGTTTTTCACTCCAATTTTCGTTTAATTCAGATTTCTTCCAATAAACTGTAATCTTCAAACACCACCGCATAATGTAATGCTTTTTTTCGTGGTTCTAATTCCTTTGAATATGCGTATGTTTCACGTTTATTTCAGAAACTGAAACAAATACTCATTGCAACGGAATATGCATCATCTTTATTTTTCATTTCTTCAAATTCTGATTTACTCACTCGGCTGTTTCGGTTTTCTGGAATCCCTTTTTTGATTTGTTCCATCAAATTGCACATTCATTTATCCAGATCAACGTAATAAACTTTTTCAAATCACTGTTGCAACGCTTCAAAAGTAATAGATCACCCCCCCCCCAAAGATATCAAAGAAGAACTTGGCTTTCGGATTTTCATTTCTGATAAATCTCACAATATCTTTGGCAATTTTTCTTTTACTTCACATGTATGGTATTCATAATCACTCCATATTTTCCTTGTTTAATTTTTTAAATTTTTTACTCTTTCATATTCTGCATTTTTCAATTTGTAATATTCAATCATCTCTTCCAATTCCCACGTTTCAATTTCGTATGCTTGTTTATCATGCTTCATTGCTTCCGTTTTTTCTACTCAATAACGATTCACCATGTATAATGTGTATTCAATGTAATTTCCGTTCAACGTTACATTACACCTTTGACATCATGCGTGGCAATTATCTTCATCAAATCTGTATTTCATGTTTTTTCTGGATATGAAATGCATGTTTTGTGCTTTTTTTCGTGGCATTTTTGCACCACACAAAGGGCATGTAACCATTCCATGTTTATCACAATCTCTAAATCTGATAAACCTTGAAAAAACCGCATCCAATTTTTTTACAACCTTTGATCTTGATAATTTTGATTTTTCTTTTTTGCTTTTCTTTGGCATAAATGAAAACACCTTTGAAATAAATCAAAGGTTCTACAAAACATTAATTACTTATGCATACACAATTTATAATTAAAATCTTGCTGTTTTCAAAATCTTATTTTTTAAACATCGTTGCATTGAACTCTTGTATTCTGTAATCTTCAAGCTCTTTTTCCACTTTTGCAAATCTTTTTAATAAATCGTTGTATTCTATTTCTTGCATTACAGTGGTTTTTCTCAATTGCTTGATTTCTTTCTGCAATTTCTCATTTTCTTGCTTTAATTTTTCTTCTGGATTGATCATATTTTTATAATGATATGTTAAAATTTTTGCGTTTTTTTAACATGTAATGATTCTCATGTTAATTTTTTCCCAAATCTTTTAATTGTTTTTGCAATTCTTCTATTTGTTTTATTAAATCTTGTTTTATGCACTAAATTCTTCTATTACTTCATATTTTCATTGAAGTATATACATTTTGGCTTTTGCTGTTTCATAATCTAATAAATCAGTAATATCAGAATAATTTGTTACTCTTTCTGGTATATCTCAAGCAGTTTTAGTAAATGTAAATCATTTCTGAATTACATATTTCTTTCCTACTTTTATTAATCTATACTTTTCTTTTTTCTCATTTTTATCTCATAAAACATACATTCAATCATCACTATATCATATTACATCTTTCATCTTTTTTAATAAATTAAGTAAATAAATCTGATTACTTTAACATAGATATTAAAAGTTTCATTGGATTTTCTGATATTGATAAATGCATTATGATATTATCCACAGGTCAAACCCAATCATTTATATCCCAATACAAATCTGAAACTTTTAGCCTTTCCAATGTCATTTTTTTGTGATTATATAACCATTCTATAAATCAGAATTCTTTGCTACATATCCAACCGTTAGTTCACTGACTTCGCCATCCTCATTCTGATATTCTATCATATTCATCTATCTTCCATTTTTCGCACTCCTCTGCATCAGATAGGTCTTCATACTCATTCAATAACTTTATAAGTTTTTCCATTTTTACTTTAATTTTTAATCTAAAATTCATTTGTCTTTAAACACTAATATTTGTTCAATTATTTCTGCAAGAATTTCTTCAACTGTTCGTTTCTTTTCATTCTCACAAAATTTGAATCAATATGCTCAATGATATGATGCATAATCATCACAATGTCCATAATCCCATCCCAACCATACTCAATCACTCCGTAAATCTTCTCATTTCAGCTTTTTTCAGAATGTGAATCACCAATGCACTGTTTGATTTGGTATTGCATCGTATCATTCCCACAATACCATATCTTTTAATCGTTTATTCTCATCTGGAACTCTGATATATGCACATGGATTTCATAATTCTCAATGAAATAAAATTCTGATTTCAATTCACATAAATTCTCATTCAAGCAAAATTCTGGATCATTTCTTATACATTTTATCATAATCAATTTCTTCATAATCGTATTTGTAATTTTTTATTGTTTCTACAATATCTTTTGCAATTTCTTTAAAGTTTGTTCTATCACTCATGCTGTTTTTTACATTAAATAAATTATTTCTTTTTCTTTCACATGTAATATTGAACTAAAACATGTGCAATTTCTTTCATTCTTTTAATGTTTTGTTTTTCATTTTCTGATAATTTTCCCAATTCTTCACTCAATTTTTCTGCTTCTTTTTTGTCCATCTTTATGTTCATTAATTAAATGATGTAACACCGTGTTCTTCAAAATCAATCAAATTCAGCATCATCATAATCTCATCATAATTTGCTTTGATCATATCTATATGCAAAATCTTTTCTGTATTCAATGTATCAAAAATATTTCAATCTGTCTAATTCATACCAGTAATCCACATCTGGATCATATCATACATAAATTTCTTCTAATCATGAGATTGTCCAAAATATTTTTTCATGTTCTTTTTCCAGTTCACTTTTCCATATTTTGTAATCTTGGAAATTGCGTGGTCTTCTTACGTGGCTGTGGCTTTCATACATTGATATTGCATGTTTCACATCAAATTTTATCATCTGCAACTTGTACATCATTGTAAATCGTGTATAATATACACTTCTGGAATGAATATTGCTTCAAATAGATCAATTCCAAACACAAATAATCAAACAACTCACAATCAGAATGGAATAATCAAAAACATTGCTAATGGTGATCGTTCTTCATCTGCTTTTATGATTTTATATCACCCATAACAAGATAATACAACTGCAATAATGCTCAAAATAAGCAAAAAAGATTCTTTAAATATTCAATATGTTGCATATCTTTGGAATAAATCTGCAAGATATGGTGGAACAACTTCAATTCATTTTTCCAATAATTCCACCAAATC
>OCVV010957182.1_pt1 | contig 15213 bp, 16 predicted proteins | sample 1539721 | NCBI WGS metagenome assembly OCVV01 (sample SAMN02144230, study PRJEB22623) | gut metagenome | biome: sheep rumen | host: Ovis aries | place: New Zealand
CGTCCTTCCAATCTTTTTTGTATCGCAATCCCACCAACCGCCACAATTATGTCATCAATCGGTCCTGGGAGAACATCTGGAGAAATCACATACAGAACAATTAAGACAAATAGCATACCTTTTAAAACATCATTCATAATTTTTTCTCCTTTAAAAGATTCAAAACAACATCATTTCAGCACTTACTTCTTTCTACTTATCCTTTTTGCCGCTTCCCCCTTTCCTCACAATCTCAATTCCTATCTTTGCCGCAAACCCACTCTGCCTCCTCGCCTTCTCAGCCACCCTGATTGCAAGCACCCTCTCTTTCGCCGTCATCTCATCTCCTCCTTTATTTTATGCCGACTCCAGAACCAGCCCCTGAAGGAACGCCCCCAGTGACATCGTGAGCGGCTCCTCATTTTTCTCGCGGGTACGGTTACGCTCGATCAGCGTCCGGTAGTCCTTCTGTGTCTCCAGCTTCGCAATCAGGCGGGCGGTGTTGTACGCATCGGCAAGACCGTCGTGCAGGTGCCCCTCTGGATCTATCTCCGCGAGGTCCAGGGCCTCAGCCAGCTTCAATGCCCTCGGAGACTCGAGCCTCTCGCTGAATTTTGCCTGGTAGTCAACCCAATTTGTCTGGTTAAGGAGCAGGTCCCAGCAGACATTTTCCTGACATTTGCAGAGAATCTCGTTCCGGATCTGATAATAATCCGTGTCGCTCCATGAGTAGAAATCCGCCCCATCCTCGCCAACCCACTGAACCATCCTCTGCAGCGCCTCCTCGATGTCCGGCGCCTGCTTCACCATCTGCTCGGTGATGCCGGTAAGGTCTTTGATGAAAAAGTCGACCTTTCCGTAGCGGGGCCTTACATATGTTGAAAATTCATCCACGATTTCGTAGGAATCATTCAGTTTCACAGCTCCGATTTGAATGATCTCGTGCCTGTAAGGAAATCTGGTGCTTCTCATCTGGACTCTGCACATCTCTACATCGAGCACAACGTGCGTCTTCATAAAAAATGAACTCCTTTCTCGTCTCTGTTGCTTCTCCGTACTATGTATATCGGCGATACATCTCGGGGACTATTTAAAAAGATGTATTAAGTGTACCTCACGCACCCCGGATTCACCATAACAGCGGGTATGAAATAAGGGCTTCATTTCCCACAATAAATGCAAAAAAACATCATGATCCGTAAGACCATGATGTTTCTTCGCTTTCCGAAAAAGTTTACTCGTTGCTGCCTGAGACAGTTTTTTCAAGGCTTATACAGAGCTTCAGGTTAACTTTGTGGCAGATTTCATTTAAGGAACGTATTGTAAAGTTATATTCCCTGCTTTCCCATTTTGAAACCATCCCCTGCGAAACACCCATATACGCTGCAAACTCCGACTGTGTCATTCCCATCTCAAGCCGGCACCTCTCGATTTGAGCAGATATTTTTGCCAGTTCAACGATAGTTTTTGCCTCCGCAGCAGAAATGCCTTCCGTTGCCCAGTTGTTTTTTTCTGCGTCGGCTATTTTTTCTGAAAATCCCATTTATCATTTCACCTCAAATTCTTCATTTATAAGCAGTAGCCACATCTGTCACCATACATACAGGTCCACAACAGTTTCTTCAGGATATCTGCTATTACGTATTCGTCAGAGATTCCTGATCCTTATGTATTATTCTGATTCCACATATCAAGCCCCTTTACCCACATTATATTACCTATAAGTAATATTATCAATATTTTCTTACCCATGTGTTCTTTTTTAATGTCTCAAATCCTGGCCTCGAAGGTGGATACCCGAATTTGTCAAGCCGTGTTACCGCAGACAAGCTGATAAACGTTGTACTTGCAAACACAGAAGATACAAGAAGGAGTTGACTTACAGCAGTTCTTATATATGATGTCAAAATAAAAGGCCCGGCCACACAAATTCACCCAGGCCGGGTCTTTATAGTCTCTTTATGAATGCATCAGCGGAAAACAATTCCTTTGATACAGCTTCAATCTAGTAGTCGCTTTTTTACACAGGATTACTTCCTGTTCTTTATTACCGTCGTGATAACTTCTGTGCCCGTACTTGGATACCGGGTGATAGATTGCCTCATTTCGCTGGTCATTATCTTAACAACCTGCTTCCCCGATGCCGTTACTTCCGCTGTAAACTTATCACCTGGCTTTGATAAAAATCCGCTCAATGTTTCTTTTAAAAATCCGGGTAATTGTTTCATAATGTTCCTCTCATCTTAGACTGTTTGATATTTCTTACAGGTACTTATGTAACCAGTCAGGCATATTCGGATCATCCATAGCCCACGAATCTTCTACGCGCTCTTCCTCTTCCCAGTTATTTTCATGACCATCGAAGAATTTCTGTCTGTGGCATTTGTACTTAACAACTTCACCTCCCTCCAGTCTGTATTCATTCCAGTAATAATTCTGCTTGCCATGGCCTTTCCATTCATTTGTCTTATAAATTGTCATTTTGATTTCCCCTATTCTTCTATCATTTATGCGCACTTATTATAATCAGTTTTCGCACGCCGCCTTCTTCTTTTAGACCGATCCAGCACCTCAATCTCATATTCCTTTTCAAGATACTTTATGTACATAGGAATCTTATACATCGTTCTGATAACATCAGTATCCTTCTGAGCTTTTGAGAAATCGATCGCCTTTTCAAGAGATGGCCTTTTCGAATAATAATCGTGAACGCTGCTGCGATACTCCTGGCTGAACATATAATAATTCTTATTGTCTGAGATGATGAAAAAAGAATGTATTCCCGATCTTGTCACCTCACAGTAGATCACCGGTTTCATAAAAGTATCCTTTCTTTCATTGTTTGATAAACTCTCATCAGATCACAAAGACAACTTCTATTAAGATGTAACTGCCGCCGTTTTTTAACGGAGGCAGTTACGCACGGAGTTATTCTTTCTTAAAATACGTTCATCCCTGGCATTTCATCATCTTCAAACAGTCCCAAATATGTATAATCGTGATAATGCTGCCCGTCATATTCGTAACCGGTATAAGGATATCCTTTCTGTGTTATACCCGTATATGGTTTGAATTCAGCTTCTGCCTCTTCCCTGGTATAATAATCAGCGTCAAACCATACTCCCTCTTTTTCCTCATCCCAGCCAATTTTTGTTGCTTTAAATACGTGTCTCATCTTATTACCCTCACATTGTCCTTCCAAGCTGTTTCTGTGCCGCAATCCCGCAAAATGCAACAATCACGTCATCAACCGGACCCGGGAAAAAATCTACCGGAGAAATCACATACAGAACAATTAAGACAAACAGCATACCTTTTAAAACATCATTCATAATTTTTTCTCCTTTAAAAGATTCAGAACAACTCATCTTCCGCGCTTACTTTTTTACTTATCTTTTTTGCCGCTTCCCCCTTTCCTCACAATCTCAATTCCTATCTTCGCTGCAGCCTCCGGCTGCCTCCTCGCCTTCTCAGCCACCCTGATTGTCAGAACCCTCTCTTTCGCAGTCATCTCACCTCCTCCTTTCCTTTACGCCGGCTTAAGAACCAAATTTGTTGGCCCTCATCTGAAGAAGATGTATTAAGTGTACCTCACGCCCCCCGAATTCACCATGACAGCGGGTATGGAATAAGGGCTTCATTTTCCACAATAAGTGCAAAAACACCATGATCCGTAAGACCATGGTGTTTCTTCATTTTCTGAAAACGAACTTATCTGTTCATCCTTTCCTTCGCCGCATTATACGCGTCCATATCAATATCGCCGGATGCGAGCTTCTGCTCGGACCAGAGCTGCAATGTCTCGACCGCGAGTGAAATGCGCTCCAGCTCATCCTGAATCTCAATGAAGTCTTCGACCTCGTCCGCCTCGATCTTCCCGTCCACGGTGATCTCGATCAGGCGCTCCTGCCGCTTCTTCACGGAATTCAGCGAGGCCAGCATCTCCAGCACAATCTGGGAGAGATCCTTGATTTTGACCTCCGGCACGTACTGTCTGCCGATCTCGCATTCATTTGCGCAGAAATAGTTGCAGAGCTGCGGATCCTGATACTTCTCCGCCATCCTCCTTTCTGAGTTTTCCGTTTGAATTATATGATCTTATTGTAATTGCAGGACCATATTTTCACCATCACAGCAGTTATGGAATACAGACGCGTATTTCCACATAAAATGCAAAAAGCACCCTGATCCTCAGATCACGATGCTTTCTCTCATTCTGCGGGGTTACCGACAGTTCTATTTTCTTTTCTGCCTTGCCAGGTTGTACGCTTCCAAATCGATTTCACCAGAGGAGAGTTTCTGTTCTGACCACAGCTGCAGGGTTTCGACTGCTATGGAAATCCTCTCCAGCTCATCTTGGATCTTTATGAAGTCCTCAATTTCGTCGGCCTCAATCACTCCGTCTGCTGTGATTTCAATCAGACGCTCCTGCCGGTTTTTCACAGAGTTCAGGGATGCGAGCATTTCCAGGACAATCTGGGAGAGGTCCTTGATCTTTATCTCCGGCACATACTGTCGGCCGATCTCGCATTCGTTTGCACAATAATAGTTGCACAGCTCCGGAGCCTGGTACTTATCGGCCATGATGATGACTTCGTCCGGGTGCGCGATGAATTTTCCGCTTTCAATGCGCTCTATTCTTTCAGGGGGGATTCCGTCCAGCAGCTCGCTGGCTTTTTCCCGGCTCAGCTCCAGTTCTTCGCGCTTGAGCTGGTAGATGGTTTTGTTTGGTTTGGTGGATGAGCGGGGCATTTTATTTCCCTACCTTCTTTTCATTTATACTTTTTTGCGTTGTTCTCTTTATAGCAACATTTACATTACTCCGCATCTCTGAACCTGTTAAGTATATAATCCTCTAACTGCATTCCTGCATTTCTCAATTCCTTCAGCTCAGAATCGAACTCATAAACACTATCCTGGCTGTCGACAAGATAATAATCTCCTTCGCCCTGGTTCTCTATAGCGATAAGACCCTTTGTCTGACCAAAATATTTATGCAGGTATTTTGTCTGTTTTACGAGATCCGATTCTAATCCCTGTCTGGCTGTTACACCATACAGTTCAACATAGTTAAACATAAGGTAGCCATATGTAAGCAAATATTCTGCAAGCTGCTGACCTATCGCGACACCGACTTCTTTTTCGATTAAAAGAAGATCTCTTTCTACTATTAGTGAGTCGCTGTATTCTACGCCGTTTTTCCTAATATACTTATCAAGTTTTTCCATTACTTCATCCCCTCTGCTCTGCTGCGCCAGTGAGCTTCTCTCTGGCCTTGATACTCCTTCTTCTTCTCAGGATCTTTTCGCCAACTTTCACCTTGCCTTGGATGGAGCACAGCATCGTTACCGTCACCATGCTCAGAATTCTCACACAGTTCTGCGAATGGAGCATCAAACTCCTGCTTCATGTGGTGAAGTGTGATTTTTTCACCTGTTTTAGAATCGATCGCTGATAAGCCCTTTGCCATCCTTTCTGAATTCGTCATTCCTGTCTTGGGATCCACATAATCCAAATCAATGTTTTTTACCAGGCACTCACGTCCATTAACGATAACCTCGTGTAAATCAACTTCTTTATATATCTTATATTGTGCCATAGACTCAATATAGCTGATAATTTTATCCGACCACCCTGTCTCTTCCTCTATCTTACTCTTTTCCTCTGCGGTCAAGCCCTGTTCAACGCGAGTATTCTTCACCTCATTATCTTTTCCGCCTGGATTTGCTGCCTCCTTTGACAGTTCTTCCTTCCAAAAACTCTTCGCCTCTCTCGGAGTCGTCCCCTCCTCCGGTTTAATGTTCTTAAACCCCTCCACACCGGGGCGCTTCATCTCCTTCGTTTCCCTTAATTCCGCTGACCTCTCAGCTACAGTCATGCCTCCGATCTCACTCATCACAATACACCACCTCTGTTCCGATAAATCTCCGTATACCTGCAAAGAAGATCCTCGTAAGCTGAATCCCTTTCTGCTTTCTCACACAAAACAAGTGCTATAACCTGGTCTATCTGCTTCCTGGAATACCCTTTTACAGAAGGGACAAGGTTTTCGGTCACAGCCTCCACCCATTCACGAATATCTGCCTGCCTGGAGGCGGCTTCAATTGCCTTTTCTGCTCCCAGGAAATCATAAGCCAATCGGCTTAACGCTTCAAATGCACCGTCTTCTCCGCTCTCCAGATAATCCAAATAGTCGATCTTTACAAGTGTACTCAACTCTGATTTAAGAACCTGCTCCTTTAATTCTTTAAGCCCTTCCCGGTCCTCTTTCAGAACGCTTTCCTTGTTCATAACGCACTCAAGCAACAATTCTGATACTTCATCCTCATGCAACAAAGCAGAGTCTCTTTCACCGGAATACTCATAGATGCCGGATCCTGTCTCAAATCTGTCAACCTTACATAGGACAGGTTGTACCCATTCATTCTGATAAACCGCCGCAACCCCTCGCGGGAGTCTGGCCAGCTCGACAATCTGATTATCATTCAAATAAGCCGCTTTCCCGACAAGCTCTCGGTCTCCTTGATCCGGAAGTCTCATGATGATTTTTGTGTTTGTATTTCGGATTGCCGCCATGTCCAGAAGTCCGGGGGCCTGGTCAACGATCACAAAGCCCTCTCCATAAGTTCGCATCTCTGCTATCGCATTTGAAATCATCTCAACACTCTTGCCCTGCAGATTTCCGCTTTCCGAAGAAAAGTCAGAAGATGACCGCCTCAAGATATTATGAGCTTCTTCAAGAACCGTAATGTGCTTTAGTGTCTGGTTTAACCCGGATGCAGAAGCCATGCGGTGCTCCTGAAGCTTTAATACAAGCATCCCCATAATAAGCGATTTTGTCTCGCTTGATCCAACGCGGCTGAGATCAACGATAACATTCTTGTCAAATAAATCCCTGTTGGATATTTCATCACTTCCAAAAATGATCCCATTGATCCCATTTGTCAGCGACTGCAGCCTTGTGAGAAGCGACCCTTTGTACGCGCCTTTGTTCTCAGCATCATACTCGCTGGATTCGATAATGATCTTAATATTTCTGGCTACATCCGCGAATGTCGGATACAGTTTTTCCCCATACTTATTGATTGAGCTTCTCAGATTCCATCCGCAGTCCTCATAAGACTTCTCGATGGCATTCTTCAAGACCGCCGGCATAGCTGCATACATCGGCCAGCATACGTTGAATATCTCCACCAGTCGATCCAGATGCTCAAAAATATGAATTTCCTCCGGGAAGCTGAACGGATTAATACGGAGCATAGGACTCAAATATGGATTCGTTCCGTACACACTGACGCTGTGATCCGACCCGAACAGATTCTTGTATTCTCCCTTTGCCGGCTCAATCACAAGGAAATGCACCCCTTGTTCCATAGCCTCGCTAAGAATCGTATATACGGTATTGCTCTTTCCGGATCCGGTGCTGCCCGTAACAAATACGTGCGAACAGAGCGAATTCTTATCAAGTAAGACCTCTGTCTCCTCCGTGCGATTCATGTGAAAAACATTTCCGAGACGAATTTTTTCGTTATCATTCTCCTCCTCATAGCTGACAATGTTTCTCCCAAACTCAGCGCACTCAAGCACGGGGAATCCCGCTACGGATTTCTTCGGAAAATTCAAAGAATACGCCAATTCTTTTCCGGAGAGCATTGTCGTCGCGCTGATGATTCCCGGATAGGCATTCCAATCGGAGCCTTCTACGGCGATTGCCGGATTCAGGCCGAAAATCGGGTGACGCAGTTCTCGTAAGTATTTACAGATTTCCCTTGCATCATCGCTCTCATCTCCCATGTCCCCTCTCCACAGGTTGACAGCGGTATGAGCCATATAAGACTGCTCTCCCTGCGTCAGGGCAAGGTAAGTATGCGCTACATTATTTGCCACTGTGATATCTTCACTCAAAACATACGCCGCAAATCCCCACATGCCGAGCGCAGTACTCTGGTCATAGCGTTTCATCTGCTGCTCGAGGATCTCCAGCGTATGTTTGATTGTATAGTTTGTAAATGTCTGCGTCACACCTTCGTCTTTTCCGACCGTAGCGCTCACATTTGAAGACCGGGCGAAATTTGCGCCGAAATTTCCTCCTGCGTTTACGCCCCTGTATCCGCCGTTTGTCGTCGTCACGGTATTTGTGACAGCTTTTCCCAGTGTGTTTGTAACTGCTCTTCCCAAAGAATTGGCAATAGCGGAGGAGGCCTGCTTTGTAACAGAGTTCATGACAGTGTTTGCTGCAGTCTTAACGGTAGAAAGAGTTTCCCCGGTTAATATTGAATTCGCCACTGATGAGGAACTTGTATGTGATGTGGTTTCTGAAAAGGCATCGGAGATTCCCTGCGTCACGGTATCAGAAACGCTGGTGCCGTTGGCGATTGCTTCGCTGGTGCTTGTTCCATGTGCAGTGGATACATTAAAACCGATTCCAGTCCCTTTAGTACCAACGTTAACTCCTACTCCACCCTGAGTAGAGCTGTTCTCTCCGCTGGTCACTGTGTGGTTAGTGCTTGTTGAATCTGAATGTGCTCTCGAATACTGCTCCGTACGCGAAGAACCACTGCTGCTTGCATCACTCTGTCCTATAGTCTGCGTATTCGTCGTTGACTGATTATGTGCAATTCCCTGCGCATCGCTTTCCGTCTGCGAATCCCCTTTGGTCTCCCCTTTTGACTCCGACTCCGTCTCTGTTCTGTTCTGAGATTCTGACTCTGCGGTAGACGTCGAGTCAGTCCGGGCATTGCTGTTCGCTACGCTCGTATTTCTCCCAGCCTGAACCCCGGCACTCACTCCGGCGTTGATTCCAAATGTGGCGGCAGAATTTGTCGAATCAGATTCATGGTATGTATAATTTGTCTGCCATCCGGCATAAGGGGCAAGTCCCGAATACAATTCTGCCAGATGAATTTTGAAGTTCTCCACGTCTTTAACCGGTGTGGCGAGCAGAATCAGCGTATACTCTTTTTCCTTGGAATCAGGAACAATTCCGTCCAACAGTTTTTCGATTGTCTGGCTGACAAACTTCTCTGACTTCTCTCCGGGAATGTTGGAAGCTGTTGCAACGGAATATTTTTTTTCATTTTTCAGGAACGGAATAACGCCTCTCCCGTTTTCCTGCTGAATCTCTGAACCCGGGAAATTACCCTTAATTGCTTCGAGAAGCCTCCTGCGGTAGTTCTCAACATCAACATTATCGGAAGCATTCTGGGCATTGGTGACCGCAAGGTACACTTCCGTACCTTTCATCGTCCGATGAAAGACCAGTCCAATATTACACTCCTCGTTGGAAAGCACTTCATAGACATTGACCAGTTTCTCAAGACTGTTTTCTTCTTTATCCGTCACCCACTTGGTAATATTAAAGTAGCGGACATTGTATTCCGGCTTAAACGTCTGCCCATATTCCAGGTCTTCCCGCACCGGCGAGTACAGGTCATGGATATGCTGCAGATACTCATTGTAAATCATAACACTGCCGGCAGCCAGCAGCCTCTGTGTTATGGCGTCCGCACTGTTACCTGTCATCTCCGGGATTTCAGAGAAGTATTTTTCCCGGTTTTTCTCCATCAGTTCAAGCTGCTGCGGACTCAAAACAGACAGTTTGGAAACAGTGTCGGCTGCTTTTACTGCAGTCTTTACGCCGGCCCGCTTAATTAATGCTTTTATTCCCATGGTTCACTCCCTTGATATGACCTGCAATCAAATCTGTTTCCAATCCATCATTGCTTCCAATTTGACCGTGTATTCTTTCAAACGATTCTCACGTTCGATCAGCTCCTCAATTTTTGCTGTCGTCTCACGAATCTGTTCCGCCAGCCTTGAGAGTTCCGGACTGTATTCAACGATATTCTGAGTGATGACATCCAGAAGATCTGCAATCCATTTATGTGCGCTTTCGCTGTGGCTTACCTTTATAGATTCATATCGATTCGTTGCGTTTCTCTTGAAGTTATCATTGTAGGTTGCTGCCAGACTGTTGATATTCAGATGATCCGCCTGCCAGTGAATCACACCGAGATTGATGCTGAACTTGAATTTCGCAGCATTAAATATCTCTTCTGTCGGCTTCTCTTCAAATGTCAGCTTCTCATAGTTAATGATAATACCTTCCAGTTCCCTCCTGCGAGCTTCCGTCAGCACCTCTGAGCCTGCTACTGTATTAGCCAAAGCCGTTCTGAGATTCTCTGTCTTCTCCGTCCAGAATTTTCGTGATTCTGTATCAAGCATCTCAAAGATCTCATGCAGGCGCTTATCATACTGCTCTCCGACATAACCCGCCAATTCATCTGCTGTCTTCACATCGATTTGATGTCTGCGTTCCAATTGGTCAATGACCTGATCGGATGCATTTTTGAAATCCTTTTGCAGCGAGTCAAACATACCTTTTAGGTCCAGCTTCCCTTTGCCCGGTTTGAAGTTTGAGAATACGTTTCCGATTGAGTCCTTTAGCGCATCCTGTTTCTCATTAAATCCAAAGGCTTCCTCGTTCACCGCCGTCAGTTCCTTCTCTTTCTCTTTTAACTCTTCCGTCGAGAAAGTCTCGTTCGCCTGTACGAGAAACGTTCCCATATGCTCCGGATAGTTTTTGGTATTTTCTTCTTTCTGACCCTCAGCAGTTTCCTCCAACTTTTTTATCAGTTCCGCTTTATCGGTCTCCAATTTATCCCGGATTGTCTGCCTGAATCCTACCTGAGAGTTCTTCTCTTTTGCGATCTCCTCTTCTGTAATGCTGATGATTCGTTTCAGGAACATCTGTGACTGAACGCATTTATTATATGCGGCATACTTTCCGGCAAATGTCACTATCTCTGTCTCGACGCTGAAAAGACCGCTGTTTGCATACACCAGATCCTCCTGTTTTTCAGCCTCTTCGTCCGCCCTCTTTTTGATTTGAGCCGGCATGATGTTAAACTTATACAGAGTCTTATATCGCCTCTCCTTCGGATTGCTGTACTTATAGATCTGGTCGTCATAGATCTCTGCATAGAAATCATCGATAAAATCGCCCTTATTTTTAGCTCCGAGTCCAAGAATAGAAGACAGATAATAAATCCCTCCTGAATACAGATTTCGCGGTATGGATTGATTCAGAATGCGCTGCTGCTCAGACAGGGTGGAATCCCTCCTCTGCAGCCCAGGTCCATCTGCCTTATTAACAACAATCATAGTGAATCGATCATCCAGTTCTTCCATATCATGAATGATATGGTAGAGATTCTCGTTATCCGTGCTGTCCAGAGAGTCCGGTGTAGAGAGAAAAATCGGAAGACCGTTTGTCATGCTGGCCATCGCCTGTTTCAAAACCTTCAGATGTTTGGCGTTTGATGCAGAATTGGATCCGGGCGTATCAAAAATCACAAACGGATGCTGAGATTGCGCCAGCACTCCCTTCGTAAACGGCATCTCCACTTCTATCAAATCAGAGACAGCCTCATCACTAAGATCAGCATCTTCATAATCGTTAATGATTTCCAATGCCTTTTTTACTCGCAGCACAATGCTGTCGTTATCCATGTCAGACAGCGACTCCAGCAGCAACTGAGCAAGCTCGTTATTATCCTTCTCAAAATCAAACCTTGTATGCCCTTCTGTAAAGTGCAGATTTATCTCTTCTCCCCTGCAGGTACACCTGACACGAGCCCGATCGCTATATTTTGATCTGGAAATCTTGTATATTTTAGCAGTGACCGGTTCAATCCCACTTTTTAAGATCTCACTTCCAATCAAAGCATTAATAAATGTGGATTTGCCTGCACTGTAGTTTCCCAACACACAAACCGGAACCACATCGCTGGAAGCATCCGAAAACCTGGCAAGATCACGTTCGATTTTTTCCTGATTCGCGCTCTTCATGATGAGCGGACTCATTTCCTGAAACAGTTCCTTGACTTCAGGAAGAATGTCGCGGGCATTTTCAAGCCCTATATCCGAACGGATCGGCTTTATCTGATATTCATAGCCGCCGCCTGAGCACACTTCTGCCAATTCGAGATACTCATCTGTAGAGCCCTCGAAATATATTTCAATCCCTTCCCCGGGTATTCCATACTCATCGATAATGATATCTACTATTTTCTTAACCTTGAACGGAAAGAACCCTTGTGTCAACTCATTGCTGAGAAGTCGGCTGTTTCTGTTATTTGCATAATTGATCTCATCCCATTCGCTGCGCTCTTCAACCCATTTCTGGTATCTGACTTCTTTCTGATAGGGGTTGCTGATAATTTTAATTTTAACCATAATTCACCTCATCACTGGCTGCGGGCTTTCATCCGGAGATTCATTATGCCTTTGAGCCTGCTATAATGATACTCGCAGACTTCCGGGATTTATATACCCCAAATCTTTCCAAACGCCTCCCCGCGCCCGGAAACCCAAAATACATACTGCAATTCTACCACTTCACCCGCCATCCGTGAACGCATACCTGTAAATAGTTACTAAAATTTTACATTTGGAAATATGTTCCTGCCCGGCCCGAAAATACAAAAAGAGCGCCAGCCACCCGGCCGGCGCTCCCGCTGACTCCGTATAAATCCTTTTCCCTATCAGTATTTCCGAATCAGCTTCCCAAGGTATTCGCGATATTCATTTACCACCTCCTCCGGCCCGGCGATTGTCATTCCCTCGCCGATCCCGGTCACCCAGCCGAAGAACTGAGGGCTCACCGCCACGGGGACATTCACGCGGAAGCGGTCCGGCGGCTCCGGAATAATCGAGACATCCCTGCCGAACCGGTCGAGGGCCACGCCGATGAGCGACCGTTCGCAGCTCAGGCTCACCGTATAGTCGACGCCGCCGAACATCCCGAAGGTCTTCTTGGCATACGCCGGCAGATCAAAACCCTCAAACTCTTTCCGGCCGATGCGCGCGGCATCAAGGATCTCCGTGTTTTTCATTTTATCGACGCGGTAATGGCGCACGCAGGTTTCGCCTGCAATTTCTGTGCAGCCGATGAGGTAGTAATTTTCATCCTCCCACATCAGCGCCCAGGGGCTTACAATATATTTTTCGCCGTTCTTCCTGACCTTGAGCTTCTTGTCGAGGGTCCATTCACAGTACTGAAAGGATATCCGGACATTCCCGCTGATCGCAGCGTGTATCTTGTCGACATTGTAGTAGACGGACTTGCTCTCCGCCTTGACACGGTTGCGGATAAACACCTGCCGCTGGAGCTGCTTCGCCTTCGACTCGCCGGTCAGAGACTCGAGCTTACGGATCAGTTCATTTGACTTTCTGGCTGAAATAAACTTGGAAGACTGAACCGCGTCGACCAGCACCTTCAGCTCGGGCAGCTCAAACTCCCGGGAACTCAGATAGAATCCGACCCTCGGAATCGTCTCGATATCCATTCCGAACTGGCGAAGGATACTGATGTCCGAGTAAATCGCCTTGCGCTCCGCATCGAGGCCGCAGGTCCTCAGATAACCTACGATATCGCTCGCGGACAGAATGTGCTCTTCATCGGAGTACCTGAGCAGTATTTTCATGACACAGAGCGTCCGGAGCCGCTGGGGGCTGAGCTGTGGTTCTGACATGGTTCACCTCTTTCAATCACTTGCCCTGTCGGATACTGACTATATAATAATTAAAGTGTTGTCCCAAAGTACGGACCAGAGGCCGCGTATTGCCAATATCTTCTCTTGTTCTTCCGGAAAAAAACAGCGGCCTGCCCATCTGACATAGCAGGCCGCTGCTTTCTTACTTAACTACCGGCTTTTTATCCACTCCTCAACAAAATACAGCGGTACATTGGTCACCCAGCCCTGTTCCGCGTATCCGGCCATAGAAAACCGCCAGCCCGTCATCCCGGGATTGTCATCCACAACCCGCCTGAGGCTTTTTGCTTTCAGGTTCTCCTCTGCCTTCACTTCAATCGGATGCAATCCGTCCTTCTGCAGCAGAAAATCAATCTCCAGCGTAGAATTCTCTTTTGAATAGTAATAAGGGTTCTCTCCCAATGAGATCATTTGCTGCGCAATATACTGTTCTGAGAAAGCTCCTTTGTACTCAGAAAAAATCCTGTTCTCAACAAGGATGTCTTTTGCAGGCACGTCACTCATGGCGCCGAGGAGACCGAGATCCAGCATGAACAATTTGAAGGCTCCGAAATCCTCATAAAATTTCAAGGGAGACCCGATCTTCCTTACCCGATTCACACGATAAATCAGACCCGCATCCTCTAACCATTGCACGGCATCCTCAAACTCTTTAGCACGTGCTCCGGATTTCAGGACACTGTATATAAATTTCTTATTCTCTTTCGCAAGCTGGGAGGGGATCGCATTCCAAACCATCCGCACCTTGGCCAGCTGACTGACAGGTATATGCTTTGAAAAATCCTGATTATAGTCGTTCAGTATTCGCTTTTGTATTGCTCTGGTTTCAAAAATATCCTGCTTTTCAGCAAAGCACGCAACAGCTTCCGGCATTCCGCCTGTGTAATAATACTGACGAAGCAGGTCTTCAAATCGATTGCCGAGAGCATTCAGCTCCTGCCATTGATGACTCCTGATCTGGTCGACAAGAACATCCTGCTGCATTGCTTCCAGAAATTCCATAAAGGACATTGGGAAAATGGTAATCTCATCTACTTTTCCGACCGGATAACCGGTCCCGCTGTGGATTGCCACTCCAAGCAGACTGCCCGCTGCCGCGATATGATATTCCGGAGCATTCTCAGAAAAATACTTCAGTGATGTGACTGCCATCGGTGCCTCCTGGATTTCATCCAGAATGATCAATGTTTTTTCCGGCCTGATCGCTTCATTGGTCAAAGCTGAAAATGCGCGAACCAATCGACTGACATCAAAATCGGTAAAAAGTCCCCGCATCACCGGATTATTGTCACAGGAAATGTACGCAACATTCTCATATTCCTGCTTTCCGAATTCTTTCAGGAGCCATGTCTTCCCAACCTGTCGCGCTCCATTTACAATAAGCGGTTTACGACTCCCACTGTTTTTCCATGCCGCCAGCTGCTGATATGCTGATCGTTTCATAATTTCTCCCCCGGCGTATACATTCTCCTTTTTTAGATATTACATTTTTATGAGGGAATCCGCAAGGCGTTTTTGCATTTTTATGAGGGAATCCTCTCAGTGTTTTTACACTTTTATGAGGGAATCCTCCCTCGCCCCCTCATCCCCCCGCCGTTATCTGACTCAAAATATACGGATCCTTGATCTTCCGATCCTCCGCGAGCATAAGGATCTTCGAGAGGATCTCTGCCGTCTT
>OCVV012885472.1_pt1 | contig 15205 bp, 15 predicted proteins | sample 1539721 | NCBI WGS metagenome assembly OCVV01 (sample SAMN02144230, study PRJEB22623) | gut metagenome | biome: sheep rumen | host: Ovis aries | place: New Zealand
GTACCCTCAATGCAGTGCGGCACCGGCAGATGCTTTCCCTCCTCTGTCCGGAGATAATCCGCGCCGTGCGTGTCGCGGGTCGCAATCACACGCCCGTCAAAGCCTTCTATCTTTTCTATGACATGCGGGACGATTGCCTGCGCCTCCTTTGTGCCCAGTGCGCCGTCAATAAAATCCTTCTGCATGTCAACAACAATCAGTACGTTCACAGGTCTGCCTCCTCTCCTTTTTCTCAGTATAGCATATTTTTTCCCGGAAAGGCAGGGCAGATCTCATGTTTCACAAAAGAAATCCTCCTTCAGCACCCCTGCAATCAGGCTTGCCGCCTGCTCGATATCCGACACGGCTGCCAGCTCATTCGGCGAATGAATATAGCGTGTCGGAATGCTGACTGCGCCGACGCGCACGCCTCCGGCGGTGCGCTGAATGACTCCGGTATCCGTTCCGCCAAACTCCATAATTTCGCGCTGTACCGGAATCCCACAGGTCTGTGCCGCGCGATACAGGGCATCGCGGACAGCGCCGTCGCAGATAACCGAACGGTCCATAACCTTGACCGCGGGTCCTGCGCCGAGCTTAACGGCCATCGGATATTTGCGCTCCGGCATGTCACCTGTGTCCGTGACATCGACTGCAATCGCGTAATCCGGCTGTACCCCAAACGCCGCAGTCTGTGCACCGCGCAGGCCGACCTCCTCCTGTGCGGTAAAGGCAACATACAGGTCGCACTCTGCCTGCTCCAGCTGCGCCATCGCTGCAATCAGCGTCACACAGCCGATGCGGTTGTCCAGATAGGGACCTCCGATCACACCGCCCTGCGCGAACGGCTCGCCGTCGTATACAGCGAAATCACCGACCCGAATCAGGCGCTCCGCGTCCTCCCGATTCGCAGCGCCGATGTCGAGAAACAGATTGTCAAAGCCCAGCTCCTTGTACGGCGTTTTCTCCTCAAAAGAAATGATACCGCGCGTACCGTTTTGGAAACGCACACGGCAGTCAATCAAATCGCCGAGCATCAGCCCGCCGACCTGCGCAAAACGCGCAAAGCCGTTGTCATCAATATGTGTCACAACAACGCCGATCGAATCCATATGTGCCGCCAGCAGAACCTTTTTCCCGTCTCCTGCGCGGTGATAAATCAGATTCTGCATGGCATCCTTCGTGCATTCCCAGCGATCGGCATCGGGAACACAGTCATTGACCAGCGCCGTGATCGCCTGTGCGGCATCCTGTTCCCGACCGGACGGACCAAACGCGGCAGACAGCCGGCGAAAGCCCTCTATCACATCAAATTTCATCGTGTTCCCCTCCTAAATATTCCAGAAAACGGCGGCTGAGCTGCAGCATTCCGTTCATATCATCTATTGCGGCCACACAAGACGGCGAATGGATATAGCGAACCGGTGCGGCGAGCGCCGCAGTGCGAATACCGGCGCGCGTCAGGTGAATGCGTCCCGCATCCGTTCCGCCCGCCACGCGGTGCTTTGTCTGCCATGGAATTCCGGCCTGCTCTGCCAGTCCGCGCAGTATGTCAAACAGTTCCTGATGATAGATTGTCGCCCGATCCATAAACGGAATGACGACACCGCGGCGCAGTCCGCAGACCTGTTTTGCGCTGTCCACTTCGGCAAGATCCGCAGCCGTGGTACCCTCTAAAACCAGACAGAGATCGGGATTGAGCGCAAACGCGGCACAGCGTGCGCCGCGCAGTCCGACCTCCTCCTGCACCGAAAACACGAACCATGTGTCAACCGCAGGCTGTTCGAGCAGCAGGGTCAGCAGTACCGCACAGCCCACGCGGTCGTCAATCGCCTTCGCCTTGAGCAGACCATCGCCGAACCGGACGCAGTCGGAATCAAACACGCCATACGTTCCGAGCGGCACGCGCGCCTGTGCAGTTTTTTTATCCGAAGCGCCGATATCAATATATAAATCCTTTGTTTTCGGCATGGTTTTGCGCTCTTCGCGCGTGGTCAGATGCACCGCCTTGATGCCGACCACACCGCGCACCTCTCCGAACAGCACACGCCGTCCGATGACGACGCGCGGGTCTACCCCGCCGACAAAGCCGAACTTGATGCAGCCGTCATCGGTATAGCCCTTGCTGATCAAGCCCACCTCATCCATGTGTGCAGCAAGCATCACCGTTTTGTCACATGCGCTTCGTCCCCGGCGAAAGATCATCAGATTTCCGATACTGTCCTCCCGGATCTCATCCGCGACCGGTTCTGCGCTGGAACGGATAAAATCGCGCACCGCATCTTCACAGCCGGACGGTCCCGGCAGAGCGCACAGTTTTTGCAGCAGTTCTGTCATATCCGTGCCACCTCCCCGTCAAATTTGCGTAAAAAGGCCGCGATCAGATCGCTGACAGCCTCCGCATCGGAAAGCTGAATGGTTTCAATCGGCGTGTGCATATATTTGAGCGGAATGGACAGCAGCGCCATCGCAATACCGCTGCGCACCACCTGCATCTCCCACGCATTCGTTCCGGTATTTCCCTCCATGACCTCGATCTGGTGCGGAATTTCCTCTGCACGCGCCGTGCGCAGCAGGGCATTGGTCAGACCGCGGTGCAGGTTCGGGCCCATGCCGATGAGTGCACCGCCGCCGAATTCAAACGCGTCGTCCGAACCGCTGTCCGGCGTCTTGGCGTGGCTGACGTCGACGGCAATGCCGTATTCCGGCTGTACATGAAACGCCGCTGTGAGCGCACCGAGCGAATCGGTTTCCTCATGTACAGATCCGCAGACAACCAGATCTACCGCCAGCTTGTCCTGCTGCAGCCTGCGCATCGCCTCCACAATGGAGAGAAAGCCCGCGCGGTCATCCAGGCACTTTCCGGTCATCTGCCCTTCTGTCAGGGCATAGGGCGGCTGCGCAAAAACAACCGGTGTTCCGATGGGGATCACGCCGCGCGCATCGCGCAGCCCGGTATCAATCAGCATTTCATGCATCGGCACAGCCTTATTTTCCTCTCCTGCCTTGAGCAGATGCGGCGGCATGCAGGCAATCACGCCATACAGCGGCTGTTCGGTCAGAATGGTCACCTCTGCACCGAGCAGCATGCGCGGGTCAATGCCGCCGACCTGTGTAAAGCGCAAAAAACCGCCCTCCAGCACATCGGTCACCATAAATCCGATCTGGTCCAGATGCGCGTCGAGCAAAACTGTCTTGGCATTCGGCATGCCGCAGCGCTTCCATCCGAGCACATTGCCGCTCCGGTCGCGCGTCACGCGGTCACAATATGGTTCGAGCAGCTGCTGCGCGACAGCGGCAGCATGTCCCTCAAAGCCGGTCACGCCGTCTGCACTGCAAAGACGTGTCAGCATTTCTTTCACAGTTCATCCTCCTCCGTGAGTTTTCAGGCAAGACCGCATCATTCGGCAAAAGCGATTTTGACAGAAAAACCGTGTCCGAATGCGGCGCACAAACGCAGGAATGCTGTGTATTCCGGGTTTTTGCAGCATGATTCGGGCTTTGATTTTCCGGAAAGCGCCGCAGTGGTGCGGTGTTGCCAGTCGTCCGATCTTTATTATACGCGACCTCGCACATTTTCACAAGCGGATTGCGGCAAACAGCGAAATATGGTACACTTTCTGTATGATTAGATCAAGAATTACCTATTCCATCCCTTCGAACGCGGCCGGACACACGGCTGCACAGTTTCTCCGCGCACAGGGCTTTTCGCGCCATCTGCTGATTCAGACAAAATATACACCGAACGGTCTGCTGCTCGACGGCGAGCCGGTGCACACCAATGCAGTCCTGCGCGCCGGACAGCTGCTCGACGCGGCTGTGCTGTGCGGCGAGGAAAACGAGCACCTGCACGCGGTTGAGCTGCCGCTGTCGGTTGTCTACGAGGACGGCGATGTGATTGTCATCAACAAGCCCGCAGGCATGCCGGTTCACCCGTCGCGCGGGCATTATGACGATACCGTCTCCAACGCACTGGCGTATTACTTTGCGCAGCAGAATGAGCCGTTTGTTGCGCGTTCGGTCGGACGGCTTGACCGCGACACCTCCGGTCTGGTGCTGTTTGCCCGGCACGAACTGTCCGCCTGTATTCTTGCGCAGCAAATGCGCAGGCGGGAGATTTGCCGCGAATACCGCGCAATATGCACAGGTATTCTGCCCGAAAGCGGTGTCATTCATGTACCGATTGCCCGTGCGGACGGCAGTACCATCGAACGCATTGTGGACGAGGCACGCGGTGAGTCCGCTGTGACACATTTCGAGCGTCTCGCAGTCCGCGGCGGCTATTCCCTCGCTGCTGTCCGTCTGGAAACCGGCCGAACCCATCAGATTCGCGTACACATGAAACACATCGGGCATCCGCTGCCCGGTGATTTTCTGTACAATCCGGACTATCGCGTGATTTCCCGTCAGGCACTGCATTCCTTCCGGCTGACCTTTCGTCATCCGATCACGGCAGAGCAAATGACATTCACAGCGCCGCTCCCGCCGGATATGGCGCGTTTCTTCCCGACTGCATGATGAACAGAAAAAAGCCGCAGTCCTGCGCGGGCAAACTCCGGTCTGCCTCCGCCCTCGTGACTGCGGCTTGTGTATTACAATTCCTTTTTCGACAGACTGCGCACGGAAACCGCAATGGAAACGGGGAGCAGGACAATGACGACAACGGCAAAGGCGGCACCCATCATCCAGATTTGAAGATCACCGAAATACTCCGCTTCCGTCAGCCAATCGGCAGCAAAGTTGATGCCGAAAAAGAGCAGGAAGAAAAACATCAGGGAAAACACGCGGCCGCGCTCTGCTCCGAAATAATACAGGATCGGCAGCATCACCTCAGCATGCAGCACTGCTGCAAGAAGAAAGAAGACGAGCGAGAGCAGCCATTCCGCCAAAGTCATCTTCATATGGCCCGTGAAGGAGGCAACTCCTCCGAAACCGGCGGCGAGGACGCAGCTGCACGCGATGCAGACTCCCACAAAGCCATAGCGAGCCAATACAATCTGCCGGGTGCTGAGCGGCAGCGATATCGTATAGCGATCCCAATGAGAGACCGCGTCTAAATTGAATACACCGACACCGAGCATACCGCCGATCAGAATAATAAGAAACGAGAATACGCCGCCATCATCGATAACTGCCGAGAAACCCAGCAGAAAAATGAGATAAAAGCCGAGGAAAGCACCCTTCATGCTGCCCTTCATCTGCATCAGATCATACCGAATCAATCCGATCATTTCCGTGCGCCCCCTTCCATCAGCACAAGAACCTGCTCAATATCCGGCCGATCGAGCATCAAGTCCGGATATTTTTTCTGCATGGCTTCCCGTCCGCGGCACAGCGCCTCAAACGAATACGCCCCGCGATGAAGCCCGAGCACATCACTTTGCTCCACCTGCCGCAGCTGCTCCGGACTGCCTTTGAGAACCGCGTATTCCTCAAGCAGGACATCCTTGTCCTCGTTCAGCTTCAGGCTCCCGTCGGACACAATCAGAATCCGGTCTGCAATGCGGTCGAGATCAGCGGTGATGTGTGTGGAAAACAAGACCGTATGCCGGCCGTCCTCAATGAATTCCTGTAAATCGCCGATTATTTCACTGCGTGCGACCGGATCGAGCCCGCCGGTCGGCTCATCGAGCAGCAGCAGCTTCGGATCGTGCGCCAATGCCGCCGCAATGGAGAGCTTCTGTTTCATGCCGCGCGAAAATGTCTTGATTTTTTTGTCTGCCGGCAGCTGATACCGCTCACACAGCCCGAAAAACAGGTCTCCCGACCAGCCGCGGTAGATCGGCGCAAACACCTGATTCAACTGACGAATCGTGAGAAACGCACTGAAACAGCATTCATCGTATACCACGCCGACCTCCTGCATAACAGAGGGATTGACATTTTCGCCCAAAATGCGCACAGAGCCGCCGTCCGGATGAACCAGTCCCAGTATGCTCTTGATCGTCGTCGTCTTTCCTGCGCCGTTTCGTCCGACCAGCCCGGTGATCGTCCCCTGCGGAAGGGCAAACGAAAGATTGTTCAGCGAAAAATCGCTGTATCGCTTGCTCAGTCCCGTTACCTCCAGTGCGTTCATCGACCGTCACCTCCATATAGCTCGTGCAGGCTGTCTATCAGCTCCTGTTCGGTGATGCCTGCTGTTTTTGCAATTTCTACCGCCTGCGACAGGCAGTCTTCCGCCCGCCGCAGCTGTTCCTCGCGCAGCATCTGACTGTTTTGATGGGCGACATAGGTCCCGCGTCCCGGCACGGTCTCGACAAATCCGTCCCGCTCCAGCTCCTCATACGCACGTTTTGTCGTAATGACGCTGACGCGCAGGTCCTTCGCAAGCGTGCGTATGGATGGCATCTGCTGTCCCGCCTCACGCACGCCTGACAGAATCTCCGATTTGATCTGTTCGGAAATCTGTTCGTACATCGGCTTGCCGCTCGAATTTGAAAGAATGATCGACATGCGCATCCCCTCCGTGTGATTACTGTTCATATTCGATATGTACAGTATATACACACATCCCCCGCTTGTCAAGCCAATCCGCGAAAAAAATGGCAGCCGGTCGGCTGCCACAAACAATTCATATTTTTGAATTTATTTCCGGTGGTTTTTGAGCCAGATGCGCTGCAAACCATACAAAACCATGTTGTCTCTGTGCTCGACCTGCTCACGCATCCGTCCCGCAATCAGCTTTGCATCGGTTCCGGTCAGATACACCGTCAGCTCTTCTCCCAGCTGTTCGCGGCAGCGGACAATCATGCCGTCGATCATACTCGCCGCACCGTTCAGCACACCGGATGCCATGGCATCCACCGTATTTTTACCGAGCAAGGCAGTCTCTGTGCGGGTCAGACTGATAGACGGAAGCTGTGCTGCGTGCTCGTGCAGGGCATCCAACCCCAGGCATACGCCCGGCGCAATGGCCGAGCCGACAAGCGTGCCGCTGCTGTCCAGCGCAGTGAATGTTGTAGCTGTGTTCATATCCACAATCAGCGCGGGAAAACGGTTATGCGCTGCCGCCTCCACCGCCACACACACCAGATCGCTGCCCAACGTGCGCGGATTTTCCGTCTGTATACTCAGACCGGTCTTGACACCGGTTGATACATTGACAATCTCACAGCCGCAGAGCAGCTTGACCGCTTCATACAGCACCGCATTGAGCGGCGGGACAACCGAACAGATCACCGCGCCGTATATCTCGGAGGGAGCATATCCGCGCAGCCGAAGGACACTGTCGAGCTGACAGGCATACTGATCCGCCGTGTGTCCGTTTTCCGATGCAATCTGCGCCACCATGCGCAGATGTCCGTCTTCGTCAAAGCATCCCAATGTAATCGCTGAGTTTTGTGCGTTGATCGCTAGCAGCATGCTGTCTCATCCTCCTGCCAATAGGTTTTCTGTTTTTATTATAGGCTGTTTTTGCCCCAACTGCAAGCGAATCGCGCACGACCAGCCGGTCTGTGAGACGCATCAGCGGCAGACAGAGCACAAACCAGAGCGCACTGTAACGCACGCACACCTGACCCGCGATGTTCAGCAGCTCATCCGAATAGTCCCACACATGCATACCCAGCGCAAGATTGAAAATGCAGCCGAACAGAAATTCCACACTTGTAATCACAGATGCCCCCGCGGCACAGCGAACGGGCAGACTTTGCCCGTGTAAGCAGTCGGAGACAAAGCCGAGCAGACCAAAACACAGTCCTCCCGCCAGTGCCATCGACCAATGGGACCAGCCGCGCCAGAGATATTCCAGCATCGGATAACCCCAGCAGCCGTAAGATATCAAAATTGCAGTTTTTTCCCTCTGTTTCACTCAGCATCACCCGCAATCAGTGTGCACAGACCGCTGTGCGAATATACACTGCTTATTTGGGACATTCTTCAAACGGGTGATTCTTTATGAGACAGTTGTTTGCATTCGATGCGAAGTATGAGCAAAACGGCGGTGAAATCACACACCGAACCGTCCAGCAGCAAAACCGGCGGACTGCACTGCATCTGCGCCGCGGCTCCCGCACGGAGCGGCGCTGCGGCGGGTCCGTGTACTTTACGCAAACAGAATTTTATGGTATCATGTAATTTAACACAGCCGAGCTGCGGCCGGGGGTGCTTTCCGAAAAGCGCACGTCGGTATTGCTGCAGCAAGCGCGGCATATTTTCCCTATCCCTGCGTTTCTTTGCCGCTGCACAAAAATTCTACGAGGTGAATTGCTATGAGCTTGAATGCCACGCCGACCGCTGAACGAATACATATCGGCATATTCGGCAAGAGAAATGCCGGAAAATCCAGTCTGATTAACGCGCTGACCGGACAGGAGCTTGCCATCGTATCTGATATCGCCGGCACAACCACCGACCCGGTATCCAAGGCAATGGAGCTTTTGCCGCTCGGACCGGTTGTCCTGATTGACACGCCGGGACTCGATGACGAAGGGGAGCTGGGGCAGCAGCGCGTGCGCCGTGCGCTGCAGGTTATGAACAAATGTGATCTGGCTGTCGTTGTGATTGACGCGGCGGAGGGGCAGACACAGGAGCACGCAGCACTGACCTCCCGTCTGACGGCAAAAAAAATTCCGTATGTCATTGCAATGAACAAATGCGATCTGCTGTCAGAGCTGCCGCAGGATACCGACACCATCCGTTATGTCAGCGCAGCGACGGGTGCAGGGATTCCGGCGCTCAAAGAACACATCGCACATCTCGTGCCCGACAGCGATAATGACCGGCGCATTGTGGGCGATTTGATTTCCGCACACGATTTCATTGTGCTCGTCGTGCCGATTGACTCCTCTGCGCCGAAAGGACGCCTGATTCTTCCGCAGCAGCAGACCATCCGCGATATTCTGGAATCGGGTGCGTGTGCAATTGTCTGCCGTGATACGGAGCTCGCCGCAGCGCTCGAAAAACTCGGACAGCCGCCGCGGCTCGTCATCACGGACAGTCAGGCATTCGGAGCGGTTTCCAAAATTGTGCCGCGAAGCGTGCCGCTGACCTCATTTTCCATTCTGTTTGCCCGATATAAAGGCCGTCTGGAACAGGCGGTACAGGGCGTCACCGCGCTCAACAGCCTGAAGGATGGAGATTCCGTCCTGATTTCAGAAGGGTGCACGCACCATCGGCAATGCGGCGATATCGGCACGGTCAAACTGCCGCGTTGGATAGAGCAGTTTACCGGCAAACAGCTGAACTATCACTTTACAAGCGGCGGCACATTTCCCGACGATCTCTCCCCCTATCAGCTGATTGTCCACTGCGGCGGCTGTATGCTGGGAGAACGCGAAATGAAATATCGCCTCGCCTGTGCGGCGGACAGCGGTGTGCCTATGACAAACTATGGTATTTTAATTTCATACATTCACGGCATTCTGCCGCGTGCGGTAGAGCCGCTCGGCATCCCGCTGTAATCCGGAGCAATTCTGTTTCACCATACAAAGGAGATAAGATATGGAAGATTTCATTTTGACAGGTGTCTTTTACCTGTTTGCCGCTGTTCTGTTTATCATTTATTACATTCTCCCGCCTGCCCTCATTGTCGGCGGCTTCATTGCCTCATCCCGCGAAGATGACCGCCGATGGCTGGTGCTCAGTCTGGTCGGTGTGATTTTATACATACTGGTTTTCGCCGCAAAGCTGCAGGGCGGCAACATTCTTTACTATTTAACCCACAGGTAAGACCGGTACAATTGTATCTTGCTGCAAAAAAGACAGACGCCATCGGAAAACAATCCGGTGGCGTCTTTGTCTGTCGATCCGCTGTTCATAGAAATGATTACCTGCGCACATCTCCGCGGTCACAGACAATGCGGTAACCGGCAGCGCGCACCCGTTCCTCCTGACATGTCCTGCATTTGACCGCTTCCTCATCCATACAGATTTTATTGTCATACAGATCATAGTGCTGACGGGCACGCGCGGGGGTCAGATTTGGCATCATGACGTTTGCACCCGCTTTCAGTCCGAGCTCACGTCCCACCGGACTGATTGTGCCGAGCGCGGTCGTCGCGGGCAGCAGCGCGTAGGGAAACAGCAGGCGCAGCACAGAGAGCAGGCGCAGTGTCATCGCAAGCGTACCCGCCGGCTGCGCAGCAAACGGTGTTTCATGGTGCGGAATAAACGGTCCGATCCCGATCATATCCGGCGACAGCTGCTGCAAAAACCGAAGATCCGCAAGCAGGTGATGCGGCGTTTGTCCGGGAGAGCCGACCATAAAGCCCGCGCCTACCTGATATCCGATTTCTTTCAGATCAAACAGGCAGCGTTTTCGGTTGGCGAGACGCATTTCAGCCGGATGCAGCTTCCGGTAGTGATCCTCAGAGGCGGTTTCATGCCGCAGCAGATAGCGGTCAGCGCCCGCGTCAAAATACGCCTGATAGCTGCTGCGCGACTGCTCGCCGATGGAAAGTGTGACCGCGCAGTCCGGAAAGTGCTCCTTGATCGCATAGACCAGTGCGCAAACCGCCTCATCCGTATTGCGCGGGTCCTCCCCGCCCTGCAGGACAAATGTGCGAAATCCCATATCATATCCGGTCCTACAGGCGGACAGAATTTCCTCCTGCGTGAGACGATATCGCTGTGCGCGGGTATTGCTGCGCCGTATGCCACAGTAATAACAGTCATTTTTGCACGTATTGGTAAATTCGATCAGTCCGCGGAGATATACATCCGTGCCGTAATGCGCCCGGCGAACCTCGTCCGCCGCCGCAAAAAGCTCCGTGTCCTCTCCCTCTCTTGTCAAAAGCCGGAGAAGCTCCTCGTCCGGCAAATCGTGCTCTGTCTTCAGCTTCGTAATTAACAGCTCCATAGCGTTCCTCTTATCGGCAGCGTTGCTCAGCCGTGAACGACGGAAGCAAGCTATCCTAGTCAAAAAGTATGATTTTCAGATCGACGTAAAACTATCATGTTTTCCATCCGATGTCAAGCAGTCGGAAACAGCCGCACCGCACAAAAACCGGCAGAACACAGTCTGCCGATTCTGTGTCATTTCAGATATTTTTTCAGATACTGTCCGGTGTATGATGCATTGCACTGACTGATTTCCTCCGGTGTGCCGGTGCAGACGATGGTACCGCCGCCGTCGCCGCCCTCCGGTCCGAGGTCAATGATGTGGTCAGCAACCTTGATGACATCCAGATTGTGTTCGATCACGACAACGGTATTTCCGGCATCGACCAGCTTTTGCAGCACGTCGACCAGGCGGTGTACATCGGCGATATGAAGACCGGTCGTCGGCTCGTCGAGAATATACATCGTGCGGCCGGTCGAACGGCGCGACAGCTCTGTTGCCAGCTTGACGCGCTGACTTTCGCCGCCGGACAGCGTTGTCGAAGACTGTCCCAGTTTGACATAGCCGAGCCCAACCTCCTGAAGGGTCAGCAGGCGGCGGTAAATTTTGGGCACATTTTCAAAGAATGTGACCGCTTCATCGACGGTCATATCGAGCACCTCTGCAATGTTTTTGCCCTTATACCGCACCTCAAGGGTCTCCTTATTATACCGGCGTCCCTTGCAAACTTCACACGGAACATACAGATCGGGCAGAAAATGCATTTCGATTTTCAGCAGACCGTCTCCGGCGCACGCCTCGCATCGGCCGCCCTTGACGTTGAAGGAAAACCGGCCCGCACCATAGCCGCGCATCTTGGCATCCTGTGTCTGTGCAAACAGCGAGCGGATATCGTTAAATAATCCGGTGTATGTCGCCGGATTGGAGCGCGGCGTGCGCCCGATCGGAGCCTGATCGATGGCGATGACCTTATCGAGATACTCCATACCGGACACCTCGCCGAAGGTGCCCGGACGCGTCTTTGCGCCGTTGAGATCAGCCGCGAGTTTTTTGTAAAGAATCTCATTGACAAACGAGGACTTGCCGCTGCCGGACACGCCGGTGACACAGGTCAGCACGCCGAGCGGCACGGAAAACGTCTGATTCTTCAGATTGTTCACCGAACACTCTGTAAAGGTCAAGTACTTTCCAGACATAGTTCTTCGCTTTTCTGGAACCTCAATCTGGCGTTTTTTGCTCAAATATTGCCCTGTTATGGAATCTTCGCATTCCAACAATCCCTTTACATCACCCGAATAGATAATTTGGCCGCCATCTGTCCCGGCAGCCGGTCCGACATCAATGATATGGTCGGCTGCATACATCGTGTCCTCGTCGTGTTCGACGACAATCAGCGTATTGCCGAGATCACGCAGTCTCTTGAGTGCGGCAAGCAGCTTGTCATTGTCGCGCTGATGCAGCCCGATGGACGGCTCATCCAGAATATACAGCACGCCCATCAGGTAGGAGCCGATTTGCGTTGCGAGACGAATGCGCTGGCTTTCTCCGCCGGAGAGTGTAGCAGCCGCGCGCGCCAGTGTGAGATAGTTCAAGCCGACATTCTTGAGAAAGCCCAGCCGCTCGCGCGCTTCTTTCAGAATGCGCTCTGCAATGCGCTGCTGCTGTTCGGACAGCTCGAGCTGCTGCAAAAATGCCAGCTCCTGTGAAACGGATTTTTCACAGAACTGCATGATGTTTTCCCCGCCTACCGTTACAGCCAGAATCTCCTTCTTCAGGCGGCGTCCTGCGCAGTCCGGACAGGGAATTTCACTCATACTGTCCTCAATTTCCGTGCGTGCCCACTCCGAATTCGTCTCGCGGTGCCGCCGCTCAAGGTTGCGAATGACACCTTCAAAGGGCTGTTCGAGTTTTTTGCCCGAATAGCGTGCCGTGCGCAGCACAAGTTTCTCCTCGCCTGTGCCGTACAAAATGGCATCCACCGCCTCCGGACTCATTTTTTCTATCGGTGTATCCAGCGTGAAATGATAGCGCTTGCCGAGCGCATCATAATACATCTTGGCTATGCTGCCGTCGTCGGCATTTGTCCACCCGCTCGCCTGAATGGCGCCCTTGCGGATAGACAGCTTGCGGTTCGGTATAATGCGGTCGGGATCAATTTTCAGCTGTACGCCGAGACCGGTACAGGTCGGGCAGGCGCCATACGGGTTGTTGAACGAGAACATGCGCGGCGTCAGCTCCTCAATGGAGATGCCGCAGTCATCACACGCATAATTCTGGGAAAAGGACAGTGTTTCCCCGCCCACAATATCCGCAAGCACGAGACCGCCGGTCAGTGCCGAAGCGGTTTCGACGGAATCGTTCATGCGGCTGCGAATATCGGGCTTGATGACCAGACGGTCGACAACCACTTCGATGCTGTGCTTTTTGTTCTTTTCCAGCTTGATTTCCTCGGACAAATCGTAGAGATTGCCGTCGACACGCACGCGAACATAGCCGCTGCGCCGGGCATCATGGAACACCTTCGCATGCTCGCCCTTTCTCTGGCGAACAACCGGTGCAAGAATCTGCACCTTGGTGCGCTCCGGCAGGGCCATCAGCTGGTCGACAATCTGGTCAATGGTCTGCTGCTTGATTTCCTTGCCGCAGTTCGGGCAGTGCGGAATGCCGATGCGCGCCCAGAGCAGACGCAGATAATCATATATTTCCGTTACCGTGCCGACTGTCGAGCGCGGATTGCGGCTTGTCGTCTTCTGGTCGATGGAAATTGCCGGCGAAAGCCCCTCGATATAATCGACGTCCGGCTTGTCCATCTGTCCGAGAAATTGTCTCGCATAGGACGAAAGCGACTCGACATACCGCCGCTGTCCCTCCGCATAAATCGTATCAAATGCAAGCGAGGATTTTCCGCTGCCCGAAAGGCCGGTCAGAACAACCAGCTTGTCGCGCGGAATCCAAACCTCTACGTTTTTCAGGTTGTGCTCGCGTGCACCCTTTACATGTATAAATTCCTGCATAATCTTTTTCTCCTGATTTTGCGTTTCAGCCCCGTATTCCAATCCGTTTCAAATCACCTGTGATATCAATATAAAGAATTCGGGCAATGCTGTCAACTGTAACGGACGTACATTTTTTTCCTGTTTCCGGCTTTTCTGTCACGCGTCAAAACCAGCCCTGAAACAGGGGCTATACATGATTATATCAGATATCCGTGCACGCGTCGATGTATTGATATGATTTGTTCTGACCGGTATCATCCCTTCACAAAAGCAAGCACAACATAGCATTGGTGCAGTGTTGCCCGCAGGAATCATCTTTACAGCGTCCGCTCATCACATTTCAAATCCGTGTTTATCATACTTTTTTACTATGATTTATACAAAAAAAGATATCTCTTTCCCCGCCGCTTGTCAACTGTTTCGCGGAAAAAGAGATATCATTGATAGAATTTTTCGTAAGTTCTTCCCGATTCAGACTTTTCGGCTTGTCAGCCATTCCTCCGCTGAGGCGACACAGTTTGCGCCGTCTGCTGCTGCCGTGATGACCTGACGCAGCTGCTTGGTGCGCACATCTCCGGCGGCGAACAGTCCGGGACAGCTTGTTGTTCCGCTTTCATCCGCAATGACGTAGCCTGTTTTGTCCCGTTCAGCCAGTTCTGCCAGAATCTCAGTGTCCGGATTCATGCCGACTGCAACAAAAATGCCATCTGCCGCGAGTTCCCGTTTCTCACCGCTGTTTGTATCGCGAAGAATGACGCTGCTGACCGAATTCTCTCCGCAAATTTCCTCCGGTACGGCGTTTAAAATAAAGTGAATATTATCCGCCCGCTTTGCCGCGTCAACCAACTCCGCAGAAGCCCGGAAGGCATCTCTGCGGTGAATCACATACACCGTCTTTGCAATGCGTGATAAAATCAGCGCATCGCCCAGAGCCGTATTGCCGCCGCCAATCACAGCCACTGTTTTCCCCGGATAAAATGCCGCATCACAGGACGCACAATAAGACACACCGCGGCCTGTCAGGCGTGTCTCGCCCTCAATGCCAAGCAAGCGGTGTTTACAGCCCGCAGCATAAATCACACTCTGCGCCTGAAGCTGATCGTTTTCTGTTCCGTCATGCAGGCTCAGCAGAAAGCTGCCATCCGTCTGTTTGGCAATGCGATCGATCGTGCTTTCAATCCACACGGCTCCCTGATCTTCCGCGTGCCGGCGAAAGGCCTGCGCAAGCTCCTCGCCGGAAATACCGGGGATGCCCGGATAATTGTCCACTTTTTCCGCCCACAGAATCTGTCCGCCCGGATAATCGTCGATGACAGCAGAGCTCCGTTTTTCCCGTGCAGCATAGATTGCAGCGGTCAGGCCTGCGGCACCGCCTCCGACAATCGCAATTTCAACCTGTCTCATAACCGACTCCTTTCCCGGCTGTTTCGGTATCTGTTCCTTCCTTTGA
>OCVV010993991.1_pt1 | contig 15204 bp, 35 predicted proteins | sample 1539721 | NCBI WGS metagenome assembly OCVV01 (sample SAMN02144230, study PRJEB22623) | gut metagenome | biome: sheep rumen | host: Ovis aries | place: New Zealand
CAATAAATCAATAAAAAGTGATATAATGTTGAGTTGAGGATGTCAAAAAAAGAGGATTGTTCTTGTGGCTCGGTAATATGAATAATGGAACTAATGCCGGTCTTTCCTGCCTCAATGCTAATAATACTGTAACTAATGCGAATTGGAATATCCTCGCTCGGATTTCAAGTAAAAAATATAAGGAGTGATTTTTGACACCGTACCTTGGTAGGACATAATTCAATTTTGAATTAACTCTAGCATTGCTAAAACTTTGAGATTGTAACACCAACTTGAAAGCCACAATGTGGGTTAGTAAAGACATTATATGATATATAGATATAATGTGGGGCTAGTAAAATAAACTGAAAGTCCCTGATATCTTGAAAGGATGATAACAAATGAAAAGATATTTAAGTAAGTTTGATTTATCTTATGAGTTTGTTAAATATAGCATTTATGATTGCTTGGATGGTACTACAAGTGGTAAGCAAAGATGGACAAGACATGATACATCTTGTTTCATTGCAGAATATGTACAGAAGTGGGTATCACAATATACAAGTGATATCCCACCTGCTCATATTTTGGCTAAAAGGATAAGAAAAATAGCAAGAACAGATAGAACTGTCTTGCATAAAATGGTTGATTATATTGCTAAAGAGATGTATTTAGAGATAATTAATCATAATATACAACTATCTCCAATAATGTATGAAGAAAGATATGATACATCTGCAAAAAAGATGAGAAATATTGGAATTGCAAGTATGAAGCAACAATGTTATGACTATATTGCAGTAAATGCTTGTAAAAAGATGTTTTTGGCAAAGATAGGGCATTATCAATGTGCATCTTTATCAGAAAAAGGTCAAATATTTGGCAAAAATGCCATTGAAACATGGATAAGAACTAACCCTAAACAATGTAAATGGGTTTTTAAGTGTGATATTAAGAAGTTTTACCCTAGTGTTAATCATGATATCATTAAAAAGTATTTAAGAAGAGATATAAAGAACGATAGAGTGCTTTATTTGCTTTATACATTAATAGATACTTATGATGAGGGATTATGTATAGGCTCTTATTTATCACAATTCCTTGCTAACTACTTTTTATCATATCCATATCATTATGTGAGTGAAATGTTATATACAACAAGAAGAGATAATAGAATAAATCTTGTAAATCATGTTTTATTCTATATGGATGACATATTATTATTAGGTTCTAGTAAGAAAAATGTAAAAAAAGCATCTAAAATGCTTGAAGAATACTTGAATAATATGGATTTAACATTAAAACCATCATATCAATTATTCCCACTAGACTCTAGACCAATAGATATGATGGGATATAAGATATATACTTATAAAACTACTATCAGAAAGAGAATATTTGATAGAGCAAATAAGGTATATTTAAAAGCAAAAAGAAATAATTTTGAGTTGACTCTAGAGGATGCATATAAAGTAGTATCATATCATGGCTATTTTAAGCACTCATGGAGTAAAAAATACTTTAAGAAAGTAAAACTAAAAAAGACTCTAAAAAATGCAAAGGAGGTTATATCAAATGCAAGTAAGAGCAGTATTTAGTGAAAGACAACCTGAATATAGATACATGCCATTACAAAATGATTTGGCAGATGTATTTATTTACAGATTTGTAGAAGAAGTAACAGATGAAGATGGAAACACTTTATTTGTTCATGATTTTAATCAATTTAGAATTAATTCATCTGAAATAACAGAGAAGATGATAAAGAAAGACCCTTATAAATATTTAGATTATTCTCCATCAGATGAAAAAATCACTTTAGAGGATAGAATAAATACTCTAGAGGATGCTATAGTTGAAATGGCAGAGGTGATTTATAATGGTTAAGTTCTATGTTATGCAAATAAAACTTCACAAAATGACTCTTGAAGATGTTCCTGAAAGATGGAGAGCACAAGTTGAAGAAGCACTAGAGAACTAAATTATCACAAAACTCACACAAGAAGTATGTTATAATGTAAGTGTAGTAAAGACAACAGAAATGTTGTCTTTTTATGTACACTAAAGACAGAAAGGGCTAGGGATATGGAAGATAATAAGTTTCAAATAGAAGTGCTATCAAGGTTATCTGTTTTAGAAACATTAATAAAAGAGCAAGATTATAAGGGTGTAAAAGAAACAAGTGAAAATGCTATGAATAAGGCTCTAAATAATGAAAATAGAATTAAAAATCTAGAAGATAGTCAAAAATGGATTGTAAGATTGGTTCTAGGAGCAGTTATAGGTGGCATTTTGGCTTTTGTATTTAAAGTATAGTATAGGAGGTGTGTCTATGAGTAATAAAACATACGATATTTTAAAATATATTGCTCAAATAGTATTACCTGCACTAGGTACTTTATACTTTGCTTTGGCAAGTATATGGCATTTGCCTTATGGTGAGGAAATTGTCGGTACTATTACTGCAGTAGATACTTTTCTAGGGGCAGTATTAATGATATCAAGTTCAAACTATAAAAAAGAGAACAGTTGATGTTCTCTTTTTTATATAAACCAATGTAAAGGAGGAAAAAGAAAGATGGAAGAAAAAGAAATCAAAGAAGAAGTTACAGATGAAGTAACTGAAACAGATGAAGAATTTGTTGAGGCTGTAGGAGATACAGAAGAAGTTTACAATGAAAAAGAAGAGGAGGTAAAGTAATATGGGTAAAGTTATGAATAATACTCAATTTGCTAATATTGCAAGAGATATTGCAACAAAATATAAAACATTATATGTAATGGGATGTTTTGGTGCACCTATGAATAGTACCAATAAAACAAGGTATATCAATCATCACTCTTATAATGCTCAAAGTTCAAGAGCATCTAAAATAAGAAATGCAAGTGCAGATACATTTGGATTTGATTGTGTTTGCTTGATTAAAGGTATTCTATGGGGATGGTCTGGCAATACAGGTAAGATTTATGGTGGTGCATCTTATGCATCAAATGGTGTTCCTGATGTAGGTGCAGATGGTATAATGAAATATTGTACAGGAGTATCTACTAATTTTTCTAATATTCAAGTAGGAGAATTAGTACACATGTCAGGTCATGTTGGTATCTATATTGGTAATGGATTAGCAGTAGAGTGTACTCCAATTTGGAAAGATGGTGTACAAATAACTGCAGTAGGTAATATAGGTAAAAAAAGTGGCTATAATACTAGAACATGGGTTAATCATGGTAAATTAAATTATGTTGAGTATAGTCAAAATACTCCATCCACTCCTACAACAGACCCATTTCCTAATGTAAGTGATGAAGAACTTGCAAGAAGAGTATGGACAGGTGAGTTTGGTAATGGTGATGCAAGAAAACAGGCTTTAGGTTCTAGATATAATGCAGTACAGGCTCTAGTTGATAAAGGAGTAGGTAGAAATAGTACACCTGCACCTGCACCTAGTACAAAACTATCACTTGATGAAATTGCTAAAAAAGTAATCAATGGAGATTATGGTAATTATCCTGAAAGAAAGACAAAATTAGAAGCAGAGGGATATAACTATTCAGAAGTTCAAAATAGAGTAAATGAGATACTTAATTCATCAAATAAAGGGGCTTCTAATAGTTCAATTACATATACTGTACAAAGAGGTGATACTTTAAGTGGTATTGCTAAAAAATATGGTACTACATGGCAAGATATCTATAATAAGAATAAATCTTTAATTGATAGTGATGCTCAAAGACATGGAGTCAGAGCCAACTATTATAATTTCATCTATGCAGGTCAAGTATTAAAAATTAAATAAAAGATAAAATAAAAAGGCTAGGAGCAATCCTAGTCTTTTTTTGTGGCTTAATCTTCATCTTCTCTATACCAATATGGAGTAGAGCCATCTAACATTTTATGATGTTCAATTGTTGCCTCTGCACAATCTTTGCAGATTAATCTGTTGTAGTGTGAAGTGCCATATTGACAGATAGATACATATTTCTTTTCTCCACACCAATCACAAGTTGAAACTCTGTCAAAGTATAATACATTATTCTTTATGCACTCATTTCTGATAGCATTTCTTAAAAAGTCTGCTTTTCTAGTGTTAGTAACCTTTAATAATTCTTTTAAAGAGTCCATTTCTTCTTTGTTAAGGTCAACATTGAATTGTACTTTGTGCTTCTTACGATAATCAATATCATACTTTGTTTTATCAAACTTTGCCATAGACTTTTGACAATTTCTATTAAATGTGATAATATTATTAGCAGGAGGAGTGGTTTATTTACCACTCTTGCTAACCATATAAGGAATTGCTAACTCAATCTTTAATGTAATTCCTTTTTTTGTTATCTTAATGTTGATAACCTTTAATGAAATTGTCATCTTAACCTCCTTTCATTTTTATTTGTAATCTTTCTTGATTACATATATATTATAGCATACTACCTAGGTAGTGTCAATAATAAAATGAAAAAAAGTTAAAAAAATTGATGATTTTATTAAATAAGTAATGTATAAAACTTAATGAGTAGCCAACAGGTAGCCAACAAATGCCTTGTTTTCCCTTGAAATATAAGGTACATCAATTTACAAAACGATAGTAAAAGTATCATTTACGAACCCTATAAACTCAATGTTTATGGGGTTTTTCTTATGTTAAGGTATCTTGAAAACTCCCCTAGATTTTATAGGTAGCCAACAAGTAGCCAACAAGTAGCCAACACAAAATAAGCAATAAAAAAGAGGCTATTTTACTTTATTTACTGCCTCTAATAAATCCTCTATATCTTTATGTGTATATACTTTATCAGTAATATCTGTACTTGCATGTCCTAGTATTCTTTTAACACATAATTTGTTAGCATCTGTTCTATCAATACGAGTAGAAAAGGTATGTCTAGTATCATGAGGTTTATGTTCACCATTGAACTCTAATTGTTGTATTATCTTTTCCCATTTCTCATGATAATAGTTCCAATATTTCATTTGGTCGTATTCATGGTTAAATATTAGATATTCACTACCAACTTCAATTGCTTTATCATACCATCTCTTAACTAAAGGTATAATTCTTTCATGAAAAGGTATGACTCTATTTTTACCTGCCTCTGTTTTAGAACCACCTATCATGTATTTCTCCTCCATGTGAACATTTTCTATTTTTATATCTAATAGTTCACCAACTCTCATACCTGTATAGATTAGTATTAAAATTGTGTCAATAAAGTCCATCCTATCAACATTTTTCCATAACTTGTCTATTTCATCCTCTTCAAAAGGAACTCGCTCTAATTTGGTTGTTTTTTTGCCTATATCAATGTATTCTGAATACTTTCTTACATTAATATCATTTTTAATAGCATAATCATACATCTGATGCCATAATATTTTAAATGCCTTTTTAGCACTCCATTTATTACCCATACCATCTACAATGGCTTGTAAATGATTTAATCTGATATCAACAAAAGCCATATCCTGTAAATCTGTACAATAATTCCAACACATATCATATACTTTGGTAGTCTTATATGCAATTTTAGGATATTTTTCATCTTGCCATTTCTGATGTAATTCCTTTACTGTAATATTTCTTGCATCTATATCATAAGGTTTCTCATTGAATAAGGCTAATTCTTGCAGGGCAAGAGTCTTTGTTTCATAATATCCTATGATTTTTCTTATCTGTTTACCATTTTCATCCCATCCTACAGTTTTCCTTACCATATATGGCTTTCTTCTCTTACCTGATAACTTCTCAATAGAACCATAATTATTTGGTAATTTCATTAATCATTTTACCTCCTTTTTATTGTTAAATAGGGCTTTATATGATATAATGAAATAGAAAAATCCATAACATTATATCTTTATATTTTGTTTTTTAGTTTGACCGACTAATAGAGATTTTTCAATATGACTTACTGCTCCAACAGTAGGTCTTTTTTTTATGCTTTTTTGCTTTTAGAATACATTTCTTTAATTTTAAGGACACACCATTTAATTGGTACATATAAACAATATTTAAAGAATAAATAATACATATAGAAAAATAGAAAATAGATAATATTAACAATAATATATTCACTAACTTTCCAACTTGTAGTGTAATATTTACCTTTACCAATTTTATTTACTGTTCTGACTCTTGCTCTCATAATTATCTTTTTAATTTTCTCCTAACTTCTACTGCAACTCCTATTATTCTTACAGGTTTTGTGAGTATATCATACTCATCAAATAAATAAGGTTCATATTCATTGTTTAATGGCTTTAATATGATGCTTTTATTTTGCTTTACAACTCTTTTAAATGTTGCATCATCACCATTAACCATGACTACACAATCATCTCCTGACTCACAATCAGGTTGTTGTTTAATTATAATAGTATCTCCTCTATGATAATCAGGGTACATACTATCACCATCAACAACTAAAGCAAAATATTGCTCTCCATTTTTTTCCCACTCATAAGGTATTTCTTCATATCCTAGTACCTCTTGAATTGCTTCAATAGGTACACCGGCAGGAACTTTACCAAGTAAAGGTATTTTAATTGTCCTAGATGGCATTTGTGTATATGATGCATCTTCTATTGATGGGGTAGGTATCCACTCTCTATCAATATCTACATCATAACCCATCAACCAACCCTCACTAACATCTAAAGCAATAGCAAGTTTGTGTAATTTGTCTGATTTTGCTTTGTACTTACCTGATAGGTAATTACTTATCAATGATTTATCAATGCCTGTTTTGTTTACTAAATCTATTTGTTTTATGCCTCTGATATTCATTGCTTTTCTTAATCTATCAGAAAAATCTTCTACAATCATACATCAGCCTCCCTACATATATTATTATACACAGAAATTAAGAAAAATCAACAAAAGTTGAGAAAAATATAAAAAAATTGAGAAAAATCAATAAAAGTTGTTGACAAAAAAATTATTTGTGATTATACTTAATATAGTTGAGGAAACTCAACCAGATAAAATGGAGGGAGGATATCAATGGAAAATACAATTTTTGATTACTCAAAGTTAAAAGACAAAATACAAACAACTTTATATACCAATAATGATGGTAATACTGAAACTTACAATTTAACGAGTTTTGCTAAAACAATAGGTATTTCTTATTATTCTTTATATAAGAAGTTAAGAAACATTGTACCATTTACTCAACAGGAAATTATTAATTGTATAAAAGTATTAGGAATAGAGCCATCAGAGATTAGTATATATTTTTTTACAGAAAAAGTTGAGAAAACTCAATTTTAGTCGGTCAAACTAAAAAACAAAAACAAAAATAAAGATATAGAAAGGATTTTTTATGAAAAAGAAATTAAGTGTTAAAGAGGTTGCCTCTCTTATGGGTAAATCTACTCAATTTGTTAGAGTAGGGTTACAAAATGGCAAGTTTACATTTGGAAGTGCAGTAAAACTATCTTCAAGATGGTCTTATCATATATCACCTGCATTATTTTATGAATATTTAAATGGTAATGGAGCAAAGGAGGGGCAAGTAAATGAAAACTAAAAGAGTATTAAGACCATGGGTAAAAGTAGCATTATTTATTATTGCAATGATATTAATTCTTATTGGATTAAATAAGATACTTGCAAATGATATGGAGAAACATATTGAAAAAGTATCAGAAGAGTGTGCATCAGAGGGATATGGTATTAAAGCCAAATATACAAAAGAGGGGGATAAATACTATGTCTGCAACAAATAAGAGTCAAATATCTGATATTATTGCTCATTTAAGAAAATATAAGACTATTACTTCTTATGAGGCAATAAAAAAATATGGAGCAACTAGATTATCAGGAATAATATTTATTTTACGAGATAAAGGTTTTGGAATTGAAACTGAAATGATACAAGGCAAAAATAGGTATGGACATGCTACTAATTATGCAGTTTACCACCTTGTAAAAGATTTGGAAGAGGAGGTAGATTAGTGTGCTTTTATTAAAGATACTTTATTATTTCATTTGTGTAGTAGCAATTATATTATCAATATTTTTTGTATTTTATCTAATTAAATCTATTATCAAGACTCTAAAAAGGAAAAAATAATGAACAATAATAAAAGATATTATTGGATAAAGTTAAAGACAGATTTCTTTACTCAAAACACAATAGATTTTCTGCTATCCCAAAAAAATGGTTGTGAATATGTAGTTTTGTATCAGATGCTTTGCCTACTTACTGCAAATAATGATGGAACTTTAGCAACTAGATTTGGGGAAACATTAATACCTTATGACATAGATAAAATTGTTAGAGATACCAAGTATTTTGATTTTGATACTGTAACCATTGCACTAGGTTTATTTAAAAAGTTGGGTTTAATTTATGAACAGGAAGAAAAAATATTGAGAGTATCTGATTTTGAACAAATGGTAGGAAGTGAAACTGTTTGGGCAGAAAAGAAGAGAAAATATAGGGAAGCAATCAAAGGTAATAATGAAAGACAATTACTAGGACATAACGAGGACATTGTCCGAGAAGAGAAAGATATAGATATAGAGATAGATAAAGATATAGATATAGAAGAAGAAAAAGAAGAAAGTGTTAGTGTTAGTGTTAGCAAAACTGACCTTAATAATTTTTTTAAAAGATTTGAAATAAAAGGAAAATTAAATCAACAAGCAATTATAAATTATTTAAATAAAGGTATGACTTTAGAAGTAATTGAAAATGGTTTATTAATTCCTTTTGATAGAAATGTAATGAACTTTGATTTTGATAAAGAAGAAGCACCAATAGGAGATGCAATATCTTATGGTTTAACAATTTTAGAGAATTGGGATAACTTTGGAGTCAAAACAATGGATGATGTCAAGAAGTATAACAAACTTAATAAGAATAGAGAAGTTATGTTAGGTTCTGATAATGGAGGTGATAAATGATGAGATTGGATGAACTATCAAAATACTATCATATCAAGTTAGAAATAAAACAACTTGAAGATAATTTAAGAGAATTAGATGATACTGCAATTGGTAGTCCAATATTAACAGGTATGCCTCATAGTCAGGGGAGTGTAGGCAATCCTACTGAAAGTTTGGTTTTGAAAAAGGATAAACTCTTAAATCTTTTAAAGAAGAAAAAAGAAAAATTATATGATGAACAAATAAAGATAGAAGAGTTTTTAGAAGAGGTGCAAGATAGCACTATCAGAATAATTATTAGAGCAAGATTTATTGATTGTAAGAGTTGGAAGCAAATAGGTAAAGAACTTAATTTTGACAGAACAACACCTTATTATCATTTAAAGAAATATTTAAAATCTCATAATAAGGAGGATATAAAAAAATGACAGTATTAGATTTTATTTATGGAATATTGGTAATTGCTTCAATTATAGTCTTATTTATTGGTTGGCTAGGAACTAAATATGATGTAGTTGGAAGAGATGAAAGAATAAAAGAATTAGAATTACAAATAAAAAAATATGAAGATAAAGAACAAAGAAGAATAGAAAGAGAAAAGAAGAAAAAAGAAAAAAAGATAGCAAAGAAAACCAAAAAAGGTGATGCATCATGAGTGGTGAAATATTAAGTATAGAAACTACTCAAAAGATTGCTAGATTAGAAAAAGAAAATAAAAAGATGTCAGAGATTATTTTTAAGTTTGATGCAGAAGTTAATAAACAATTTCAAATAATTAGAACTTCTTATAATTTACTTAAAAGCAATCCTGATGCTATTGATGATGTATTAAATATTTTAAAGGAGGGATTAAATGAAAGCCAAAGATGATAATTCAGTTAAGTTCTTATATCTTGATGAAAATGACTTTAAAAAGAAATTAAGAAGTTTAAAGACATACTGTCCAATTGCATATAAACAACTTATTTTCAGAGTCAAAAAAGAATTATTAATAGATATAGAAGATGGCACTTATTCTAAAGATTTAAAGACATCTCAAGAGTTTAAGTTCATTTATGGACAAATAAAACTTGTTTATAGTGTCAGAAAAGGAATTATTATCATGGAGAGCATTGAACCCTCACAATTTTTTCTAGATGGTTATATGTCTAGTTTAGATACTTATAAAGGTATTTATTATAGAAATAAAAAAGATAAGTTCAAAATTGATTTAGTTATGCAAATGAAAAAAGAAAGGAATTATGCATTATGAACGAAAAATTAAGAAGAATAATTAATCATTATGGAGTCAAGAAACAACTTAAATATTTTCAGAGTGAGATATTTGAATTAAATGAGGCAATTATTCAATATGAAGAAAGAAGAAGAAACCCTATTGATATTGTCTGCAATGCTTTAGAGCCAATAATGGCATCAATGAATAATAGAAAGGCTATTAAATCAACAGATGAAATTAAAGGTGAAATAGCAGATGTGATGGTTATGTTAAAACAGATACAACTTAATTACAATATATCAACAGAAGAAGTTAAAGAAGTAATGAAATCAAAAATTGATAGACAATTACAAAGAATTAATGAGGAGGTAAAGCAAAATGATAAATGATGCTATTAAAAGAGATAAGAAATTAAAAGAATTAGTAGAAATAACTAATATATCAGATGAAGAGTTTGAAAAATTAGATTATAAAGGAAAACAAAGATATTTTAAAGCAAAAAACAAGTTATGCAAGATATCATTTGTTTCTAGAGATAAAAAAGGCAATGGTATTACTTATAGAAAACCAAAGGAGGTAAAGTAATATGAATATATGGTTTATAGTTCATCTGTTTTTTCAGGCAATGGCAATAGGCATAAACCTTGTTAAAGATGGAGAACCAAAAGAGGGAAATTATAGTTTTATTGCTTCAATAATTGGTGCAATCATCAGTATAGGTATTGTCTATATGGCAATTAAGGTAGGTTTTTAATATGATAGAAAGATTTATTAATAATTATTTATCTACTGCTTTAATAAGAGTATTTAGGCAATGTGCTTTATTAAGATACATTGATTTGCATGTTATACCAAGAACAGATGTTGTTACTATATATGCAAAAGATAAAAGATTTACTGAAAATCTATACAAAGAGGTGTTTTCATTTAGAAAAGATGCATCTATCTATTATCTATGCAATTTAAAAGATACAAATAAAGAGTTTGATGAAATACTAAAAAAATATCAAGAGAAAGAGGTGAGAAAATAATGGATGCCGGATTATTTATAGTTTTATTAGCATGTATTGTATCTGTAATACATATTTTTGATAAAATATTAGATTTTATCATTTATAAGCCAAGACATATTAAAAAAGACAAGGTTAAAGAAGATGAGTTTTGGAGTGATAAAGATGAGTAAGTTAGAAAAAGTATTATTAGGATTAATTCTTACTGCATTAGCAGGACTCATGGCATTATTTATCTATGTCATGATAGATTTTAAAAATGATTATGATTGTTCTACTACCTATGATGTTGATTGGTATATAGAACATAATTGTATGAGATATGAGAGGTGAGATTATGGAAGATAAGGATGTAGAATATTACAATGTACCAATATACATTGAAAAAGCAATTAAAAAGTTATTTAAATTAAGAAAAAATATGCAGGAAGTAACTCAACAGGTAAAAGATTACATGGAAACACATGAAATACCAACAGATACACCACTTGAATTATTAAAATATTTTCCTAAAGAAGAAGTTGACCCCAATCAAATGAAATTAGATATATAGGAGGATAGCATGGAATTATTGATAAGAAGTCAAGATAAAACAGATTTGTTTAAAATTAATAGGTTAAAGATAAGGGAACATGTTTTTGCAAATGGTGAAAAAGAATACTTTATTTTAAATAATAATAGCATGAGTGATGTTGTGGGTATTTATAAAACAAAAGAAAGAGCAATAGAAATATTAAATGACATCCAAAAAATATTTTCACCAAAAGGTATAATTAAGTTTAATTGTATGGTAAGTCAAGAAACTATGCAACAAGTTAAAAATCGTTTTAAAGAAGATTTTATTGTAGGTGATAATAGACTTGAAAAGATTGAGTTAGCAGATAGTTATGTATATGAAATGCCAAAGGAGTAGTATATGAAAAAAATAGATATAGTAGATATAAGAACAATGGTTAAAAAGAATAAAATAAGATTTGAATTAAAAAATAATTATATTTATTTAAAAGATTTAATTCATGATGAACAAGTAATTGTAGGTGAATATGAAGAACAAGACCAAGAAATACTGTCATTTTCAACTGATGGCTTTTCTATGGTAAGGAGGGGAATAAAATGCAAGAAGAAAAATTAACAATGCAACAAATGGTAAACTTTTTTCAAGATTGTAGAGATAAAGGGTTAGATATGGTAATTAAATTAAAGATGCCAAACCAAGAACAACCTGAAATTATAATGAACTATAATAAAAGTATTGATGCAAAGTTAGAATATTATCAAAAGACTTATACTGATGACTTAGTACATAAGAATAATCCTGATATTCAAATAATTGAAATATTAGGAACTAATATACCATTTTAGAGGTATATCATGATAATAGGATTTATTATTGGAGTCTTTGTAGGGTTTACAATAATGGCTTGTATTAAAGTTGGTGATGATAATGATTGAGGAACTAACCAAAATAACCCTAAATGATTATGTCTTAACTAATATAGATTTAGAAACTCTTTGCTTTACTATAAGATTGAAAGATGAAAAAGAATATATTGTATATCATAAGAAAATAAAAGTAGATGGTAGAGTCAAGACAATAAATTATATAAAAAAAGATGGTAAAATCATACCTTTAGATGATGAAGTAACTAAATTACATTTAGCAGAAGTTAGAGTATATCAAAGAGAGGGTATTTAGGTGATTTTATGAGTAGAACATTTAGAATTAAGTTCGGAAGAAAAACAGTACAACCATTTAAGAAACCTGATATTGATAATATGATAATTAATTGTAAAAAAAGAAGAAATCAAGCAGAGGATGATGGTGATAAAGAACAACAATACCTATGGGATAGAAATTACATGATATTAGTTATAGGTATGAACCTTGCCTTTAGGATTGAAGATATTTTACAATTAAAAGTTGATAATTTTAAAAATGGTTCAGTATATACAAGAGAGTTTAAAACAAATAAGGAGCAATCATTTGAATTGCATCCATCATTAGCAAAAGATATTACAGATTATATTAATAGAAATGATTTAATTGAGGGAGAGTATTTATTTAAGAGTAGAAAAGGTATTAATATGCCAATTACTAGACAAAGAGCATGGCAAGTAATAAAACAATTATCTGATGAGGTAAAAGTAGGCTATCCTGTTGGATGCCACTCATTGAGAAAGTATTTTGCTAGGTCATACTATGAAAAGACAGGAGATATCATAGGATTAAAAGAAATGTTAAATCACTCAAATGAAAGAGTAACATTATTATATATCTGTTGGGATAATTCAGATAAAAACGATAAAAGGAAAAACTTTTATTTAGGAAGTTAATAAAGTGGTATGTTTCAACATATCACTAAAATTAAAATCTATTAATTTTACAAAATGAGAGTTTGTAAATTGGAGTAAAAAATAACACTTTCTTGATAACAGGAAAATGATTATAAAATCTAGGAAAAAAAGGAGATTTTTCTTAAAAATATCAATTTAACCGACTTATGTCATTTAGTAAAATTCATATAGGTAAGAATTAGGAGGTAAAATGCAAGAATTATTAGAAATACTAAATGATAATGGTATTAAATATTCTGTATCTGATTATGCAGGTTATGAAAGTGTAGTAATTAAGAAAAATAAATATCAGTTAGAAATATTTAAAGATGATAAAGGCTATGTAAGTGATTTACAGAGAGTTCCTTATACATGGGGTAGGATGGGTTCAACAACTATAGATGGTATTCTTGAAGATTTAAGGAACTTTCTAGGAATAAATATAACTAGTTCACAATTAAGTATATTTTAAGAGAAAATTAGTTAGAAAGGATGTAATATGACAATACAGTTATCTTTGTTTGATAAAGAAGAGTCTGAAAAGATAAAACAAAGTAAGTTTAAAGATAAATGTGATGTCTGTGGTAAGTTTGATTATTTAAGAGGCTATAATAATATTTGTATTTGTCAAAAATGTAGAGAAAAAATAAAATTAGGAGATAAAAATGAAGAAAATAAGTGAAAAAACATTAAATATATTATTTATCGTGTTTGGCTCTATATGGTTATCTATGATATTTTACTTTTTAATCACTAAACAATATGATGAAATAATAGAAAACTTAATTATATTTTTTATTACTTTTATATTAGGAGTAATATATTCTAAATTAAAAAGAAGATGATTTATTATGAAATATAAGAAATTAAAATTATGTTAGGAGGTGAAAAAATGAAATATACATGTGAAGAGTTTGTTAATACTGTAAGAAACAATATTAAAGCAGATTTAATACCTGTAGATACAAGATTTAATGTATTTAACAAAGATGAAGAGTTAGTATGTGATGTAATAGTGGATAGAACTACAGTTAAATATACAGGCGACCATCCAACAGATTTACTTGTAGGAGAATACATATTTGTTGCAGTAGAAGAGTAAAAATCACAAAACTCACACTAAAATAGTAGTATAATGTAATGTAGATAGTATTAAGGCAATAGAAATATTGTCTTTTTTTCTGTGTTTATATGAGGGTATGAATTAAAAATATATAGCACCTTTTCATCCTTTCTGTGTATATAAATTATCTCCTGTCATACTCTCATATAAGCATAGAAAGGGTGCTATGCTTATTTTAGGTAAAGGGAGATGTTTATGCTAAAGAGTTGCAGTAGGTGTGGAAAGATACACGATTTTAATAAGGTATGTTACAAAAATAGACAGGTAAGGGGTATATCTGATGCAGATAAGTTCAGAAAGACTTATAAATGGCATAAAAAGAGTGAAGAAATAAGGGCTAGGGATAAGCATTTATGTAGATGTTGTCTTGCTAATATTTTTGATACTCAACATGTTTTTAATTTTAATAAGTTAGAAGTGCATCATATTGTTCCTTTAGAGGAGGATTATAGCAAGAGATTAGATGATGATAACTTAATTACTTTATGTTGTTATCATCATAAATTATCTGACTCAAATGTAATACCAAGAAATATACTAAAAAGCCTTACCTATCCTGATGCAGATTTAGAGAAAATAAGGGCAGAGGTAGAGGGTATAACCATCCCCCCTACCCATTAATCTTATTTTTTTTAATTGCTTCAAAAC
>OCVV011313394.1_pt1 | contig 15203 bp, 13 predicted proteins | sample 1539721 | NCBI WGS metagenome assembly OCVV01 (sample SAMN02144230, study PRJEB22623) | gut metagenome | biome: sheep rumen | host: Ovis aries | place: New Zealand
GTGATCGTGCGGCCCACCTACCTGTCGATCTGCAATGCGGATCAGCGCTACTATCAGGGACTGCGGGACGAGGCGGTTCTCCGGAAAAAACTCCCCATGGCGCTGATTCATGAGGGAATCGGAAGAGTGATTTACGACCCTACCGGGACGTTCCCGGTGGGAACGGATGTGGTTATGATCCCCAACCTTCCCTGTGAGGAAGATCCGATTATCGCCGAGAATTATCTGCGGTCCAGCCGATTCCGCGCCAGCGGCACAGACGGATTCCTGCAGGAATACATTCAGTCCGCACCGGACCGCCTGCTGGAGCTGCCTAAGGGAATCAACCCCTGTGTGGCGGCTTTTACAGAGCTGGTAAGCGTCAGCTATCATACGATCTGCCGGTTCGCCAGATTCTCCCATCCGCGCAGGGACACAATCTCTGTGTGGGGGGACGGCAATCTGGGATACATTACCGCGCTGCTGCTGAAGCACACATTTCCGGATTCCAGGATTGTTGTTTTCGGGCGGAATGAATACAAACTGAATGATTTCAGCTTTGCGGATGAAACGTATATGACGGATCAGATTCCGGAAGATTTTCTGACGGACCATGCCTTCGAGTGCGCCGGCGGCAGCGGTGCCCCCAAGGCGATCAACCAGATCATCGATTACATCCGTCCGGAAGGGACGATTGCCATCATGGGCGTGACAGAGGAGCTGGCACCTGTGAATACACGGATGGTGCTGGAAAAGGGACTGCATATCTTCGGCAGCAGCCGGAGCGGACGGGAAGATTTCGCCGGTCTGCTGAAGCTGTACCAGACCGATCCGGTCATTTTATCCTATCTGGAAAATATTGTAGGCAGTCAGGTCCATGTCCGGGATGTGAAGGATATTGTGGCTGCTTTTGAAACGGATATCCACAAACTGATCGGCAAAACGGTGATGATCTGGGACGAATAGCAAAGGAGAATACAGAGTATTATGGGAAGATATTTTGGAACAGACGGCTTCCGGGGCGAGGCGAACAAGACGCTGACCGTGGAGCATGCCTATAAAGTCGGGCGTTTTCTGGGCTGGTATTACGGCCGCGCCGTGGACAAAAAGTGCACCGTAGTGATCGGCAAGGATACCAGAAGATCCAGCTACATGTTTGAATATGCCCTTGCATCCGGCCTGACGGCATCCGGCGCGGATGCGTATCTGCTGCATGTGACAACGACACCTTCGGTGTCCTATGTGACCAGGACAGAGGACTTTGACTGCGGGATTATGATTTCCGCCAGCCACAATCCCTATTATGACAACGGCATCAAGCTGATCAACAGCAATGGCGAGAAAATGGACGAAACCACCATTTCCTACATTGAGGATTACATTGACGGGAAGGTGGAGCTGTTCGGGGAAACCATGACAGAGATCCCGTTTGCGGTCCGGGACGAAATCGGACGCACAGTGGATTATTCCTCCGGCCGCAACCGGTACGTGGGATACCTGATTTCCCTGGCAACCTTTTCTTACAAAAACATCCGGGTCGGCCTGGACTGTGCCAACGGCAGCGCCTGGCAGATTGCCAAACATGTATTTGATGCCCTCGGGGCGAAGACTTATGTGATCAACAACGAGCCGGACGGCACCAACATCAACCGCAACGCCGGATCCACACATATTGAAGTTTTACAGAAATATGTAAAAGACAATCATCTGGATGTGGGGTTTGCCTATGATGGAGACGCGGACCGCTGTATTGCGGTGGATGAGAAAGGCAATGTTATCAACGGGGATCTGATCCTGTATATTTACGGCTGTTATATGAAAAAAAGAGGCAAACTCCTCAACAACACCGTAGTAACTACCGTAATGTCCAATTTCGGCCTTTACAAAGCCTTTGATGAAGCGGGAATCGCTTATGAGAAGACTGCAGTCGGGGATAAATATGTCTACGAGTGCATGGTGAAAAACGGACACCGGATCGGCGGCGAACAGTCTGGACATATTATTTTCAGCAAATATGCCACAACCGGGGACGGCATCCTGACATCCATCAAAATGATGGAGGCCATGCTGGCTTCCAAACAGCCGCTGAGCAAACTGGCAGAACCGGTGATGATTTATCCCCAGGTGCTGAAAAATATCCGCGTCAAAAGCAAACCGGAGGCACAGAACGATCCGGACGTGCAGGCAGCCGTGGCGAAAGTCAGCGATACACTGGGCGACACCGGGCGCATTCTGGTAAGGGAAAGCGGAACCGAACCGGTGATCCGGGTCATGGTGGAAGCGAAGACAGAGGACATCTGCGAAAAATATGTAGATGACGTGATCCGGGTGATCAAAGAAAAAGGTCACGAAGAGGTGTAGGAGATTCCGTAAGGAGAATCTGAAAAAACGTCGGCACAGCCCGAAAGGGCTTTTTGAAATCAGCATACAGCCGATAACCAGCTGATTTCACGGATAGATGCAGCAAAAAAATAATTTTGAATGAAAAAAGGAAGTGATTTTTGTGGTTGAATTAGATAAGTTCAAAGCAGTATTGAACGCGTACCGGACTCCACTGCAGGAAGTAAGGGATTCACTTTGACCTCGCTAACAAGGAAAAGCGGATCGAAGAATTAGAACGGGAGATGGAGGCGCCCGACTTCTGGAATGATCCGGAAGAATCCTCCAAAAAAACACAGGAATTAAAATCAAAAAAAGATGACATCGCGGTGTATCAGAAGCTGAAAGGCCTCATGGAAGACATGGAGGTCATGATCGAAATGGGAAACGAAGAAAATGACCCTTCGGTGATTCCGGAACTGGAAGCCATGACGGAAGACCTCAAACAGACCATGGAGGAAACCAAAGTCAAGACGCTGCTTTCCGGAGAATACGACCGGAACAACGCCATTGTCACACTGCATTCCGGCGCCGGCGGGACAGAAGCCTGTGACTGGGTCAGCATGCTGTACCGTATGTATACCAGATGGGCGGAATCCAAGGGATTCCAGGTGGAAGTCCTGGATTATCTGGATGGTGATGAAGCCGGCATCAAATCCGTGACCTTTCAGGTGAATGGAGAAAATGCCTTCGGCCTGCTGAAGTCCGAACGTGGGGTGCACCGTCTGGTGCGTATTTCGCCTTTTAACGCTGCGGGCAAACGCCAGACCTCCTTCGCCTCCTGCGATGTCATGCCGGAGATCGACCAGGAAATCGATATTGAGATCAGAGACGAGGATATCCGTGTGGATACCTACCGTTCCTCCGGCGCCGGCGGACAGCATATCAACAAGACCTCATCCGCCATTCGGATCACGCATCTGCCTACGGGAATTGTCGTGCAGTGCCAGAATGAGCGGTCGCAGCATATGAACAAAGACAAGGCCATGCAGATGCTCAAGTCCAAGCTGTATCTTCTGGAGCAGGAGAAAAATGCGGCAAAACAGGCAGATATCCGGGGCGAAGTCACAGACATCGGCTGGGGCAACCAGATCCGGTCCTATGTGATGCAGCCCTATACCATGGTCAAAGATTTAAGAACCGGTGAAGAAACCGGAAATGTCAGCAGCGTGATGGACGGCAACCTGGATCCGTTTATCAATGCGTATCTGAAGTGGCAGGCATTGTCCAAAAACGGCAGTCAGACTGTCTGACAGATGTGTTTTCGCACAAAGGAGAAAAAGAGAGGTTACTCCATATGAAAGGGCTACTAAAATTCATCAGCTGCGGCAGTGTGGATGATGGAAAATCTACTTTGATCGGACATATGCTGTATGATGCCAAGCTGTTGTTCGCAGATCAGGAAAAGGCGCTGGTGCTGGATTCCAGGATCGGATCCCGGGGAGGTGAGGTGGATTACTCGCTTCTTCTGGACGGCCTTATGGCAGAGCGGGAGCAAGGGATTACCATTGATGTGGCATACCGTTATTTTTCCACGGAAAAGCGTTCCTTTATCGTGGCAGATACGCCGGGGCATGAAGAATACACCCGTAATATGGCGGTGGGAGCCTCCTATGCCGATCTGGCGGTGATTCTGGTGGATGCGTCCAAGGGCGTCCTGGTACAGACCAGGCGCCATACCAGGATCTGCGCGCTGATGGGAATCCGCCATTTTGTATTTGCGGTAAACAAGATGGATCTGGTGGGATATGACAAATCCGTATTCGACAGAATAAAAAAAGAGATTCGGATTCTGCTGGCGGAATTTGACTATGATTCCGTGGCGATTATTCCGGTTTCCGCCACCGCAGGGGACAATATTACCCGTACTTCCGCTGCCATGCCCTGGTATCGGGGCATGCCGCTTTTGTCTTATCTGGAGACAGTGGATGTGGAAAAAGGAGAGGCGGAACAGGGATTTACCATGCCGGTGCAGCTTGTGTGCCGGCCGGATCATACCTTCCGCGGATTCCAGGGAGAAGTGGAGACAGGAACCGCCGCGGAAGGGGATCGGATCACAGTGCTGCCCTCCGGGGAAACGGCACAGATTGCCGCGGTTTATGTGGGCGACCGGAAAGTATCCGGGGCGGAAGCCGGCAGGCCGGTTACCATCCGGCTGGACCGGGAAATTGATGTGTCCAGAGGCTGTGTGCTGACAAAGGACGCCGGCGCCGTCGTCTCCAATCTTTTCGAAGCGGAAATTCTCTGGATGGATGACAGACCGCTGGTCAACGGCAGAAATTACCTGCTGAAGCTTGGAACCCAGAAGACAGTCGCCACAGTGATGCGGATCAAATACCGGATTGATGTGAATACCGGACAGCAGATTCCGGCGGATGTGATCCGCAAAAATGAGATCGCGGTTTGCGATATTTCTGCCGCAAGGGATCTGGTGTTTGATTCTTTCGAACACAACGCAAGTCTCGGCGGGATGATTCTGATTGACCGGATCACTCATATGACCTCGGCATGCGGTGTCATTCAGCATTCCCTGCGCCGCGCCGGAAATATTGTGCCCTATGATATGACAATTACCCGTGAACTGCGGGAAAACCAGAAAAATCAGAAGGCAAAGACCATCTGGCTCACCGGTCTGTCCGGTTCCGGAAAATCTACACTGGCCAATGAGATCGAAAAGCGTCTGTTTGCCATGGGCAGACATGTTATGACGCTGGATGGGGATAATGTGCGCCAGGGCCTGAATAATAATTTAGGGTTTAAAGAGGCGGACCGCATTGAAAATATCCGGCGTGTGGCGGAGGCCGCCAAACTGATGAATGACGCGGGACTCATAGTGATCGCGTCCTTTGTCTCTCCCTATGAGCGGGACCGGCAGAGAGCCCGGGAGATTGTGGGGGCAGATGATTTTATTGAAATCTACGTCAGCACATCGCTGGAAGTCTGTGAATGCCGGGATGTGAAAGGTCTGTACAAAAAGGCAAGGCAGGGAGAGATCCCGAATTTTACCGGTATTTCGGCAGTGTACGAAGTGCCTCAGTCCCCGGAGATCATCATAGATACCAGTCAGTCTGATATTGAAGAATCTGCGGATATGCTTCTGGAACAGCTGAAGCCGTATCTGGATCTGTAAGGACTTTGTGTGCGTGAAAAACCCGGTATGCTGTATTGCATACCGGATTTTATTATGCTAATATATCTCTGTCGCGAAAACAATTGTATTTCTATGAAAGACAAAGAGGGATTCCATGAGTGAACAGGCGAAGTATTATGTACTGCGAAAAAAAGCAGTGCCGGAAGTGCTTCTGCAGGTTGTAAAAGCCAAGCACCTGCTGGACTCCGGCAAAGTGTCATCCGTAAATGAAGCGGTTCAGGCCGTTGGGATCAGCAGGAGCTCTTTTTATAAATACAAAGATGATATTTTTCCGTTTCACGACAATGCCAAGGGAAGAACCATCACCATGGTCATTCAGCTGGATGACGAGACCGGGTTGCTTTCGGCGGTACTGAAAGAGGTGGCAGACTGTCACGCGAACATTCTGACCATTCATCAGAGTATTCCGGTGAACGGAATTGCGTCATTAACCCTCAGCGTGGAAGTCACCGATCAGACAGGAGATATTTCCGGACTGATCGAAACGATTGAGTCCAAGCAGGGAATACATTACATCAAAATATTATCAAGGGAGTAAAAGTATGATCAATATTGCGGTATTAGGGTATGGAACCATCGGATCCGGTGTGGCAGCAGTGCTGAAGACCAACCGGGGAATCATTGCCCGCAAGGCTGGTGAGGAGATAGGAATCAAATACATTCTGGATCTGCGGGATTTTCCGGACGACGAGAATGCAGACCGTATCATTCATGACTACAGCGTGATTCTGCAGGATCCGGAGATCCGCATCGTAGTGGAAGCCATGGGTGGCGTGGAGCCGGCGCATACCTTTGCCCGGCAGGCAATTGAAGCCGGAAAGCATTTTGTCACGTCAAATAAGGCGCTGATCGCGGAATACGGCGCCGAACTGATTGCCCTGGGCGCGTCACACCGGGTGAACGTCTTTTTTGAAGCCAGTGTGGGCGGCGGAATACCGATTCTACGGCCGTTAAATACCAGCCTCAGTTCGGAAGATATCCTGGAAATCACCGGGATTCTGAACGGTACCACCAACTATATGCTCACGAAGATGTCGGAAGAAGGATCGGAATTCGCGGATGTACTGAAGGAAGCCCAGGAAAAAGGCTACGCGGAAGCAGATCCCACAGCAGATATTGAGGGCTATGATGCCTGCAGAAAGATAGCGATTCTAACTTCGCTGGCAGCCGGACGGCAGGTGAATTACACAGATATCCATACAGAGGGCATTACGTCGATTACGGCCGCTGACATGAAATACGCGGCAGCCATGAACCGGCGGATCAAACTGCTGGCCACCAGCAGAAAGGCCGGGGACAGCTACTGTGTCATGGTGGCTCCTTTCCTGATCGGCGCGGATCATCCCCTGAGTATGGTCAATGATGTGTTTAACGCAGTCTTTGTGCGGGGCAATATGGTAGGGGAAACCATGTTTTACGGCGCCGGCGCCGGCGCGCTTCCCACAGCAAGCGCAGTGGTCGCTGATATTATCGACGCGGCCCGTCATATGGAAGAACATACCCCGATCCAGTGGGATCCGGAGAATCTGACCCTTGTTAGTGAGAAAAAGATGGCATGCGCGTACTTTGTACGTACCACTGCGGATCCGGAAGCCATTGAAGATGCGTTTGGCAATGTGACCTATGTCAAGGCAGAAGGGATCGAAGGCGAGCAGGCTTTTGTGACCGGTATCATGGACGGCGCGACTTACGCAGAGGCGGCAGGCCGGATTGACGGGATTATTCAGATGATTCGTGTGAACTGAGAAACAGTTAAAATCTATATAGGCCGGAGAGATAATGACCGATTTGGCCTTATGTATGAAGGGCAGAAGGGCAGAATCAGCGGGCGGAGGTACAGGTGATCTCTTGGATTTCTTCTCCATATACAATATTGCCTGATGGAGAATCCCGTAATTCATACGCAATCGTATTGCAATGCGCGAGCAAAATGTTTACTGTACATTCCTCACGGAACTCCCGCCTTTGGTTACTGTCGAACAAAAAATCCGTTGGCATGTCAAGGAACCCAGTGCATCTGGGGGATGTAACCTTGATCTGCCGACGGATTTTTGTTATGCGCACATTTGGAGTATCGGATTCGTCTGCATAGTGCCGAAACAGAGCACTAACACGCTGGGATTGGCGACCTGTCTATCGTTCATTCAGTTCCGTTTAATCGATCCTTCGTGTAATCGCAGATATCTATAATAAAAGTGCTGGCACTAAATTAAAACCTGGGTATTATAAAGTTGGTAAGGATCTTAAAGCTGGAAAATATTGTATAAAATATGTGTCCGAGCATGGTGGATATGTATTAAGTAATCGAAATGATGGTAATTGCATTGCAGAGGCTAATATGGATAGAGATCCAAAAACCGGAATGTACGTAGATTATGCTTCAAATGTGGTTTGGAAAAAGGGGAAACTATTGAAGTATCTAGTGATTTGACTGTACTTTTTATACCGGAAACGTATGGGGAATGTTGTAAATTATGAACTTTTATGAAGCGATATTGAGTCGGACGGCAGAACTGCCGTCCGACTATTGATTACTAGTTAAAAACCCAATGGAATGTTAATGATGCCCAGCGCATCCGTATGTTTATCTACCCTTGTTCCGCTGGCGGATTTTTGGTTTATTCATTGTCCGTCATAGGAATCCGCCTCACAGCCAGGAGCAGTCAGGTCTTCATAAAAGATGACCAGGCTCTGCTGATAATACTGGGAAACCCACAGTGTGGCAAGGCCGAAGCTCAGCAGAGACAGAAGCATCCAGCCGATGTAGGAAAGGCACAGGCCAAAAAGACGTGCTTTGTTGTGCCGCATCAGTTTTCTGCTGTCCCGGAATGCCTGGAGAACATGGATGGTATCAATGCTGTCAATCAGAAGATAGTTGGTCAGGGCCAGCGCCAGCATCAGGATGATCAGAACAATGCTTCCGATGACAGACAGCACGGCGCCGATGACGGACAGGGAAAAGCTGGACAAGGCAGCGCCAGTCATGGAGCAGATGATGCCCGGAAGGAGGCATGCGAAGCTGATCAGGATCATCAGAACAGACACTCCGATGAATTTGTCCGGGCGTCTGCGGAACGGAAAGAAAAGATCCGGAAAGGCAAGGGGCTGCCGGCGGGCGATCTTTAAATGCATATACAGGATGCCGCAGGAGAACAGGGAACCGATGACTGCCACAACAATCAGGCCGACAAAGCCGATGATTCCGCTGAAGACGGAGCCGTCCGTAAAAGCCCGGCGAAGCATGGGCGTAAATGGGGAAGAGCAGATCATTACAATCAGTGAGACAAGGATATAGGCGCCAATGAGAGTGCCGTAGCTGCCCAGGAGATTTTCTCTGGACACTGCTTTGATTTCAGATATTTTTTTATGCATGGAGTGCCTCCTTTATGCTGCGGATCCCCGAGCATTGCCGTAATAATCATTGCTGTTGCCGGAGCTGCTGCCGCCGTCTGAGCTGTCGCCGTAGTAGTTTCCGCTCCGATTTGAATCACCGTAATAGGAACCATTGCGGTTTTTATTATCGTTATTGCTATTATTATTATTATTATTATTATTATTATTATTATTATTGCTGTCTTTGCTGCCGCTGTTTCCGCCAGTTTCCTGGTCGGAAGATTTACTGTCCGCGGAAGAATCTGAATTTTTTTTGCCATAGATATCCTGGTAGATCTCATTATAGAGATCCTGCCCGCTCTTGGTGTTATCATTGGCGTATTTTTCGATATAATAGGTATAGCGGTCAATGGCTTTGTCGATACCGCCAAAACGGGAAATGACAAAAGAGACCGAAATGGCGGACAGAATACCGCCCACAGCAATGGAAACAATGCCAAGAATCTGTCCGATGCGCGCGGCCCGCGGCATCCGGCGGTTTTTTCCTTTTCCCAGAACGGCAAACAGAACAGCCAGAGATCCGAACAGAAAGGCAGTGAAGACCAGATAACAGGTGACCAGTGCCAATACGCCGCAGACCACAGAAGCAGCGGTCATGGCATTTACCGGCGGACGGCTGCGGTAGGGAAGTTCAGGATCACTGCCGCGTCTGCCTTCCGGCCCGTAAGGATCGGTTCTGTTCTGACGGCTGAAATCATCCGGATGATTCCAGTCGCCGGTGTTTTGCTGTCTGTATGTAAAATGTTTCATAGAACCTCCAGTATCTGCAGTCCCGAAGTCCAGAAAAGAGCGGAGATGCGGAACTGTCCATTCTGTATCTGTTGAACTGCTGCCATCCGGTTACTGCGTATTCAGATGTTCAGCGGTGTAATCATAACATGCAGGTGAAAAAATAACAACATTATGATACAATAGTTGTCTTGCAGAGAGTGGCTGCACAGCAGCTGCGTCATGTAACGCAGGCCGCTGTGCAAAAAGAAGGAGAGAAGCATCGTATGGATATCATTCGAATACTTGCCCGGGAACTGAAGATTCGTCCGGAACAGGCTCGTGCGGCCGTGGAACTCATGGATGCGGGAAACACGGTTCCGTTTATTGCCCGCTATCGAAAAGAGAAAACCGGCAGTCTGAATGATGAAGTCCTGCGGGATTTGTCTGATCGTCTGCAGTATCTGCGCAATCTGGAGACGAGACAGCAGCAGATCGCGGACAGTATTCGGGAACAGGGAAAACTGACGCCGGAGTTAGAAAAGAAAATTTTCGCGGCAGAGACTCTGGCAGCGGCAGAAGATCTGTACCGTCCGTATCGCCCGAAACGGAAAACCCGGGCATCTGCCGCCCGGGAGCGGGGGCTGCAGCCGCTGGCGGATCAGATCCTGCGGCAGAAAAAGGGAGACTCGCCGGAAGCGGAAGCCCGCTGCTATATTAATCAGAAAAAAGAAGTGCCGGATGTGGAAACAGCCCTTGCAGGGGCCGGGGATATTCTGGCGGAGGATATTTCAGAACGGGCCGAATTCCGCGCCTGGATCCGGGAAAAAACCTATCGCAAAGGAATCCTGCGTTCGGATGCCAGAGACTCTGACGCCTCATCTGTCTATGAACGCTATTATTCCTTTGCGGAACCCATAGCCAGGGTGGCGGGACATCGGATCCTGGCGCTGAACCGGGGGGAAAAAGAAAAGTATCTGACCGTACATATCGACGCGCCGGAAGAGGAGATTCTTACCTATCTGAATCGTCAGATCATCAAAACAGGACAGACGGAATCCGCGCGGTTTCTGCAGAAAGTCATAGCAGACAGCTATCATCGGCTGACTGCGCCTGCCATCGAACGCGAACTGCGGAAGGAGCTGACAGACCGGGCAGAAGAAGGGGCCATTCATGTATTCGGTAAAAACCTGGGTCAGCTTCTGATGCAGCCGCCGATTGCCGGACAGACGGTGCTGGGCTGGGACCCGGCGTTCCGTACCGGATGCAAACTGGCAGTTGCGGATGCCACCGGCAAAATTCTGGATACAGCGGTAATCTACCCGACCGCGCCGCAGAATAAAACAGAGGAAGCCAAAAGAGTGCTTCGCCGGCTGATTGAAAACTATGGGGTGACATTGATTTCACTGGGCAACGGTACGGCATCCCGGGAGTCAGAAGCCATTATTGCGGACTTTATAAAAGAACTGAAACAGCCGGTTTCCTATGTGATTGTCAATGAAGCCGGAGCTTCGGTGTATTCAGCCAGCAGACTGGCCACAGAGGAATTTCCGGAATTTGATGTAGGACAGCGCAGCGCTGCCTCGATTGCCCGCAGACTCCAGGATCCCCTGGCGGAACTGGTGAAAATTACGCCGGAATCCATTGGTGTGGGACAGTATCAGCATGATATGAACCAGAAAAAGCTCAGCCATGCGCTGGAGCAGGTGGTGGAGGATTGCGTCAACCGGGTGGGCGTGGATTTGAATACTGCTTCCGCCGCACTGCTGCAGTATGTTTCCGGCCTGACGAAAACCACCGCCGCGAACATCGTGGCCTATCGGGATGCCAACGGAAGATTTTACAGCCGCAGGGAACTGCTGAACGTTCCGAAACTGGGACCGAAGGCCTTCGAGCAGTGTGCCGGATTCCTCAGAATCCGAAACGGGAAGAATCCGCTGGATGCCACCAGCGTGCATCCGGAGAGCTATGGCGCCGCAGAGTCGGTGCTCCGGGCGCTGGGATACGAAAAAGAGGATCTGAAAAAGGGAGCGCTGCCCCGGCTGCATGTGGAAAAACAGGACAAAAAGCAGCTGGCCGCAGCCGCGGGAATCGGCATGCCGACACTGGAAGATATCCTGGAGGAATTAAGGAAACCGGGAAGAGATCCCAGAGAATCCATGCCCAAGCCCATATTAAGGACAGATGTCCTGGAGATGAGTGATCTGAGACCGGGAATGAAACTGACCGGCACCGTGCGCAATGTGGTGGACTTTGGCGCATTTGTGGATATCGGCGTGCATCAGGACGGACTCGTGCACATTTCCCAGATGAGTGACCGGTATATCCGGCACCCGCTGGATGTGGTATCTGTGGGTGATATTGTGGAGGTGGAAGTGCTTTCTGTCGATGAAAAGAAGAAGCAGATTGCCCTGACAATGAAGGGGCAGAATCAGGAGTAGATATGAAGACAGGGAAAGATCCTCAGGTGATCGAAACATTTGGGCCGGAAGAAACATTTGCCCTGGGAGAGAAGATCGGAAAAGAAGCATGGCCGGGCATGGTGATTACATTAAACGGCGATCTGGGAACCGGAAAAACTGTTTTTACCCAGGGACTGGCAAAGGGTCTTGGAATTACCGAACCGGTGAACAGCCCGACCTTTACCATTGTTCAGGTCTATGAATCCGGACGCCTTCCGTTTTACCACTTTGATGTATATCGCATCGGGGATATTGAGGAAATGGAAGAAATCGGCTATGAAGATTATTTTTACGGAAACGGCGTCACAATTATCGAGTGGGCGGAACTGATCCGGGAGCTTTTGCCGGAGCAGTATCTGTCTGTAACCATAGAAAAAGATCTGGAACGGGGATTTGATTTCCGGCGGATTACGATGGAGACCTGCGGGAATCCGGAGACCGGATTCTGTTCATCTGCAGAAAGAGGAGGAAAAAAGCAGTTATGAAAATACTTGCGCTTGACAGTTCGGGTCTGGTGGCCAGTGTGGCTGTCGTGGAAGATGACAGTCTGCTGGTGGAATTCACCATGAATTACAAAAAAACACATTCGCAGACGCTGCTTCCCATGCTGGATGAGGCGGCGCGCATGGTGGAACTGGATCTGAACAGTCTGGATGCCATCGCGGTGGCAGGGGGACCGGGATCTTTTACCGGACTCCGGATCGGATCCGCTACAGCAAAAGGCCTGGCCCTGGCTCTGGACAAGCCGATTATCGCGGTACCCACTGTGGACGGGCTGGCTTACAATCTGTGGGGCTGCGGAGATATGATCTGTCCGCTGATGGATGCCAGACGGCAGCAGACTTATACCGGGCTGTACGAATTCCGGGAAGGTGTGATGCAGACGCTGCGGCCCCAGTGTGCCGTCGGTATCGATGAAATTGTGTCGGATATTAATGCCCGCGGACGGAAAACCGTATTTCTGGGAGACGGGACAGCAGTTTTTTCCTCGTATCTGAAAGAAAACTGCCGCGTGCCCTATTCCTTTGCGCCGGCCCATCTGAATAAGCAGCGGGCGGCGGCCCTGGGCGCGCTGGCAGTGGTATATGCCGGTGAGGGACGGATGATGGATGCGGATGAACATAAGCCGGATTATCTCCGGCTGTCCCAGGCCGAGCGGGAACGCAGGGAGAAGCTGAATGCAGGAAAGAAATAATACGAATGTCTCTGCAGAACCGGAAGTGATTCTGCGCGGAATGAGAGAAAGCGACGCGGCGCAGGCAGCGGAACTGGAAGCCGCCTGTTTTTCCATGCCCTGGAGCGAACAGGGATTTCTGGAGGGCATGCGGTCCGAAAATACGATTTTCTGCGCAGCGGAAGCAGAAGGAAGACTGGCAGGCTACTGCGGACTGTATACAGCGGCGGACGAAGGTGAAATCACAAATGTCGCGGTCCGGGAAGACTTTCGCCGCAGAGGTATTGGAAGAATGCTGATCCGTGAAATCCAGAAACAGGCGGCCCGCCGCGGGATCCGCAGCATTTATCTGGAAGTGCGGGAATCAAACACGGCGGCACAGGCCGTTTATGAAAAAACAGGGTTTTCTGTATGCGGATGCCGAAAGAATTTCTATCGAAATCCCCGGGAAGACGCCCGGGTGATGTGCTGCTGTCTGGAGGAACTGGAATGTTAGATGTATGTTTACTGGGAACCGGCGGAATGATGCCGCTGCCCCACAGGAAGCTGACCGCGCTGATGACGCGCTACAATGGAAGCAGTCTTCTGATTGACTGCGGGGAAGGGACACAGGTGGCGGTGAAAGAGGCCGGCTGGAGTGTGCATCCGCTGGATGTCATTTGCTTTACCCATTATCATGCGGACCATATCGGCGGACTGCCGGGGCTTTTGCTGACCCTGGGAAATGCGGAACGGCACAAACCCCTTCTGATGATCGGCCCGAAGGGACTGGAGCGGGTGGTCAGCGCGCTGCGCGTAATTGCGCCGGAACTTCCGTTTGAGATCAAATTTCATGAATTGAGCCAGCCGGAGGAAACCATTGCAGTCAATGGATATCGGATCACTGCTTTCCGGGTAAAACACAACGTGGTATGCTATGGCTACACGATTGACATTGACCGGAAAGGGCGGTTTGATGTGGAGCGGGCAAAGGCCCAGCAGATCGAACAGCGCTACTGGAACCGGCTGCAGCATGGGGAAACGATTGCCACCGAAGATGGAAGAACCCTTACACCGGATATGGTGCTGGGAGCGCAGCGGAAGGGGATCCATTTGATTTACTGTACCGATACCCGTCCGACCAGGGCCATTGCGGAACACGCAAAAGAAGCGGATCTGGCTATTCTGGAAGGAATGTATGCAGAGAAAGAAAAACTGGCTAAAGCAAAACAGTACCGGCATATGACCTTTTATGAAGCGGCCAGGATTGCCAGGGACGCAGACGTGAAGGCTTTGTGGCTGACCCATTATTCTCCGTCCCTGGTGCATGAAGAGCGTTATATGGGCGAAGTGCGGAAGATTTTTCCCAAAGCGGAAGCAGGAAAAGACGGCCGGATGATCGAACTGGACTTTACAGATGATCAGGATCCGAAGGACCCGGAATCCTGCGCCGCGGAGCAGAAACCGGCAGGAGAAGAGAAAAATGACTGAAAAAGAAATAAAAATACTGGCAATCGAAAGTTCCTGTGACGAGACGGCGGCGGCAGTTGTGGTAAACGGACGGGATGTCCGTTCGAATGTAATCTCTTCACAGATCGCCCTTCACACGCTGTATGGCGGCGTTGTGCCGGAGATCGCTTCCAGAAAGCATATCGAACATATGAATCCGGTGATCCGCGAAGCCTTAAAACAGGCGGGAATGACACTGGATGACATAGACGGGATTGCGGTGACCTACGGACCCGGCCTTGTTGGGGCCCTCCTGGTGGGAGTGGCAGAAGCCAAGGCCATCAGTTATGCCAGACAGATCCCCCTGATCGGGGTTCATCATATTGAAGGGCATATCAGCGCGAATTATATAGAAAATAAAGATCTGGAACCCCCTTTCTTGTGTCTGGTGGTTTCCGGCGGGCATACGCATCTGGTACAGGTGGAGGACTACGGCGTCTATCGTGTGCTGGGGCGCACAAGGGATGAC
>OCVV011187441.1_pt1 | contig 15198 bp, 12 predicted proteins | sample 1539721 | NCBI WGS metagenome assembly OCVV01 (sample SAMN02144230, study PRJEB22623) | gut metagenome | biome: sheep rumen | host: Ovis aries | place: New Zealand
ATCCTTTTTCATCATTTGTTACTAAAATTTGATTCATCAAATCACCTCATTTTATTCTTTTTAAATTATAGCACAAGTATATTTTTGTTGTAAACCCCTTTTTTTTATTAGTGAAAATTTGGGGAAATTTGGGACACCTGAAAATTTGGGGACACCCTTAAAATTTACATCAGAAATCTTTTGCACAAAGTTACTTCGTACACGCTGACCTCTGATGTAAATTTTAAGGGTGTCCCCAAATTTTCAGGTGTCCCAAATTTCCCCAAATTTTCAGCATACCTTTGCGACAATCACAGTCATATCGTCCTTCTCTTTTCCGTAATCATTATCAATTGCTTCTGATATAATAATATCAGCAATCTTTTGAACATCATCACTATTAATTTCTTCTAATAAATATTTTACCCACAACTCTTTATTTTGATAATCTGAATTTGATTCAATAATTCCATCAGAACACATAATAATAATGTCGCCTTTCTGAATGTCTTTATCGTACACAATTAAATCAATATTATCTAATATTCCGGTTGGCATTGATACTGATTTAAGTAGCTGAACTTCTTTGTTTCTTTTTATATATGTTGGACATGCTCCATTTTTTACAAATTCCATATTTTGAGCATATAAATCCAAAATGGCAATGTCTAGTGTTGCATACATGTCCTCTTCTTTCATACTTGTTGCTAATGTTGAATTTATCAACTTTATTGATGTATCCTTTTTAAATCCTGAAGTTAGAAGTCTTTCTAACATTTTAATTGCTATTTTACTGCTCTTTCTCGCTTCTGGCCCAGAACCCATTCCATCACTTAATGCTATCAAATATTTTCCATCTTCCAATCTTGTTTGGATACTTGTATCACCTGATACAGGTGAACCATGTTTAGTTGATTTAGCAACCCCGATTTGTAGATTAAACTTATCCTTAGACATATATGAAAACTTGCAAATATCATCTTTTGTTCTTAAACCACAAACTTGGTCTGTTAATATCATCCTTTCGTTTAAAACTCTGGAAATTATTTGTCCAATTGTTTTATATTCGCAGGTGCTTCCATCTAATTCCTCACAGCATTTTTGATATACAATAGCTTTAAATCTTCCCGATTCTTCTTTCTTTATATACAATTCGTCAATTTTAATTTGTTTTTGTTTAAGCAATTGTATTATTTGCTCTTTTTCCTTTTTGAATTCCTCTTCAGTTTCTGTATTTTGGGAATCTTCTATGTCATCTGCAATTTCTGCAATCATATCTGACACACCTTGTAATTGTGCAGAAACATTTTTGTTGTTTTCTTCAATCTTCTTTTTATATACAAAATTCATTTTGCTAACTTTATATGAATAATTTATTTTTTTAATCATTTCTGAAATATCTTTTTCAATATTAGCATTGTCATCACTCTCATTATCCTTCTCATAACCTAGAATATAATTGTTATGATTTGAGAAAATCTCAACCAATTGTTTTTTAGTCACTCTAGTATTAACCAATAATGCTTTGAAAATATCTGAAACTATTTCATCCGAATAATTAATTTCTTCATATAAAATATTATCTTCAAGATTTTCAATATTTCCTCGTAATTCCTTTACAAATATTTCCTCATTCTCTTTTTCTATAGCCGTCATTTCATCATCTAGAACTGTCGCAGCTGTTTGGGTATAGCTTTGAGCTAATTCAGAAATTGTTTCAGAAATGTTAGTTAGTTTTCTTATTGTCTCCTTGCTTCCTTCTAAGGCTCGTCCTGTAGTTTCAGGCAATAGCTTTGAATTATTAAATACATCTTCTATGGCAAACTCAACTTTCTTTGGAATTAATAACAATCCTAAAGATGCAATTAATATCTCCTGAAAAACTATTACCGGAACAATATTACCATTTGAAACATACGTTAGAATAGTGTTTCCCAACACAAAACCTATGATAACACCTGGTTTTCCAAATTTACTAAGAAGACCTGCTAGTAATCCTGATATTGCAAATGCTGCAATCATTATCGGATCACCTGAATCGATTATACCTAGAACAATTCCTATTGTAATTCCTCCAGTTGCTCCAACTAACATACCATTTTTCCAACCCAAAATTAAAACTATTAATATGCATAATATATTCTTAACTGAAAATCCAAAAATATGCACAGGTGTTAACGCTGCAAAAGCAATTGCAATCATCATACTAGCACCCATTAGCTCTTCAATTGAAAATACTTTTTTATAACTGAAATCTCTAATAACTGAAATTGAATTTACAAATATCTTGTAAAAGATAAATACAACAATTGATTGCATAATTCCAATCAATAAATCATATAAATAAAATGTACCAAACATTATTGGAACAATTTGTACAATTAAACTTGCAATAATTAGATTTTTACCAACTTTTCTTCTCTCATTGCAGTCATCTTGAACTCTATTCTTAAAAATAAACAGACTCGCAAAAAATACTACAGAAGTAATGACATAGCTGATTAATCCTCCTGGACCAAATCCAACAAACGTTCCAATGCATGTAAGAACATACACCACTCCTATTGGAATTCCATTACTAATTGTGGCAGCAACAATTGCTAACGCAAATGGGGCAAGTCCAAGCGAACTGCTTCCACCAAAGCTTACCATCGATGTCATCAATGAAATTACATATAAAATTATGTTTTGTTTAACAAAGAACTTTTTCATCAATTCTTTAAAATCAGTAAAATTAAATACTTTAACATCCTTGTTTTGACCTTCGTTTTTATCAAAGTCTCTCTCTATATTTTGAAACATCCTTACCACCTCTACACTTTTTTTCTTCACACATTTTAAACATAAAAAAATAAATTTTTTGTCAGTTTTGATATGTAAAATGAAAAAAGTTTTTTACATATTGTGATATATTTTTTGTAATTGGCATATTATATTTTTTAATACTACAATTTACTTACCATATTTTATCTTAAATTTGTGGAAATTACAATATATTGGCATACGTTTTTTCAGTTTTTTAAGTAACACTTTTATTTATTCAATGCATATTATATTAATAATGTTTATTTTAGAATACATATTGTGTAATCTGGAATTATGAAGTAGGTGATTAGTTTGAATGAAGATATGTCTGAAATGATTAAAAAATTCAGTATGATGATGAATAACCAGGAAATGCCTGATAATTTAAAAAACATGTTAAATTCAATGAATTCTAATAGTAATAGCACAGAAGAAAGTAGTCAAAATTGCAATGATAACAATAATAAAAAATATGATAATAATGATACTAATAATGATTGTGGCAATTGTAATAGTCGCAATGATGACCAAAACACCAATAATGATAATCGAAGCAATAATTTTAATAATCCATTTGGAAATATAGATATGAATACCATTTTTAAAATGCAACAAGTTATGAATTCGATGAACGACAAACAAAATGACTCCAGAACAAATCTCCTAATGTCTTTGAAGCCTTATCTAAAAGAAAGTAGAAAAAATAAAGTAGATCAATACGTTCACCTGATGAAAATGGGAAAAATTTTTGAAATAATGAATCCTTTAGGCGGTGATAACAAACATGTTTAGTTTAAGAGCACCATATTCCTCATACCCTCATAGTCACTATACTTATGATGATTTTTACCGTAACAATAAATACCGTTATTCACGTAGAAGCAATCAGAAATTCAATCACAAAGATTCAGATATGTCAGATATTAGCAAAGTAGGTAAAGAAAAATTTTCAATTCAAAAAGATATAGTTGAAAAAGAGACAATTAAAAAAGATACCGTTGAAGCTGAAACAAGAAACTTCGAAAACAATTCTCCACTTTTTGAAATATTAGGCATCAAACTTTACTTTGACGACATACTTCTAATATGCATTTTACTTTTCTTATATCAAGAAGGCATCCAAGACGAATACCTATTTATTGCCTTAGTTCTTCTTCTCCTTAGCTAGAGTAGAAAATTCGTGAAAATTTGGGGACACCCTTAAAAATTACGTGGGAATTGGGAAAAAATTGGGACACCTGAAAATTTGGGGACACCCTTAAAATTTACATCAGAAATCTTTTGCACAAAGTTACTTCGTACACGCTGATCTCTGATGTAAATTTTAAGGGTGTCCCCAAATTTTCAGGTGTCCCAATTTTTTCCCAATTTCCACGTAATTTTTAAGGGTGTCCCCAAATTTTCACGAGTTTTCTACTCAATCACAATTTTGTTATTTTCATCCAAATACGCATTAGTGCTAATTATTGAAGAACCAAACTCATCCTTATCGCACTCTCTTACAACATTGGAAATTCTAATCTGACTAACCTCTATAGAACCAGCTGAAATAATAGCTTCTTTGTTTCCTTTTGCTCCAGCATGGGCAAGCCCTCTTAAAGTGCCTAAAACTATAATATTTTCACCTGCAATTACTTCTGCTCCGCTATTAACATCACCTAAAACAACAATACTACCATTAAATTCTATTCGTTGTCCTGATCTTAAAGAATGTCTATAAAAAGTTGTTTCTGATGTAGCAATTTCCCTTTTAAAGGCCTTTCTAATACTGTATAAGCCCAAGTTTTCGTTTCCAACAAATTCAACATCAGATATAAAAAATTTGCCTATTAATTTTTTTAAAATTTGTTCTTCTTTTTTCTTAAAATCTCTACCAATAACAGAAATAATTGACGGCTCATTGTTTTTATACATTAGTCTTATTTCCGGCATTCTTTTTTTCAAATTTAGCACAATGTCTTTAAATCCAACATATTCTCTAATTCTTATAGTAATCTGTTTCCTTCTACAGCTAAATCCTATACCATTACTAGTCATCTTTTTCATCCTTCCTGCTTAACTGATACTACATCTTTTGTATCTTATAATTATTATATTATTTTGCATATATTTATTTCTATATTGTACATATCATACTTCTATTTACATATCATAATATCAAAGTTCTATTATAAAAAGCACATTATATAATTCAATTTTTCAATTTATAATGTTTAAAATCATTATCTTACCACTTGTGTACTTGGAATTGCTTCTTGAGATTCAACTATCTTATCGGCATTCATTCCAAAGTATTCAGCAAAAATATCTCTTGCAACCTCAGCAGTATATCCACCATGGGTAACATTTTCAACAACTACAACAATTGCAATTTCAGGATTATCATAAGGTGCGAACCCAGCAAACCATCCATTTGTTTTATTTCCAACTTGAGCAGTACCTGTTTTACCAGCAACTTCAACGTTAAATCCCGCGAAAGTAGAATATGCTGTACCACCTGATTCGCTTGTAACCCCTTTCATTCCCTCTAAAATTGCATTTAGATTTTTCTGTGATATGTTTAAATCTTCAGAATCATCACTAGAATTAAAACCTAACTTTTGATTAACATAGTTATCAATATCTTGCTTAGACATCTGATTTCCATCACTATCTATAATTGTTTTTATCAAAGTCACATCAATATCTTTTCCACCATTTGCTAACATGCTAATATACTTAGCCATTTGAATAGGCGTAAAGTTATTATAACTTTGTCCTATTGCTGCAGATAAAGTTTCACCAACATACCATGTTCTATTTTCTGAATCTGCAATACTTCGGCTTGCAACCACACCTGTTGATTCACTTGGAAGTTCAACTTGTGTTTTCCTTCCTAACCCAAAATATTTAGCATATTTTTCTATAACATCAATTCCAATTCTATTTCCTACTTCATAGAAAAAATAATTACATGAATGTTTTATAGCTTGAGACACATTAAGAAGTCCATGTCCCATTCCATACTCGGTATAATACCAACACACAGGTTTATGTGCATGAGGGTAAACTCCTGTATCGTTAATTGTAGTATTTGTGTTGATTGCCCCACTTTCTAATCCTGCAATGGCAGTTATCATTTTGAAGATTGAACCAGGTGCATACGCTCCACTTATTGCTCTGTTGTACAAAGCTGATGTTTTTTCATATTCTTTATATTTTTCATTACTAATTCCATCAACAAATAATTGAGGTTCATAATCCGGATAACTTGCCATAGCAAGAATTTCTCCGGTTTTCACGTTCATAACAACAACTGCTCCGGCATCTGCATCACTTCTTGAAGAAAATCCCCCAGTAGAAATTTTGGTAATATTATCTTTCAATGCTTTCTCTGTAATAGCTTGAATATTCCCATCAATTGTTAAAACAACATCTGAACCAGCTACAGCCTCATCAGCTATATATTCTCCTGTAACTGTTCCGTCAATATCCATATCAATTTGTCTAACACCATTTTTTCCTTTTAAAATATCCTCAAATACATACTGAATTCCCGTTTTGCCTATAACGTCATTCATGTCGTACTTATCTTCTTTTCCTTCTAATTCTTCAGCAGAAATTTTATGAACAGTACCTAAAATATGAGAAGCCAAACTTCCTGATGTATACGAAATAATAGGTTCTGTAACAATATCAATTCCAGCAAACTGAGCATTCTTTTCGCTAAGTTCCATAGAACTTTCTCTGCTTAAATCACCACAAATTTCCACAGCTTTTGTATTACTATAGCCATTTCGTGCAATTTCGTTTCTTATAGCCATAATCTTTCTCGTCTCTACCACGCTATCACTTTGTATCTCAAATTTATTTTTCAATGCATAAAAGCATTCCTCGGCTGATGCATTTTCATCTATCTTATTACTCTTCTTCCAATTTTTTAAATAATTTTCATCATCACTATTAAAAGCAAACGGTTCTACTTGAATTGGCAAATTATCGTAATACTTATCCCCATTTTTTTCCAAAATGTTGATAATATTTAGAATTGTATCATTTAAAGTTTCATTATCAACCTTTGTTTTGTACAAATCTAATCTAAATCCCATCGTATTTGAAACAATTGGATTTCCCGTTCTATCTAAAATATTTCCTCTTGCAGCCTTTAACACAGATTCTCTTGTTAGTCTTGTATTTGATTGATTTCTATATTCTTGTCCTTTAATAATTTGAAGGTTAAAAAGTTGAACAAGTAAAATAATACCCAAAGCATACACTAGAATTGTAAGAATATTATATTTTAACTTACTTCTTTTTACTTCTGTATCGCCCACTTTTTACACCTTCCCTTCCTTATAAATAATAAAACAGGTAAACATTTGAGAACAAACTCATAGTTCACCTGTCCACAAACGCTATTAAAAATACCTTGTCAAAATACTTTTCTTTTTAAAAGTATCTTCAAAAAAGTATCCAGCCTTTCGAATTAATGGATATAAAATTATAGTTAATAAAACATTAAAAATAACTTCAATCAAAATTATCTTAATAAAACCAGCCATTTGCAATGGAATTTGATTTCTTGCAATATTGTAAAAGTACGTAACTAACTCATATAAAAATGTCATTCCAGCTACCATAAGTAAAATTGTAATTTTACTCTCTTTAGAAAAATTTTTATCAAAATATCCGCCTAAAAATCCAACACATGCATACATTACAGCTGAAATTCCAATTTGTCTTCCAGTTAGAACATCAAGGTAAATTCCAATTATAAATCCTATTGGCACAGCGTATTTCTTACCAATAAATAGCCCAACACACAATACTAAAACTATAAATAAATTAGGCTTTATCCCTGCAATATTAAACCAGTTAAAAAAATTCACTTGCAAAAAATATATTATAAAAAATGTTATTATAATTCCAATTATTGATATTGCTTTTTTTATAAAATCCACCTTCTTTTAACTAATTTGTAATAACTAGTACTGTTTCTAATTTCGAAAAATCAACAGCCGTTTCGATAATTGCATATCTATTTGTAATATTTTTAGTATTAACAACTTGTTTTATAGTTCCAATAAAAATACCTTTTGGATAAATTCCACCAATACCAGATGTTTCAACGCTGTCACCCTCTAAAATGTTAGCCTCAGTTGGAATAAATGACGCTTTTAATTTATTATTCGAATCGATTATACCTCTAGCAATAATGCTATCTCTCGTTGTACTAATTGTACTCGTTACAGTGCTTGAAGTATCTATAATTGTTTGAACTTTTGCTGTATCATCCGTAACCGAAATAACATGTCCAACTAATCCCTTATCAGATATTACAGTCATGTTCACATCAATTCCATCTTTTTTACCTGCATTTATAATAATCACCTTACTATAATTACTAATATCAGACTGAATAACATTTGCAGGATGCGTTGTATATTCAGTGTATTTATCCTTTAAATTCACATATTCTTTTAATGTAGAATTTTCAGCTTTAACAATTTCCAACTCTCTTAAAGCTTGCGTTAACTCGGTATTCTCTTTCTTTAACCTTTCATTCTCTTGCTTCATTTCCTCAACATTAATAAAGAAAGAATCGTTACCGGCAAGCTTATTTTTTAAGTATACCATACCATTCTGAATTGAATTAACAAAACCTGTAAAAGGATTACCAATTTGTGATATTTTATCAATTTTCAAATTAGAAACAGCAACTAAAAATATCAGAATTAAGATAGTTATAATTATCCCAATTATAGAACCTTTTTTATTTTTGTTCATATAAAACAGTCAATCCCTTTCTTAAACATTTTACCTTCTTTTTCTTGAATTTAATAGTACAGCTTTTAGCTTTTCTATTTCATCTAAAGTTTTACCAGCCCCTCTAGCAACACAATCTAAAGGATTATCTGCAACTAATACCGGCATTCCAGTATGATAACTTAGTAGCTTGTCCAAATTTTTTATTAAAGCTCCACCACCAGCTAAAATTATACCTTTTTCCATAATGTCTGATGCAAGCTCTGGAGGAGTTTTCTCCAAAGTATTTTTTACTATATCAACAATCTTGTATATTGACTCTTGCATAGCCTCTTGAACCTGTGATGAGCTAATATATACCGTTTTAGGAAGACCTGTTGCCAAATCTCTTCCCTTAACTTCTTTAGATAAATCAGTCATCAAAGGCATCGCACATCCGATTTCAATTTTAATATCTTCAGCTGTCGTCTCTCCAATAGCTAAATTCATTTCTCTTTTAACATAATTTACAATATCTTCATCTAACTCGTCCCCAGCTACTCTTATAGAATTGCTAACAACAATCCCACCAAGAGAAATAACAGCAACTTCAGTGGTACCTCCACCAATATCAACAATAATATTTCCACTAGGTTCTGCAACATCCATATTAGCACCAATTGCAGCCGCCATAGGTTCTTCAATTAAATACACTTCTCTTGCACCTGCATACAAAACTGCTTCTTCAACAGCTCTCTCTTCAACCTCAGTTATTCCAGATGGAACTCCTACAATAACCCTTGGTTTACCAATATTATATCTTTGGCACACCTTTTTAACTATATTTTTAAGCATCAATTGTGTTCCAGTAAAATCAGCAATTACTCCATCTTTCATTGGCCTAATTGCCCTTATTTCATCAGGTGTTCTTCCAAGCATTTCCTTCGCTTCATACCCTGTTGCTAATATATTCCCAGTTTTTCTATCTATTGCTACAACTGAAGGCTCTTTCAATACGATTCCTTTACCTTTAATTGTAACTAAAATATTAGCAGTACCTAAATCAATACCAATATCTTTTGATGATAAACTTAAAAACTTTTTAAATCTTGATTTTTTCATTTAATTTTCCACAATCCTTTCTTTCGAAAAAATACTTGTATAACACCCTCTACCTATCACAACATGGTCTAACAACTGAATTCCTAAAATATTTGCAGCTGTGTATAGTCTTTTAGTTAATTCTATATCAGCCTGACTTGGCGTAGAATCACCACTCGGGTGATTGTGCACCAAAATAATTTTAGGAATTCCCGCTTTTATTGCCTCTTGCAAAATTTCTTTAGGCTCAACAATAGCTGAATTCACTCCTCCTTTTGAAACATCTACCATTCTTACCACAACATTTTTTGAATTTAATAACAGTAATCTTACATGTTCCACTTTTTCGTACTGTAGTTCATTCATTAAAAGTTCCGCAACAGTAGCTGAAGAATTAACTTTGACTTGACTTTTATTAATTGGCTGATTCATCCTTTTAGCTAATTCACAAACAGCTTTTAACTGTATTGCCTTCACTTTTCCTATTCCTTTGATTTTTTGAAATTCTTCAAGAGATATATCTTGCATAAATTGTAAATTATTATCATCAACTAATGATAATATCTTGTTTGCTAGTTCTACAGATGTATTTTCTTTTGTACCACTTTTTATTATTATTGCCAAAAGTTCGGCGTTCGATAACCTTTTTTCACCATATAATTCTAATTTTTCATACGGTCTTTCGCTTTCTGGAAGCTGTTTAATTTTAATTGTCATATTTCTCCTATTCCGCCCCAGAATATTAGTTTTGTTTTATAATTAAACAACTGCATCTATATTTAGATAACAGCAAATTAAACTTTTCTATAAATAAATATAGCAATTGCCATACCTATAATACTTGCAATGTTAATTTTAAGCATTAAGGAGAATGTTAATTTCACAATACTTAAATCCAATTTTAATGGTTCAGATAAACCAAAACTTTCTCCATACGATAACCACCATAGCGCATCCACCTTTGATGCAAGTTGTCCTATTAATCCCCCAATTACTAGTCCAGCTAGTATAAACACTATTAGTATCCATATATTTTTATCTCTTGTAGCCATTTGTTTTCCTCCTTTATTTCTTTTGTAAAAATTCGTCTTTCCTTACTTTTGCTATTATATCTTGAAATATTGTTTTTTTCAATAGGTTTCCATTTTTTTCCTGAAGAATTTTAGGGGCGTAATTTTGGGGACACCCTTAAAATTTACATGAAAATTCCGTAAATTTTTGGATAAATTTGGGGACACCCTCAAAATTTACATGAAATCCCGCACTTTTTCTAATATTTGACCAAATTTAAAACCGATATTTAAATTTGAAGGCTCAACATTCCTAAAATAAAGCCCACTATATTTCCAATTGATGGAAGCTTACCTGAATATAGATTATTTGATTCAGGTGTAAGCTCTCCAGATACGATATACAGCATTGCACCCGCTGCAAAAGATAAGCAAATTGCTATTACACTTTGTGAAATCCCACCTATAATGGCGCCAAAAAATGCCCCTATTCCAGTTGTAATTCCTGAAAGAACCACGTAGAAAAGCACCTTTAATCTACTCATCCCTCCATTTTTCATTGGTACTGCCATGGATATTCCTTCCGGTATGTCGTGAAAAGCAATTGCCAGCGCCAATGTATATCCCAACGTTAAAGAAGCTTCAAAACCTGAACCTATTGCCAATCCCTCGGGGAAATTATGTATAGCTAAACCAATGCTTACAACAATTCCTGTTTTCAATAAGCTACCCTTTTTATCATGTTGTTTCACATTTTTGAATTTATTTTCAACAATAATATCACACAAAATCATTAACATAATTCCAATAAAAATTCCACATAACACTGTTGAAACCTTAGCTATTTCAAGCGCTTCAGGAATTAGTTCAAAGCAAACAATTGCAGTCATTAGACCAGATGCCAGTGATAAAATAAAACTTAAAAACTTGTTGGAATTTCTTTTTAGGGTAACTCCAATAATCCCACCTAAGGTAGTGCCAAAAGTACCAAAAAATAATCCAAGAAATGTGGTTTTAATTAAATGTTCCATAAAAAAAACTCCTTTAAAATAAACTTTATATAAGTTTATTTTAAAGGAGTTTTTTTATTACATATTATTTTGAAAATGGGGTCACTTACCACCGCTTAAATCTTCATACTTAATCCAACTTTTTGTCTCTCCCTGTCAATCTTTATAACTTTAACCTTAACAACATCTCCAACAGAAACAACATCTGATGGATTTTTTACAAATTTTTCGCTCAATTCAGAAATGTGCACAAGGCCATCATGTTTAACTCCTATATCTACGAAAGCTCCAAAATCTATTACATTTCTAACTGTTCCTGTTAAAATCATTCCCTCTTTTAAGTCTTCGAATTTTAGAACATCACTACGTAATATTGGCTTTGGCATTTCATCTCTTGGATCTCTACCTGGTTTAGAAAGCTCGTCTATGATATCTTTTAAAGTTAACTCTCCAACTTCCAATTCTGCGGCTGTCTTATCCACATTTACTCCACTTAATTTGATTTTTATTTCTTTTAATTTATCTTTATCTATTAAGTCTGATTTATCGTAGCCAATTCGCTTTAAAAGATTTTCAGCAACTTCATAACTCTCTGGGTGAACAGCAGTAATTTCAAGTGGATTTTTACCGTCAAAAATACGTATAAATCCTGCGCATTGCTCAAAAGCAACCTTTCCTAATTTAGGAACTTTTAAAAGTTCTTTACGTTCTTTTAATTTACCATTTTCATCCCTATATTTTACTATATTATTTGCAATAGTTTTATTAATTCCAGAAACATAAGATAACAACGAAGGTGTAGCAGTGTTAACATCAACCCCAACTTTATTAACTGCATCTTCAACAACACCTGTTAAACTTTCAGTTAAACGTTTTTGATTAACATCATGTTGATATTGTCCAACACCTATAGCCTTAGGCTCTATCTTTACAAGTTCCGCCAATGGGTCTTGAAGACGTCTTGCTATTGAAATAGCACCTCTTAAAGAAACATTGATATCCGGATATTCTTCCGTTGCAAGCTTTGAAGCAGAATAAACAGACGCTCCTGCTTCACTAACAATTGCGTAATATATTTCTCTATCTAATTCTGAAATCATATTAGATACAAAAGTTTCAGATTCTCTTGACGCAGTTCCATTTCCAATAGCTATCATATTTATATTATATTGGTTGATTAACTTAACTAATTCTTTTTTAGCACCTTCAACATCATTTTGAGGTTCAGTTGGATATACTGTTGTTGTTGTAAGTAATTTACCTGTTTCATCAATAACTGCAATCTTACAACCTGTTCTATAAGCAGGGTCAAATCCCATTACAGTCAATCCTTTTAAAGGAGCACCCAACAATAATTGCTTAGCATTTTGTCCGAAAACTTTTATAGCCTGTTCCTCAGCTTTTTCTGTTAAATCAGAACGTATTTCCCTATCAATAGATGGTTCTATTAACCTTTTAAAGCTGTCAGCAATAGTGTCTATTAATATTTGCTCAAATTGATTTCCTTTTGAACCGTTTTTAGAACTTTTAATGATATCATTTTGCATATAAGCAATAATTTGATCCTCTGGTTTCTCAATTTTAACCTTCAAAAATTCTTCTTTCTCTCCTCTATTAATAGCCAAAATTCTATGGCTTGGAATTCTGCTTACCTTTTCATTAAAATCATAATACATCTCATAACTAGATTTAACTTCCTCATCACCTTTAGTAACAATCAAACCATCTCTATAGCACAATCTCTTAATCTCTTTTCTATATTTAGCGTTATCAGAGATATTTTCAGCAATAATATCCATTGCTCCTGCAATTGCATCTTCAGCGGTTTCAACGCCTTTTTCGCTATCAATAAATTCAGCAGCTATTTCATTAATATCACGTTTTTCCTCCTGAGCCACTATTATCTCAGCTAAAGGTTCTAAACCTTTCTCTTTAGCAATTGTAGCTCTTGTTCTCTTCTTTTGCTTATATGGTCTATAAATATCTTCAACTTCAGCCAAAATTTTAGCATTTTCCAATGCTTTTACGATTTCGTCTGTAAGTTTACCTTGTTCTTCAATAGAATTTTTAACTTCTTCTTTTCTAGTTTCCAAATTACGCAAATAAGTCAAACGCTCACCTAAATCACGCAATTGTTCATCACTAAGCCCACCAGTAACCTCTTTTCTATAACGTGCAATAAACGGAATTGTATTTCCTTCGTCAATCAACTTAACAGTATTCTCAACTTGTCCATACTTAACTCCTAACTCATTTGCAATAATCTGAATAATTTTCTCCATTAAACTTCAACCTCTTTCTATTTTTCAAGGGTGTCCCCAAATTTTCGCGTAATTTTCAAGGGTGTCCCCAAATTTTCTCTAAATCTTTCCCACATATCATAACATTTACAACCCAAAAAAACAAGGGATTTATCAACAAAATCCCTTGTTTTCTCTATATATTACAAATAATGTCTTAAAAAATATCTTTATTAATTACTAATTACATTTCATTAAGCTAATATTCTTTTTCTTATAACAACTACACCTAATGAAACTATAGCTATAGCAGCAACTGCCACACCTGTGTATACAATTGGAGTACCTGTTCTAACAGCTAAGATTACTGGTGCATCATCAATATCATCTTCACCTGGAACTTTGTTGTTTGGTGTTGAATCTATATCTGGTGTTCCCCATTCGTTATAATCTTCGCTAATTTCTGCAATGTTTGTTTTTAATCCTAGGTTGTTTGCTCCATTAATCCATGTTAATACTACTGTAATATCAACGTATTCACCTGGTTTTAATAAAGTATTTTCTAATTGTCTAGTTACTATTTTTCCATCTACTTCTTTCCATTCTTTGTTATCTTCAGCAACAAATTTTAATCCTTCTGGAATGTAGTCTGAAACTTCTTTAGCGTAACCTTCAATTTCACCTTGGTTAATTACACGAATTGAATATTCGAATTTAACTGTTACGTTATCAATATTTGTATTTGCTAAATCCACTTTAACAACTGGTTCTGGATCATCCCAAGCATCATGATTTGTTTCAGTAACTTTTTCTACACCGTTTTCGTTAACGATAGCTTTTGTTACCCATTTTCTTAAAGCTAAGTCAAAGTATCTAACTTTAACACTTTCAATATCTTGATCATCTTCACCATCATTCCATTTGTTTGGTGTTGAATCTCTATCTGCAATTGGGTTTCCTTTAGAATCAGTATTTTCTGTAATTTGAGCATAGTTTGTTAAGATTCTATCAGATGTAGTTGGTTCAGTTACTTTGAATGCAACTTTAACATCTTTATAATCTAACTTTTTGCTGTTAGCATCAAATGCTTTAATTAAAGAATTTTTCAAATATTCTGTTACTATAACATCAGCTTCAGAAGCCTTTTTAGTAACTTCATAATTTTTACCATCATATTCTATTGTGTTAGCACCTTTAGCAGCAACTTCTTTGTACATAACCCATTTATATTCTTTATTTACTTCATTTTCTGGTAAGAATTCTAATCCTTCTGGAATATCATCCATTACTTTCTTAGCAAATCCATCTAATTCACCTTCGTTGTAAATA
>OCVV011330072.1_pt1 | contig 15194 bp, 14 predicted proteins | sample 1539721 | NCBI WGS metagenome assembly OCVV01 (sample SAMN02144230, study PRJEB22623) | gut metagenome | biome: sheep rumen | host: Ovis aries | place: New Zealand
GACGGGCAATGGCGAGGGCTGCGTCGGAGAGGTCGACGGCCGTTGCCTCGGCGTGGAGTAGGCGGTTTTTGAGGGCTATGGCGATGCAGCCGCTGCCGGTGCAGAGATCGAGCAGGCGGGGTGCGGCGGCGCGGCCGGAGCGGGGGTGCTGCATAAGCCGGACGAGGTGGAGGACCAATTCTTCGGTTTCGGGGCGGGGGATGAGTACGTCGGCCGACACGTCGAGGCGGAGGTCGCAGAAGTCGGTGTGGCCGATGATGTGCTGGATGGGGCGGTGGCGCTTGAGGTCTTCGGCGGCCCAGTGGAAGCGGAGCAGGTCGGACTGGTTGACGGTGTCGTCGCGGTGCAGCAGTTGTTGTGTGCGGTCCCAGCCGAGGAAGGCTTCGAAAAGCATGGCGGCAAACATGCGCCGTTCCCCTTCGGGATAGAGTCCGTCGAGTTCGGTGATGAAGTAGCGCTCGATGTCGCGGACGCGGTTGGAGGGGATGTGCATGTGGGTGGTGTTCACGGGCGGGGAGTTTGGGCGGAGTCAGGGTTCTGGGGGTTGGAGCGGGAGGCCCGCCAGGCTTTGACGAAGGTGATGAAGCCATAGGTGGCGGTGGCTAAGAAGCAGGCACTGATGAAGAGCCATTTGTAGCTGCCGCCCATGATGCCGAGGGGGATGTAGATGGCGTCGCAGATGAGGTAGCAGAGCCAGGCGTTGATGTCTTTGCGCACCATGAGGTAGGTGGCCACGGCCTGAAGGGCGAAGATGGCGCAGTCGAGGATGGGGAGGTTGGAGTGCAGCACGCGGGCGTCGAGGAGGTAGGTGGCGGCACCGATGGCCACCACGGCCAGCAGGGGCCAGAGGGGGTTGCCCCAGCAGATGGTGCGGCGGTTGTCCTCGGAACGCTTTTTCCAGATGAAGACGCCCCCGATGGATGCCAGCAGGCTGTAGACTTGGAAACCGAAACTCATGTAGTGCTGGTCGGTGAAGAAGTTGTAGCACAGGATAAGGCCGGTGACGATGCTGAATATCCACGTCCAGCGGTTGCCGCGGGCGGCAAGGTAGACGGTGGCGATTTGGGCAATGGTGATGAGGATGGTGAGTATTGCGTCCATGTTGTTTGTTATTTGCGGTTGAAGTCGGCCGGTATTTCGCCCCAGTGGTCGGTGTCCCACTTGCGGATTTCGGTGGTGTAGGTGTTGGTCTGCAGCCAGGTTTCGGCGCGGCGGATGACGTTCCACAGTTCCACGGTTTGGGGGTTGAGGGGCAGTTTGGTGCGGCATTCTTTGCGCCGTACCCAGTTGATGGCGTTGACGGAGTCGGAGTAGAGGATTTGTTTGAGCTGGTGTTTTTTGAGGTAGGCGAGGCCGTGGACGATGGCCAGGAACTCGCCAATGTTGTTGGTGCCGACGGGTGCCTTGAAGTGGAAGAGGCGCTGGCGGTTGGCCACGTAGACGCCTTGGTATTCCATCACGCCGGGGTTGCCGCTGCAGGCTGCGTCGACGGCCAGGCTGTCGAGTTCGGGGCCAGGCACGTCGCCTTGACGCACAACGGTCATGCCGTTCTGGTCGATGCCCACCATGGTGTCGCGCAGGGTTTTCTGCCCTTTCACTTCGTCGTAGGGGCGGCGGAGAGCCTCTTGGGCCTGGTCGAGGTTGTCGAATGATTTGTATTGCGCACCGGCAACGCCTGTCACTTGTTTTTGGCAGTCGGCCCAGTTGTCGTAGATGCCGGGTGTATTGCCCTGCCACACAACGTAGTATTTTTGTTTCTTCTTTGTCATTATGTGTCATGGCGCCTGTAAAGGACGGTCTGCGGGCCGAAGGCGCGGTGTTACTGATTTGCAAAGGTACGAAAAAAAATCTTGATGCTTACTTTTTTTGTCGGCATTTCGTTTTTTTATGTTTTTTTGCATTTGGTGTAAAAAGTTTAAGTGCGTGTAGTTTGTTGTATAATATATTGAATAGTAGTATGTTGGCTTTGGTTATGAAGGTTTTTCGGTCTGCTGGTATAAATGGGTTGTGCCTGTTTCGGGTGCAGCGGTCAGTCGCTTTTTGGGATTCTGTTTCGGCCGTTGGCAGGGGAGGGGTATTATGCTTTGGGTCTGATTTTACTCTGCCGTTTGAATTTCAGTTCAAGGAGGAGGGCGGGGGTGTAGGGTAATGTGCTTTTTGTGTGCAGCATCGGCACCGTTTGGAGGAGAACGTTTTTTATCAATACATATTTTTATTCACTTAACAATTATTTGGTTATGAAGAAAGAACATCAAAATTATCTCACTCCTTCTGTCGAGACGATGAAGGTGAGAGTAGAAAAAGGATTCGCCGGCAGCGGTGGCGGCGGCTCAACGTCTGGTTTCCCGGGTCTTCCCGGGCACGGCGGATCGGGTAACGGAGATGCTGGTGGCAGTGGCTCTGGTTTCCCCGGTCTCCCCGGTAGACAAGGTCTTCCTTTCACTTGATTGTTGAAAGCTGAGAGAGATTCTTTTCCAGCAGTGAAGAGGGAGGGGGCTATGGTCTCCTCCTTCTTATGTTTGCGTCAATGGGCAGGTGTTTTTTTGTAATTGAATTATTATTTGTATCTTTGCAAATCATTAGAGTTTAAAAATTTTGACGATATGAAAAGATTGATTTTGATTTTGCCGCTGCTGTGCCTGTTGTGGGCTGGCTGCGAAAAGGATTATGACGATTATATCACAGTGGGTTATCCGGTCGCTTCGGGGTATACCGAGTTGGATGTGAGCGACGCTTTCGAGGTGGTGATGTGCGACACGGTGAGCAAGGCGATGGTGTCGGTGAGGGGCGGTGAGCACAAGAATGTGGTCTTGACGGTGGAGGAGGGAACGCTGAAGGTCGGTTTCCGTTCGGGGCTGTTTGACTGGTTTCACGGCAAAGGCCGGGTGTTGTTGCCTGTCAATAGTGCTTTGTGTGATGTGGAGCTGTCGGGAGCCTCGACGTTCCGTGGCGATCTGCAGGGCGACAAGGTGGAGCTGGACTTGTCGGGAGCTTCCGGCTTCTATGGCAATTTGCATGGCAGGGAGGTGAATATTGACCTCTCAGGTGCGTCGGATTTTGAGGGTGGCATTGATGCCGATGAGGTAGAGCTGGAGTTCAGTGGTTCATCGTCGGCCAGATGTGCAGGGAGCTGCATGGGGCTGATTGAGATGGAAATAGCGGGTTCCAGCAGTGTATATGCGTATGGGCTTGAGTGCCGCTCGGCAGATGTGAGGGTCAGCGGTTCGAGTACTGTCCAGATTGCTTGCTGCGAAAGAATAACAGGGCATTTGTCTGGCTCCAGCGACCTTTATTATAAGCCGCTTCCCGGCTGCAACCCTGTGGTTGACTGCGCTACAAGCGGCTCGTCGGAAGTGCATAGGCAGTGATGCTGAGTGACGTTTGATTCCGAGGGGGTGAGAGGGGATTTATATAAAAAAAGCCGTAGGTTTCACCTACGGCTTTTAGCGGTATAACCAAAGTGCTTAGGCACCCAGTTCGAGGCGTTTGAAACCAGTGCAGGCGAGTTCCTTGTCGGTGCTCTCGATGAACTGGCGGACGGTCATCTTGCTCTCCATGATGTACTCCTGCTCGACCAGGGTGTTCTCTTTGAAGAATTTGTTCAGACGGCCTTGGGCAATCTGCTCGATTTGCTTTTCGTTGAGGGTGGCAGCTTTCTTGGCAGCCTCTTCCTCTTTGATTTTCTTGGCCATCTCGACTTGCTCCTCGGTAATCCAGCCTTTGGCGCAGTTGGAGGCCATGTGCTCTTCAGTGTCGACGTGGGCGGGGTTGATGCCGGCTTTCTTCAGGGCGGCGTCAACAGCTTTGCCGATGAGTTCCTCACGAGTTTTCTCGGCGGCCACGGCCAGTTCTTTGTCCTTCACCTCTTGGGGGATGCTGGCTGCATCGAGAGCCAAGGGACGCATGGCGACTACCTGCATGGCAATGTTGTGACCAACTTCGTCGTAACCAGCTTTGGACATTCCGACGACGGAAGCCATGCGGTTGCCGGGGTGGATGTAGGCATAGACGGCAGCGGCCTCGATGGTCTCGAAGTGGGCAAGTTCGATTTTCTCGCCAATCTTGGCGATCTGGTCGGTGATGCAGTCGCTCACTTTGCGGCCTTCGAGCTCCATGTCGAGCACTTGCTCCTTGGAGGTGAGGTGTTTGGACATGGCGTTGTCAAGGATGCTGGTGGTGAAAGCCACGAAGTCGGCGTTGGTGGCCACGAAATCGGTTTCGCAGCTCAGCATGATGACGGCACCGTAGTTGCCGTTGCTCTTGGCCAGGACGCAACCTTCGTTGGCATCGCGGTCGGCACGTTTAGCAGCCATCTTTTGGCCTTTCTGACGCAGGTAGTCGATAGCTTTGTCAAAATCGCCGTCGCATTCGACGAGGGCTTTTTTGCAGTCCATCATGCCGACACCGGTCAGCTGGCGCAGCTCGTTTACCTGTTTTGCGGTTATGTTTGCCATTGTTTATGGGTTTCTTTTGTGGTTAATGAAATGGGTTGTTTTGAGCTTGCGGGTTTATTCGGCCGTGGGCTCTTCTTCCTTGGCTTTGGGAGCGTCGTTGCGGGGACGGCGGGGACGGGTCTTCTTCTCGACGGGGGCTTCCTCGGCTTGGTTATCGTCCTTCTCCTCATTGTTTTGGGCGTCTTTGTCGAGCATGCGCTCGTTAAGACCTTCCTGGATGGCCTCTGTCATGTGTTTCAGGATAGCGGCAATCGACTTGGAAGCATCATCGTTAGCGGGGATCGGGAAGTCGATAAGGTCGGGGTTGCAGTTGGTGTCGACCAAAGCGAAGGTGGGGATGTTCAGGCGGCGGGCCTCGGCAACGGCGATGTGCTCTTTGTTGATGTCGATGACGAACAGGGCGCTGGGCAGACGGGTGAGGTCGGCAATGCTACCCAGGTTCTTGTCAAGCTTGGCACGTTCGCGCTGCACCTGGAGACGCTCGCGTTTGCTGATATTGTTGAAATCCTTGTCGTGCATCAGCTGGTCGAGGTTGTTCATCTTTTTCACAGCCTTGCGGATGGTGGCGAAGTTGGTGAGCATGCCGCCAGGCCAGCGCTCGGTGACGAAGGGCATGTCAACGCTCTTTGCCATTTCAGCCACGATGTCTTTAGCCTGTTTTTTGGTGGCCACGAAAAGCACTTTCTTGCCGCTTTTGGCAATCTGTTTCAGTGCGGAAGCAGCCTCATCGGCTTTGGCGATGGTTTTCTGCAGGTCAATAACGTGGATGCCGTTGTGCTCCTTGAAGATATAAGGAGCCATTTTGGGATTCCATTTTCTCTTGAGGTGTCCAAAGTGACAACCAGCCTCAAGCAGTTCTTCGAATTTGAGTTCTGTCATTTCTTTTTGTGTTTACTTTCCTTGATGAACCAATCGCGGAGTAGTCCTTGGGGCTTGGTTTTTCGGCTGTCCTATGCTGCCGAACTGGCAACCAGGCGGAGCGTCTCCCCGATTTGGATTCTAAACTTAAAAATATTGTTCTGTTTGGTACCAGAGTAGCACAACGGTTAACGTTTGCTGAACTGGAAGCGCTTACGGGCTTTGGGCTGACCGGGTTTTTTACGCTCAACCATGCGGGGGTCGCGCATCAGGAAGCCTTCCTTCTTGAGAGCGGGACGGTCTTCGATGTTGTTCTCGCAGAGTGCACGGGCGATAGCCATGCGCAGAGCCTGAGCCTGGCCGGTGATTCCACCGCCATCGAGGTTGGCTTTGATGTCCCATTTGCCTTCAGCTCCAGTCACCTGCAAAGGCTGGTTGACGATGTACTGCAGCGGGCCAGTGGGGAAATATTCTTTATAGTCTCTTGAGTTGACAACAATCTTGCCGGTGCCAGGGGTCATATAGATGCGGGCAACGGAGCATTTTCTTCTACCAATGGTGTTGATTACTTCCATATTTTTATTTATCTAACGTCGTTAATATTGATTGCTTTGGGGGTTTGACCCTGGTGGGGGTGCTCGGGACCGGCATAGATGTAGAGGTTGCGGTACAGAGCGTCGCCCAGACGGTTTTTAGGAAGCATGCCACGGATAGCGTGTTCAAGAACGCGTTCGGGGTGGGAGGCAAGAACCTTGGCGGGAGTGGTCTCGCGCTGGCCACCGGGATATCCAGTGTAGCGTTGGTAGATTTTGTCAGTCATTTTCTTGCCGGTGAAGACGATTTTCTCGGCGTTGATGATGATGACATTGTCGCCGCAGTCGACGTGCGGAGTGTAGCAAGGTTTGGTCTTGCCACGCAGGATGTTGGCCACGCGGGTGGCCAGACGGCCTACGGTCTGGTTCTCGGCGTCAACGAGTACCCATTCTTTCTGAACGGTGTTCTTGTTGGCTGAGATTGTTTTGTAACTTAATGTACTCATTTTTTATTTTACTAACGATGGTGTTTTTTTGATTTCTTGTTAATATCTCCTCTGGTTGCATCGCTTTTTGGCCGCTGACGGATAAACGGCCTCCATGCTTATCAGCCTGATGCCGAATGCCTTGAACGGGTAAGTTAGGCATTTCTGCACCTTTTTTGGAGATTGCAAAGTTACGAACATTTTTTCAACCGACAAAATTTTTTTCACTTCGCCTTCAAAAAGTCACTTTCCTCGCCGGGACGGCAGCATAGGTAACCTGTCTTGCGGCTGCCTACGGTCGTGGCCAAGATGAACAGGCGGCCTCCTTCTTTGAGGCCCAACTGGCGTTGTAGGGCATCCGCTTCAACGGGATAGTTGCGGGTGACAACGTGTGCTTTTCCGTCGGGGATAGCGCGGGATATTTCTTTTCGGTTTAGATGCACTTCCGCCAGAACCCGGAATGTGCGGCCGGGGAAGGCTTCAATGGGGGTGACAGAAGTGTACAGGTGGGTGTTGCGAGATAGTTTCTCTATGTCCAGCCACTGGCAGAGGAGATTGAAAGGACCGCCTTTCATCAGCGAGGCATCGGGTTCATAGATGTAGCTCTTTGCTGTAGCGCAATATTGGGGTTCAGCCGCCTGTTCATCGCTGCGACTGAATGCGTAATGGTCGGTTTTGCCGGCCGCAATATTGACGCAGTGCAGAAGGGGTTCGCCGTCGTGCCGGCCACACAGGAACAGCACCTCTTTGCATTCGCCTTTCACGGCGACGATATGCACTTCGGCCACTGCACCGAGTTGGCTGATGGCCCTGTCGAGGTCTATCATGGGCGAGGCTTTCACCAACAGCCACCTGCATCGCGAAAGCAGGAGTGGCAGGTGGTGCAGGATGTTGGGTTCACACTCTTCGAAGGCTGCCACTTTCCGTCCGGTCTGCGACCGTCTGGCCGGGTCGATGTATAGGAGGTCGAACTGGCTCGCACAAGCGGCCACCCATTCCATACTGTCTCCACAGTGGACGGCCACATTCTTCAGTCCCATCGTGTTGCGGTTGTGCTCCATGAGGTGGCACAGTTCGGGGTCTCGGTCTACGTAATCCACATGTGTCGTGACTCCATTCGGTTCCAAAGGGTGGGCAAACTTCAAACTGTCAATTCCCATGCCGCCCGTCAGGTCGGCAATGGATACATGCTCTTTGCCGTTGCACAGTGGGGCAATCAGGCTTGCCTTGTATTCCGCCGTCGTATCCGACGAACTTTGCTCACGGTTGAGCCGAGGGGGGAATATAAAGTCGTCATAGTCCAGCAGGCTGGGCCACTTGTCTTGAGCAGTCCGTATACCCTCTATCTGCCTCACGGCAGCCGGCATGTCAATAGAAGGATACCTCGCGGCTGAGAGCAGCAGGCGCGAGGTATCGTCGTGGAGATGTTTTTTTACAAAATCAATAAACTCCTTGGTCATGCAGTCTTTTCAACCGTTCAACCACGATGGGGCGGTCTTCCTTGTAGGTTACGCCAAACCATTGTGCTGTGGTTTTCAGCACTCGCATGGTGGCATACCCGCTGTTGATAAAGGTGTTGACGGCGTATGGGATATAATATTCCGATTTCAGCTCGTTGCCGTGTTCACGGAGGAAGGTGAGGAAAAGCTTTTCGCTCTCCACGAAATAGTCGGGCGTGAAGCCGAACAGGTTCATCGACACTGTTGCATCGGCGGGCAAGGGGTGCATAGAGCCGTCGGCATCCTTATATTCGATACCATTCTCGGTGCGGCCGATGCTGGTGCGCTCGGTCATGCCGGCCAGCAGGCCGTTGCTGTCCACCTCGCACACGCCTCGCGACACTGTGCCATTCTCGCTCAGCGTGTTCTCCAGGCGGTAGCCCACCATGCAGTATTTCCCTTTTGTTCCCTCGAGGGTGCGCAGGTGGTCGGCAATCACCTGGAAGGCATCCCGGCCATAAAAGTCATCGGCATTGATGATGGCGAAAGGTTCGTGAATGACATCTTTGGCCATCAGGATGGCGTGGTTGGTACCCCAGGGCTTTTCGCGTCCCTCAGGCACTTTGAATCCTTCAGGCAGTTTGTCGAGTTCTTGGAAAACGTATTCTACGGCAATGCGGTTGCCATAGTGCTCGGCGTTGATACGGGACTTGAATTCCTGCTCGAAGCTGTGGCGGATTACAAACACCACTTTTCCGAATCCGGCGCGGATGGCGTCGTTGATGGAGTAGTCCATGATAATCTCCCCGTTGGGACCCACGCCGTCCATTTGTTTCAGTCCGCCGTATCGGCTGCCCATTCCGGCAGCAAGAACTAATAATGTAGGTTGCATAATATTTAGTATTTATGTTTTTATTATTTGGCTGTCACGATGCTGAATGCTGTATTTTAGGATTGGGTTTGTGTGGACGAGGTTGCTTGTCAAGAGACAGAAAGCTGTAATTATTAATGTCGGTAATCATTCAGGGGGTTAGCCTCTTTTGCGTTTAAAAAACTCTTTCATCAGGGCTTCGCATTCGTCTTTCAGCACACCGCCCTCCACCGTGGTCTTGGGATGCAGCATTCCGCGGCCCAGTCGCTCAAACCCTCTCTTGGGATCCGAAGCCCCGTAAACGATTCGGCCTATCTGTGTCCATCCCGCAGCCCCGGCACACATCACACAAGGCTCCAGTGTTACATACAGGGTGCAGTCGGTTAGGTATTTGGCATCGAGCATATTGGTCGCCGCCGTGAAGGCCAGCATCTCGGCATGAGCCGTCACATCGTGTAGCCGCTCAGTGTTGTTATGTGCCCGCGCTATGATGCGCTCGTTACTCACAATCACAGCCCCCACCGGAATCTCGTCCTCCTCAAAGGCCATCCGGGCTTCCCGCAGCGCCTGTTGCATATAATACTCGTCAGGATTGTCAAATAGGCTCATGTTCAATACACGTTTTCGTTGAAGTAGGCGCTCTTATGGGCCACCATTTCATAGTGATGGTTAATGACAAACACCTGGCCGTCCACTTGGTAAGACTCTATTGTCGGGAGTAGGCATCCCCTGAACGGAGTGAATTCGTGCCACCCTCGCCAGTCCACGCGTTTGGCGTTGACCGCTGCTTCAGCATCGCCGAAGATATGGTTGTCCTCAGTGACGATGAACAGCAACCCGGTTTCCCTTTCGAAGAAATAGTTGCGGTCATACAATTCGGGCTGAGCCACAAAAACACGCAACACCGGATGGTCATTATAGGTGTATTGCCCTACATAGTATGCTTCAGCTCCCTTGCTGCGCCAGTTGTAGAGGGCCCCTCGGATGTCCATGGGGATAGTCATGTCGTAGTACGACAGCTGTGACATGTTCCGCCATGCGCGGTAGCTCTTCGAAAAGCGCTTGAACACCTTCTTCCCGTTAGAATAGAAGGCATCCTCCATCTTCCCGTTCTGCCACATCTCTATCCTGGTCTGCCGGTTGCTGCCATACCAGCGCAAAATCTTGATAGTGTCTTCCGGGTGGTCGCGTGCCACCACCGACGACGAGACAAACAGTACGCTGTCCTTCAGCAGATGCTCAAAATTTATATAACCCAGATAATTGTCAATGATGGCCGCCGCTGTGGCGGTGTCGCCCTTTGTCGGGTCCTGACTAATCGAGTCGGGCACAACCTGCGCCGAAGCGCCGATACTGAGCATCATGGCCACAAAGCCCCAAAGCATTCTCTTCATTGTTGTTCAGTTTGCTATAAAGGTTTTACAGTCTTCGGTACCGAAAACGGGAACGTCAGCCGGTCCACCCGCTTCCATGGCTCCACCGTAATCACCGCCTCGATTCCGAATCGGCGTGCCATGTCGGCCAGGCGCTGGCCCGCGTCCTCAGCCCTCACCGTCTCTGCGAGGGTCTTGAAATCCGTGCGGAACTGGAACCGCCGGTACAGGTCGTCATACGTGCCGCTGAAGCACCGGTTCATCACGATGGCATACGCCACCACCGAATCAGGTGTGAACCGCACTCGTCCCAACTCAATCACCTTCGATGCGCTGACCCATATAATGCTGTCCTCCATCATCCTCATCTGCCCATTGGCTTGCAGTCCCTGGGCCGACACAGTGAAATTGGTGCTGTACAGGTTCCGTCCAGCCGTTGTCGTAGGTTCATTCCCGCCGTGCGAGTCCGCTGCCCCGTTCCGCAGGCTGCGGCATCCCGTGGCCAGCAGCGCCAGCCCCATTAACATCAGGATAAGATAGCGTTTCATTGACATCTTTGTTCTATTCTTTGTTTCAATTCTTTCACAGTGTTCTCATTTGGTGCAATCATCTGGCACCGGTCCAGATAGTAGCGGGCCTTCTCGCAGTCGTTGCGGTTCAGATACCCTTCGGCCAATATCAGATAAGGTCTGAGGTGCAGCGGGAACAACTCAGAGGCCTGGCGGGCATCTTCCAGCAGCTCGTCCGCTCCTTCCTCATACTGGCCTTCGCAGATCAACAGCGCCTCCCACACCGCATACTGGCTCTTGTCAGTAGCCAGATGGGCTTTAAACCGTTCGGCGGCCTCCTTGTAGCGCCCCTGCGCCGCCAACATTTGGCCATACAGCACTTCGAACCCATCATTCTCCCCGCATCCATCGGCCACACTGTCGGCCAGTGCAAAGCACCGCTTGCCGTAGGCATTAAAAAACGCCTCGTTGTGCAGAAACTCAGTGATGAAAACCATCCTGTTGCGGCATTCCACTGCCGGATTCATTACCCCCTGCCGCAGATGTTTGAACGCATCGAACAGATTGCCCATGGCCAGATTGCACGAGGCCAGTGCGATATGGATGTTCTCGTCGTCGGGGTTGGTCGCCAGAATATAATTGTAATACTGCAATGCCTTGCCGTAGTTGTGCTCGTTCATATAGCTCTCTGCCAGGATAGCGCTGTATCGCGGCTCCGACGGCACTGCCTCTGCCAGCTTTTCCAGCTCTTTGCGTGCCTTGTCCGGCTTGTTGATGGCGTTCCACAGCTTCTGCTTCTGCAGCGACACCGTCTCATTGATTCCGAACCGTTTTTCCACCCGGTCCAGCACCGCTATGCTCCCTGTCACATCGTTGCAATACAAATAGGCATTCGACAGGTTGTAATAGTAGTCCGTGTTGTCCGGATACAGTTTCACCAGTTCCTCCCATGTCGCCTTCAGGTTCTTCCCATCGTGCAGCTGCTCGTAAATCCGGGCCAGCTGTATGCGGTACCAGGCGTTGTTCTTGTCCAGCTCGCAGGCTCGGCGTGTGTGGTGCAGTGCGCTGTCCATCCATCCCATCGACAAGTACAGCCGTCCCAGCCCGAAGTGTGCGGGCGAATAGTTCGGGCTGCGTCCCAACAAGTGCTGGTACTTCTCCACCGACTCCTCCTCCTTGCCCAGCAAATGCTGCATCGTGGCGTCAATCAAGGCCGAGTCGTTGCTCAGCTCCTCCTCTGTCACCTCGCGTATCGGGGCGCGGCGGTAGGGACTCTCGGCCACTGTCGCCTTCTTCCCGCCCGCGCAGGAGGCCAGCAGCGCAGTCAACAATAATATGTATAAACTGTTTTTCATTATTCTATTATACATTACTCATACTCGCTTAACTGCACCCTTTAACTGACAAAACTGCTTTTTATTGTGCGTCCCTCGCAATTATTCTCATATTCCCATGCCGCGCCGCCCGCGCCCTCCCCTAAGGGTGAAAAAACATTAAAAAACCAAAAAAAACTTTCCATGTCAAAAAAATCATCTATATTTGCATTGTAAAACAAAGACCCCGTCAACCCTCCAAGCAATGCCTCAACCAATTGTGGAAGAGAGTTATAGGTTGTATAAAATGAAATTTTATTATTCATCAAAATTACAAACAACAATGAAAAAAACATTAATGGTTCTAACTTTTGCCCTGTGCGCATCCTTAGCTTACGCACAGACGGCCACGCCTAATCAAGGACGTGAAGTTAAGGCTGCCACCAAAGCTGCCCAGATTCAGAACAGTTACCAGAGCTCCATCTTTACCAAAGATGAGACGGTAATCAAGCTCGTGGATTTCAGCGGTGACAATCTTGACTACACCACGGGCATTGTCACCTCCGGTGTCAACGCTCACGCTCAGAACTACGACTTCGCCTCTTGGCGTCGTATCCCCAGTGTTAATCAGACTGACCTCGAAAGCCAGTCCAACACCTATCCTTACCTCGTCCAGTGGTTCGGCGGTGGAAATGTTACCGAAATGGCCAACACTTTCCGCAGCCTCGCCGACTCCTCTGTCTCTTCTGCCGAAAATGGCTTCATGTTCATGTCCATGATTGACCAGCGTACTCCCCAGACCGGTGTCTTCAATGCTTTCATCCGCATTGACAATATCGATGCTTCTGCTGCCACCGTCCTCGACATCGAACTCTATCAGTGGTATGAGAAATACTACGACCAGTGCTTCATCGACTATTCTACCAACAACGGCTCCACTTGGAACGAAGTTGAAATCAACGTTCTTGGCGTTGATGTCGATGTGAACAGCGTCCTCAGAGGTTTCCGCAAATATAGCCTTCCTGTTGCCGCCGCCGGTACCAACAACCTCAGCATCCGCATCCGTTGGCAGGGCCTTGGCGACCGGGGCAATGCCTACGGCTACGTCTGGCTGGTTGACGACGTGTCCATCATCTCCGCCGAGGCCGACCGCATGCGCCAGTTCGCCGATGAGTACATTCAGGGCAACTACGGCCTGATCCCCCAGGGTCTCGAAATCAACCCCGCTTGGTACACCCTCGTTGAGAACAACGGCTCCAACGTCCGTCCCAACGTCACCGCCACCCTCCATCACCTCAACGCCGCTCAGGACACCGAGTCCGAGATAGCCTCCTACAACAACCAGTCCGTCGGCGTCAGCGAGCGCAAAGGCATTGTTGTCGACAAATATGGCTGGCTCCTTCTTGACTCTCTCGACTACCGTGGCTGGTTCGGCTATGCCACCCACACCCCCGCCGGCACTGGTGTCGCCATGCCCACCGATGTTCTTGGCGACAACTACATGTTCGCCACCGTGAACAGCGGCAACGTCGACCTCACCTACGACACCATGTACTACAACGTCACCCCCAACACCAATGGTTACTACCGTTGGGGCCACGACAACGGCGTCCTGGTCTACGCTCCCACCAACCACTGGATATACAGCTGGGTGCACGTAGGCAATAACTGGTTTGTCACCGACGATGCCGATGACTGCCAATACTACAACGCTGGCTACTATGTCACCACCCGCTACACCACCGATGCCACCGTTCCCGAAGGCTGGGTAATCCGTGGCGTTGAGCTTGTCGCCTCCCCTGTCAACAACTTCCACAACACCGGTTCCAAGGTGTCCGCCGTGCTTCAGTATGATGAATACAGTGGCAATACAGTCTCGTTCCGCGGCATCCTGACCGGTGCCAATGTGAAGGAGATCACCGCTGCCGATGTGAACGACAGCACCGTCATTGGCCGCTTCAGCAACGGCTACCGCGAGCTTGGCCAGTACAACACCATCGTCATCCCCTTCCCCGAGCAGCCCGCCCTCGAGCCCAACACCACCTACCGTGTCGGCTACAGCCTGGAAGAGAACGGCTACTTCGCCGTCGCCCACGAGGCCATGGGTACCTACCGTCTGGCTTCGCCCTCGCGTCCCGACCGTTACGACACCATCCTGCACTTCCGCAACAACGAGGCCACAGCCAAGTATGCCCACTACTACCTCCCCAACCAGTACCAGAACTATATCTACGACCCCGAGGGCAATCCCCAGCGGCAAGGTATCTTCGCTGGCAGAAGCGAAAGCCCCATGATCCGTCTCCTTGTCGGTCCCGCCCAGGCAGTCAACCGCGTGCGCATCAATGTTGAGTGCGACAGCACCGAGTACGGTTCCGCCATCTATGCAGGCGAAGAGGTTTGCGGCAGCGAGCTCACTCCCGCCGAGGGTTCCTCCGTCACCGTCTATGGCCAGGGCGCCAATGGCTGCACCGTGGCCCACTGCTTTGTCGACGGAGTCGAGATCTTCCCCTACAACGAAGACACCGAGGAAGGCGACCCCAACCTGCACGAGATTTGGGATTCCGCCGAGCACTCCTACACCTATCAGTACACCTTCTCCAACCTTTCGGCTGACCACACCCTCAAGTTTGTCTTCACCGAGCTCCGCGTCGGAATCGATCCCGTTGCCGCCGGTGTGAAGATGAACCTCCAGCCCAACCCCGCCACCTCGCAGGTCAACCTGAACCTCGAAGGCGTCAGCGGCATGGTCAACTGCGCACTCATCGACATGAGCGGCCGCGTGGTCTACAACCAGAACATCAACGCCGAGAGCAACAACGTCATCAACGTCAGCAATCTTGCCAAGGGTGCCTACTTTGTCCGCATCACCAACGACAAGTTCAGCAAAGTTGAGAAACTCATTGTCCGCTAATAGCACTGCGGCGGTTATATCATAGAAGGCGGAGGGCCACAGCCCTCCGCCTTCCTTTTTCCATGCGCGCAGTCCACAGGTTGCCGTAGTTTGGCGCCAGCCGGCCCGCGCCGCCCTGGCTTCGCTCGTTTCCCGTCATTTGTATCATAGTCAGTCGTCATTTCAACCTGCCGGAGCGAACTTTGAATTCAGGCTGGAGGGGCGATGTGGGGGCTGGCGAGCGGGTGTGAAGGGTGGCTGAGTGGCGTGGAGGTGAGTGGCTGCTGCGCCGTCAGGCCTGTTTGATTGGCGGGAGCGGCTTGCCCCGCTGAGGCTTCTTCCCATCAGTAAACGGCGCGGGGACTCGGGTGGAGTGTTGTCGCCCCGGGGTATGGCCTGTCGGCTGATTGAAGGCCCCGGCGGGGCGTGGTTGGGGTGCGGCTGGGGTGACGGGCTGGCGAGGTTGGAC
>OCVV012829497.1_pt1 | contig 15192 bp, 14 predicted proteins | sample 1539721 | NCBI WGS metagenome assembly OCVV01 (sample SAMN02144230, study PRJEB22623) | gut metagenome | biome: sheep rumen | host: Ovis aries | place: New Zealand
GCCAGCGGCAAGGAATACCTCTGGCAGGCCGACCCCAAATTCTGGGGACGTCACTCACCAATACTTTTCCCTATCGTATGCTCCGTCAACAGTGAGACTTATCGAGTAGATGGAAAGGAGTATCATCTGCCCCGTCATGGTTTCGCCCGTGATGCAGAGTTCAAACTGATCGCTCACAGCGACAGGAAGGTTACCTTCGCCCTTGAATCCTCCGAAGAGACAAAGAAAGTCTATCCGTACGACTTCACCCTCAGCATCAGCTACGTGCTTGATGGAAATCAGATAGGTGTCATCTGGCACGTTCACAACACGGATAAGCAGGAGATTCATTTCCAGATAGGCGGCCATCCTGCTTTCAACGTGCCAGAAGGAAAAACCAGTGGCATCATCCGTCTTGACAACCAGGAGGCGATGGACGCTCTGCACAGCTATCCCGACAGTTCGCATTCGATGGACGAGGTGCCTTTCAGCGAGGCCGAAGACGGTATTATCGAATTCTCAGAGAACACTTGGCGCAATGACTCTATCAAGATTCATAAGAGTCAGTTGCATCGCGCCGAACTGCTGAATAAGGCGGGAGAGCCAGAGGTGACGGTTAGCTTCAACACGCCAGTCGTGGCTTTTTGGAGCCCCTTTGGCAAACAGGCACCTTTTGTGTGTATCGAACCTTGGTATGGCATTGGCGACCCACGCGGCTTCGATGGTGAGTTCAAAGATAAGCCCCTGATGAATCACTTGCAGCCAGGAGCGTCGTTTATGAGTAAATATTCAATAACAATAGGATAAAAAGATGATGAAAAAGATTTTATTTGTATGTCTGAGCCTCCTTCTCTGTTTGAGCAGTGAGGCACAAGAAATGAAAGGGCGTACCTATTTCAATGGTCACATGACAGTAACCCACCTGCTCAGTGAGAAGGAGGGGGAGACCGCTGAACAATGGAAGGAACGCTCTACGGTGATGAACGAAATCTTCTCGATGACGGTGACCATTGATTTTATCAGCAGTCACGACATGCGTATGAAGATGAAAATCGTGATGGACAAAGAGCGTGCCAAGGAATTGGGCGTTAGCTGGGCTAACCGCAAGATGTGGCAGGCTGACCTTGTGCTGAAGACTAAGTTCTACAATTACAAGTCGCGCTACACGGCTTATAACAATATCATCACAATCGAGGATAACGGGTCGAAGATGATTCTCAGTAACGACGGTGAGACGCTGTCAGTGGATGATAGCGACATGAAGGCTACGCTCAAGAGAATCAAGTAAGCTTAATAAGCCTCACGATACTTATTCTCATCCTTGTCTTCGAGCATGGAGAGATAACTTTGATAACGGCTCTCGGCGATATAATGTTCGTCGAGAGCTTTTCTTACTGCACAGCCTGGTTCGTGCGTATGGGTGCAGTCAGAGAAGCGGCACTGCTTGGAAAACTCAAAAATCTCCTTGAAATAACTCGTCAGTTCCTCTTTCTCCATGTCAAACGTACCGAATCCCTTGATACCCGGAGTGTCAATAAGAAATGAGGAATGAGAAGTGAGAAGTGAGGAATCACCGGCCAGTGGAATCATTTCCGAGAAGGTGGTGGTGTGCATACCCGTCTGGTGTGCTTCGCTGATGTCGGCTACCCGCTGGTTGGCATGCGGCGCCAAGCGGTTAATCAATGTTGACTTGCCCACACCGCTATTGCCGCTTAACAGGGTGATTTTACCTTCTAACAGCGGACGTAGTTTCTCTACGCCGTCGCCCTCGGTGGCGGATATCTCGTGACATTCATAACCGATGGTCTCGTAGAGGTTGACCATCATTTCCTGGTAATGGCGCTCTTCGTCCGTCAATAGGTCGGTTTTGTTGAAAGCAATGACTACGGGAATGCGATAAGCCTCGGCTGAGGCCAGGAAGCGGTCGATGAACGTTGTGGATGTCTCAGGTTTTACCACCGTTACAATCAGCAATGCCTGATCGACATTAGCCGCCAGGATATGACTCTGTTTCGAGAGATTGATGCTCTTGCGGATAATGTAGTTGCGGCGGTCTTCAATCTCAGTAATAAAAGCTGTCGGCTGCTGGTTGTTGGCAGTCGGCTGCGTCACAATCTCCACCCTGTCGCCTACGGCAACAGGATTAGTACTTCGGATGCCGCGCAATCGGAAGTTACCCTTTATCTTACAATCGACAGTCAGTCCATCGTCCGTCAGGACGGTGTACCAACTGCCGGTATTCTTAATGACGAGTCCTTTCATTTAGACTGTCATAATCTCCTTGTTCTTAGCCTCCATCAAGGCATCGAGCTTCTTGATATACTTATCGTGAACCTTCTGCAGTTCCAGTTCGGCATCTTTCTCGTTATCCTCAGAGAGACCGTCCTTGATGGCTTTCTTCAGTTTTTCCTTAATGTCAGCACGCACATTGCGCACCTCTACTTTGGCCTTTTCTGCTATCTTGTTGCACTGCTTTACCAGGTCGCGACGGCGCTCTTCGGTGGGCTGGGGAATACCCAGGCGGATAATCTCACCGTTGTTCTCGGGAGTAATACCTACATCCGAGTCCATGATGGCCTTCTCGATGTCGCGAATCTGCTTCCTGTCCCAAGGCTTGATGGCAATGGTACGGGCATCGGGGGTCGAGATGTTAGCAACTTGGTTCAAAGGAACTTTCGAACCGTATGACTCTACACGCACGCCATCCAGGATGGCTACGTTGGCACGGCCGGCACGAACGCGACTCAGTTCCTCTTCCAGGAACATGGCTGCCATCTCCATGCGCTCTTCAGCCGAAGCTAAGGTCTGTTTTACGTCTATCATAATATAAATGTATTAATATCTTTCTGCAAAAGTAATAAAAATAATCGCATACACCAAACTTTCTGTTGATTTGTTTGTTGTTTGATGCCATAATTACATCTGACACCCCTTATTCAGCCGTTTTGCCAGTTCGTAGGCCATGCGGCTGTTGTGGTAGGGACAGTTCCAGTCGCTCACCTTGGGTTCGCGATTGGGTGTGCCGTCCGTATTCAGTCCCTTATACCAGCCTCCGTTCTTCGAGTCGATGAAGTGAGCTTTCACGTAGTCCCACGTATGCTGTGCCGCCTCGAAATATTTTTTGTTTCCTGTCAGTTGCCATGCATTAACGGCTCCGATAATGGTTTCACACTGTGGCCACCACGACATTCTCGGACTGAATTTCCCATGCTCTTTTTCATAGCGCATGGCGCCATTGCTGTCCAAACCCTCCTTCAGAGCCGTCTCCGTCATTGCGATGGCTTGCGCTTCCACCTGCGCCTTCAACTGGCTGTCGCCCAAGGCGTTGGCAGCCTCGCACATCAGCCAGGCAGTCTCGATATCGTGTCCATACGAGTCCACTTCGCCAATCGGGTTCCAGTCTTCATCGCAGAAAACGTTCAGATGTTTCCTTTCGGGTGCATAGAGTTTGGTGGTGAGCAGGTGAAGCAACTCTCTCAGATTCGCTTCCAGTTCCTTGTTCTTCCACACTTGGTAGAGTGTGGTGTAGGCTTCCAGCACGTGTATATGTGTGTTCATCGTCTTGGCAGCATCTGCCTGCCCGTCCACGCCACGCATATTGCTCTTGGTGTAGTCGCGCCCGAACGATTCGATATAGCCCAGTTTTGCCTTGTCGTGTACCTTGCTTTCCAGTGTCTTATACAGGCTGATGGCTGTCTGCAGACTCCGTTTACAGCCTGTCGAACGGAAGTGTTCTGCCAATCCGTAAATGCCAAAGGCACAGGCGTATGTCTGTTTGGTGGCATCCTTCATATTGCCATCACAGTCAACAGTCCAAAAGACACCTCCGAACTTCCGGTCAATAAAGTGATTGCAATAGTAATCGGCAGCACGGTCGGCTATCTGTCGGTAAGCGTCCAGTCCGTAATGGCGATAAGCCTTCGAGAAAGTCCACAGAATGCGCGCATTGAGTACAGAGCCCTTGTCTGCCTGTCGGATGGGAGTTCCGTCGTTGAGCACGATGCCATAGAACCCGCCGTCTGGATCGACAGTCTTGTTCATCCAGAAGGGTAGGATGTTGTCCGTCAGATTCTGAGTGGTCTCTATGCGCAGCCGTTCAGTATCCTGGGTAGATTGTGCCCGCATGGTTGTTAAAGTCAGCATCATTGCCACTAACCATGTAGCTCTCTTTGTTATACCATTTGCTTTCATTGTGTTGATCTTTCTTGATCGTTTCGGTTCTTATTTCCATGCAAATATACAAATAAATCCTTAATTACCATACGAAATAAAAGTTTTTTCAGTTCTTCGCTTGCAAGTTGTATGAGGATTTTGTATCTTTGTCGCAAATTGGCTGAGGGAGTTGGGTAGCATGATAACTTCGTCAGCCGACAGAATATGGCTGAACGGAAAATCATACATATTGATATGGATGCGTTCTTCGCCTCTGTTGAGCAGCGCGACCATCCGGAATTGCGAGGCATCCCTCTGGCTGTGGGCTACGACGGACCGCGAGGGGTGGTGGCTACTGCCTCCTACGAAGCCCGCCGGTTTGGCATCCATTCTGCCATGCCCATGATGCGGGCAAAACGGCTCTGTCCCCATCTGACCATTGTGGGCGGCAGTTATGCGCGCTATAAAGAGGTGTCGCATCAGGTGCATCAGATATTCCACGACTACACCGACCTCATCGAACCCATATCGCTGGATGAGGCTTTCCTCGATGTCACTGAGAATAAAAAGAACATCTCGCTGGCTGTTGACATAGCCAAGGAGATTCGTCAGCGCATCCGTCAGGAACTCCAACTGACGGCATCTGCCGGTGTTTCCTATAATAAGCTGTTGGCTAAGATTGCCTCAGATTGGCGCAAACCCGACGGTCTCACTACCATACACCCCGACCGGGCACTTGATTTCATAGCCAATCTGAAAGTCGAGAAGCTGTGGGGCGTCGGACCGCGCACTGCCGAACGTATGCATTATATGGGCATCTTCACGGGTGCCGACTTGCGAAAAGTTCCTTTGCAGCACCTCCAGTCGGTGTTTGGAAAGATGGGACGTGTCTATTACGATTTTGCCCGAGGCATCGACTTGCGTCCTGTTGAGACAGAGTGGGTGAGGAAGTCAGTGGGTTGCGAACGCACTTTCCTGACTGACATCTATAAGTCTTCAGCCATTCTTATCGAACTCTATCATCTTTGTGAAGAGTTGGAACATCGTATCAGTAAGAGCGATTTCGAAGGGCGCACCCTGACGCTGAAGGTCAAGTTCAGTGATTTCAACCAGATTACACGTTCCGTCACTCAGCAACGCATCCTTACCTCCCGAACAGATATATTGCCCTTAGCCAAGCGCCTGTTGCTGGAGGTGCTGTACAATACAGACCATCCCATTCGACTTATGGGGCTCTCCGTCAGCAACCCTACTCAGGAGGCTGAAGCCCATCGTGCCGAATGGGTAGAAGGTTTTCTGGAATTTTCCGATTGAAACCGTGTTATTTCTTGATGAGCGATGCCACCCACAGAATGGCAACAGCACCAACGATGGCTGTACCGAGCTGTCCCAGTACACCGCCCCATGTGATGCCCAACTGGTCAAAGAGCCAGCCGCCCAGCAATCCGCCAAACAAACCCAGTACGAGGTTCATAATGAATCCCATACCGCCACCTTTCATCAACTTGCCAGCCACGAATCCGGCCAGACAACCTATAATGATTGAACCAATCAGTCCCATAGTCTAAATAGTTTATTGATTATATAACAGGTGCAAAGGTACGATTAAGTGAGCACAAAACAAAGAAATCTTTGGCTTTTCTCTCAATTTTTCGTAACTTTGCAGCGATATAGGTCAAATATAATATTAAAAATTATGAATAAAGACAAGCAGTTTGTAATTACCATCAACCGTGAAGTAGGGTCTGGTGGTCGTACCGTAGGACGTTTACTGGCCGAACGGTTGAAAGTGAAGTATTATGATAAGGCGCTCGTTGCTGGGTTGACTAAGAAGTTCGGACTGTCAATCGAAGAGATAGAGCGTATCAAGGCACGGAAGAAAACTTGGTGGAACGAGTTTAATACCTACTATACCGTTCTCATCAATAGTGCTCAAGCTCCTATGGAAGACGAAGTGAAGCTGACCACCGCCTCGATGTTTGAGACGGAGAAGGCCATCCTGCAGGAACTGGCACGGGAGGAATCGTGTGTGGTGGCAGGACGTTCCGGTTTCCTCGTATTCCGCGATTGGCCCAACAGCCTGCACATTTTTGTTCAGGCATCCATGAAGCATCGTGTCGATAGACTGATAATGAAGCGAGGCATCAGCGAAGAGCAGGCACTTGAAGTCATTAAGGAGATGGATGAAAGTCGTGAGACATATATTCAGAAGTACGACGATACCTCGCGTTATGACACGCGCAACTATCAGCTCGTGCTCTCGATGGACAACATGACTCCCGAAGCCGCCGTTGAGGTCATTATGGCGTATATCAGTCAGATGAACGGCTGATTGACATCGGCTATGTTCCCAGTGTCTTTAGCAAGCATATGGCAAGGTGTAGGCAAGGACTTAGCAAGGGGTTCGCAAGCTCAAGCAAGCTATTTGAGCTTGCCTACACCTTGCCTACACCTTGCGAAGTCCTTGGGAAATAGGGGTTAACTCGGTGTCAGTATGTTGGTTGTTCTTATGAAAGGATGTGATTTTACCCCGTATTAGGCGGGATTGCTGTTTTTCATTATAGGGAAAAACAAACCCGACAGCATGATTATTCAGAGGCTGTCGGGAATTAATGATGCAAAGATAATTTTCTTTAATTTAGAAGAAGAGCGTGCGCTCTACCCAGTAGATGAGGATACCGCAGAGATAGCCCACGAAGGCTATCCACGTAATCTTCTTGAGATACCAGCCGAAGGTGATTTTCTCCAAGCCCATGACTACTACACCAGCAGCAGAGCCGATAATCAGCATTGAACCGCCCACACCGGCACAGTATGCCAGCAATTGCCAGAAGATGCCGTCAACAGCCATCGGGCCTTCTGCTGCAACAGGATACATACCCATACAACCGGCTACCAGAGGCACATTGTCAACAATACTTGACAGCACACCGATGATACCGTTGATGAGGTAGTAATTGCCTGAGAAGGCTTCGTCGAGGCCTTTACCCATCGCTGTCAGCACGCCAATTTCCTGCAGTACGGCTACTGCCATCAGAATGCCGAGGAAGAACATAATGGTGGAGAGGTCAATCTTCGACATGATGTCGCTCACGCGCTTTGCCATTGTGTCGTGCTCGTCTGTATTGTAGTGGAATATCTCGGTCGTAGTCCATAGAATGCCCAATACCAGCAGAATGCCCATGAACGGTGGCAGGTGGGTCAGGGTCTTGAAGATAGGTACGAAGATCAGACCGCCAACACCCAACCAGAAGATGATGTCGCGCTGTACTTTTGTGAACTGGCTGGCAGTGGACTTCGGCAGGTTCTGCTCTTTTTCAAATTTGCCTTTCAGTTGCAGGCTGATGATGAACGCAGGGATGACCATCGAAACGAGCGACGGGATGAAAATCTCGGTGATGACGCCCTGTGTGGTGATGACTCCCTTAATCCACAGCATGATGGTGGTGACGTCGCCGATGGGCGAGAAGGCACCGCCGGAGTTGGCTGCAATGATGATGAGGGCGGCATAGAGCAGGCGCTCTTCACGCGACTGCACCAGTTTTCTCAGCACCATAATCATCACAATAGACGTGGTGAGGTTGTCGAGAATAGCCGACAGGAAGAAGGTCATGAATGCCATGCGCCACATCAGTTTGCGCTTGGAACTCGTCTTCATGGCATCACGCACGAAGTTGAAACCGCCGTTCGAGTCAACAATTTCGACAATGGTCATGGCACCCATCAGGAAGAACAGTGTGCCTGCTGCATCGCCCAAATGGTGTTCAATAACCTCGGCAATGTGGTGGAGAACGTCGCCGCTGGCAATTTCAGGATAGTAAGCTCCAGGATTCATCATCAGGAGTGTCCAGCAAACGACACACATCAGCAGGGCGATAGCCGCCTTGTTGACTTTAGTCACGCTCTCCAACGCTATGCAAAGATAGCCGATAACGAAGACCGTGACAATGATAATTGTTAATGTTGTCATAGTACTTTAATAATTTAATAGATTAGTCGAATATCTTAAAGGCATAGCCCTGCTCCATGAGCCATTCAATGGCCAGGGGTAGGGCTGTGCGTAGCTTATCAATGGATTTCAAAGAATCGTGGAAGGTGATGATACTGCCGTTGCGGGCATAGCGCTTCACGTTGTTCAGTACATCCTCGGCTGTCATCCATTTGGAATAGTCGCGGGTTACGAGGTCCCACATCACGATGCGGAATTTGCGTCCCAGCCAGGCATATTGGTCCAGTCGCATCCAGCCGTGAGGAGGGCGCACCAGATTGGTGTGCAGATAGGCATTGGCCTTTTCCACATTATAGCTATACTCGCGTATGGAGTGGCGGAAACCGCTGATGTGGTTGTGGGTGTGATTACCGATGCGGTGCCCCTCGTCAACCACTCGCTGGTATAGTTCGGGGTATTTCCGCACGTTATCACCCACCATGAAGAAGGTGGCTTTGATGCCGTAGCGCTTCAGCGTATCGAGAATAAACGGCGTGGCTTCGGGGATAGGACCGTCGTCGAAGGTCAGGTAAACTGCCTTCTCATGACGATCCATTCGCCATGTAGCTCTGGGGTAGAGCCATCGTAGCCATATTGCCGGTTGCTCGATAAACATCTTTTCTTAACCTTTAGCCCTCACTTCCCAGTTGTCCACCTTTTGCTTGGAATGCATCAAGAATTTTGTTGAGCACTTCACCCTTCTTGCTTCCCCAATTCTCGTCGATGGTTTCGCCCAACTGCAGGAGCTGGTTGAGGATATAGATGTGCATATAGCAACTGTCTTCAGACAGTGCGAATTGCTGACCGTCCAGATTAATATACCAGGTGGCATACTGGATGGAGTTCTTCCACAGCTGGTCGATGAGTTTCATAGCCTCCTGCTTGTTGCCCATCGCAGCCCAGGCGCGTGCCATATCCAGTGAACCGGAAGTATAGTTATGAGGAATATTGTAGGCAGGCAGCATCTTTTCAGCATATTTCAGCACCTCTGTTGCCTCCTTGTTCTTATTCTCGCTTATCAATTGTACAGCCAGACGCGCCATGATACGGCGGTGGGTGTAGCACATGCGCATCACCGTCTCGTCGAGATAGACTCCCTTGGTGTTGGCTCCTCCGAACTTGAAGCGGTGCATCACGTTGTCGTAGGTGCGCTTGGTATCGAAGTTCTTGGCACCCTCCTGATTCGTGGTGAACGGTGTGATGCGGTAAGCCAATCCCTCGGTGATGGTATTGTCGCCCAGGTTGATGTAGTTCTCGTCGCCCACGGAAACGGCTACGTAGATAGGACGCTCCCAGTTGCACTCAGCCAGCATTTCGAGAATCATCAAGTCGCCTTTATAGAGAGCCGTCTTGCCCTTCAGCGAAATGGTCATGCGGTCGGGGATGGAGTCGGTAGCCATCATCATACCGCTGCGGCGCACTGCCTCTTTATCGATGGTCATGTAGATGACATCGGTAGGAATGACATGCAGGTCGGACGACTTAGAGCGAACCCAATACTTCAGGATGTTCTTCAGTTCGAAAGGATCGTCGCCAAACTGTTCGCGGGCCTCTTCAGGATGTTCCTTGTAAAGGTCGAGCACAGCCTGCTTCATACTGCTTTCGATGGGCACATACTCGTTGGTGCCCGAGCAGTATTCTATGCGTTTCCACGAAATAGGTACTGATGGCGAGTCATAGGCAGGACGGCGCATCTGGTCGATATACCAGTCGGTCTGCAGGTATGACAGGTTGCAGACACGGGCATCGGTACGCACTCCCTCTACGTCTTGGTTGTACCAGAGTGGGAAGGTGTCGTTATCACCGTTGGTAAAGATGATAGGATTGCCCTCGTCTTGCAGCGACATGAGATAGTTCTGTCCGAAGTCGCGACAGGTGTAGCGCCCTGAACGGTCGTGATCGTCCCATGTCTGTGAAGCCATCTGAACAGGTACTGCCAGACATACTAAAGCAACCAAACCAGCCACCACAACCATATTGCCTTTCAGTTTACGACTGATCAAGTCGATGAGTGCTGCCACTCCCATGCCGCACCAGATGGCGAAGGCATAGAACGAACCGGCGTAGGCATAGTCGCGTTCACGAGGCTGCATAGGTGTCTGGTTCAGATAGATAACAATAGCCAGACCCGTCATGAAGAACAGGAAGAAGACTACCCAGAACTGGCGGATGCCAACAGGTTCTTCCTTTACTTTTCCATTTTCGTCTTTCGACCTGCGGGTGTACCATGACTGCCAGAAAAGACCGATAAGCCCTAAGAGCAGTGGCAGACAGTAGAATACGTTATGACCCTTGTTGTTCTTCAACTCGTCGGGCAGTGTGCTTTGGTCGCCCAAGCGCATATTGTCAAACCAGTCGAAACCGCTCAGCCAGTTGCCATGCTCCAGTTCGCCATTACCCTGTATGTCGTTCTGACGGCCGGCAAAGTTCCACATGAAGTAGCGCCAGTACATGAAGTTACACTGGTACGACAGGAAGAAACGGATGTTCTCCAACTGGCTGGGTATCTTCACACTGACCATCTCGCCACAACGGTCGTACATCTCCTCGTGGCCGTCGATGGTGCCGCCCATCCAACTTTCGTAGGCTGCACGGTGCGACGAACTGTACATACGGGGGAAGAACATGTTCTGTGCATACTGATATTCATCCTTATTGCGCGAAATGAAGTAGGAATCCTTCTCGTCGGGCGAAGCCTTCTCCTTGCGTTCCCATACGGGGGCACCTTTTTTCATGACAGGACGGCAGTAGTCACCATCCTTCTCCAGTGCTACCTGCGAGGTATAAGCCTGTCCGTAGAACAGCGGGCGCTGTCCGTACTGTTCACGTCCCAGGTATTCGCCCAACGTGAAGATGTCTTCTGGCGAGTTCTGGTCCATAGGCGGATTAGCCGACGAACGGATGACAATCAGTGCATACGAAGAGTAGCCTATCATCAGCATCAGCATGCAGAGCAGCGATGTGTTCTTGATGCGAGCCGTCACAAGGGCTTTGGGCTGTTGTCCTTTGGCAGTTACCTTGTATTGCAGCACGAACCATAGCACAGCCAGTACCACGATACCGATAATCACCGACGACCAGCCGTGGCCGTAGAAGGGGATACCCAGCATGGCAACCGACAGCAGGAAGGCGATGTTCTGCTTCTTCGCACTCACATCGCGGTGGGTCTCGTAGATAGCCCAGATGGTGATGCCGATAAGCAGGAAGATATACACAATCTCGCCCGTATTGAACGGACAGCCCAGTACGTTGACAAACAACAGTTCAAACCAGCCGCCTACCTGTACGATGCCAGGTACAACACCATAGAGCACGGCAGCCAGAATGACTATGGAAATACCCAACGCAATCAGTGAACCATAAAGGTCCTTGCGTGGCTGGGTCTGTGGGAATTTGCGATAATAATACACCAAGACAATGGCTGGCAGACAGAGCAGGTTGAGCAGGTGCACACCAATACTGAGGCCCGTCATATACATAATGAGAACCAGCCAGCGGTCGCTATGTGGCTCGTCGGCATGGTCTTCCCATTTCAGTATCAGCCAGAATACCACTGCCGTGAAAGCCGATGAGTAGGCATATACCTCACCCTCGACAGCTGAGAACCAGAACGTGTCGCTGAAGGTGTAGATAAGGGCACCTACCATGGCTGAACCTTCAATGGCAATGAGCTTCCAGAGGGTGAGATCGCTCCAGTCCTTGACAAGCAGTCGGCGCACCAAGTGCGAGATGCTCCAGAACAGGAACAGAATGGTGGCTGCCGACAGCAGTGCACTCATGATGTTCACCATCTTAGCTACCTGCGTGGGGTCGCTGGTAAACTGCGAAAACAAATTGGCGGTAAGCATGAAGAACGGCGCACCGGGTGGGTGACCGATTTCCAGTTTATAACCTGTAGAGATAAATTCCGGACAGTCCCAGAACGAGGCTGTAGGCTCAATTGTAGAGCAATATACAAAGGCCGCAATCAGGAAACTGACCCACCCGAAGATATTGTCTACCAGTCTGAATTGTTTCATTATAATAATAGCTATTTATTTTCTAACCTGCAAAGGTAAGCAATTTAGTGAAAAGTGAAGAGTGAAGAGGGAAGAATTTGCTTCCGCCTTACTTTTTTTATAACTTTTTAAGTCTATATGAAGATTTGAGCGCCATAGATAAGGATGACATAGCGCAGGAATTTGCCAATCGTGATGCTGGTAATGGAGATGGGAATGTTGGCCCGCATGAGTCCCAAGGCAATGGTAATAGCACTTCCCAGTACGGGCAGGAAGGCGAAAAAGCCCATCCAGGCGCCCCGACCGCCCATAAACTGAATGGCTTTGTCCATTTTCTCCTTGCTCACGTGCAGGTATTTCTCTATCCACTCCACTTTACCCATGTGTCCGACGAAGAAATTGAACATACTGCCCAGCACGTTACCGATGGTGCCGTACACAACGAGTCCCCAGGGGTCCAGTCCGGCTGCCATCAGTCCCATCATGACCGCTTCGCTGGAAAAAGGGAAAAACGACCCGGCAATGAATGCCGTGATGAGCATTCCCCAATACCCGTAGCTGATCAGAATATCGGTGATGACATCCATATATTATAGGCAGTAAAAGTCAATATGGCGATGCACGAAACGATGAACGTGATGTTCGACACTCGCGAGTTGGAGAGCGTAAAGAAGTGTGCTACCAGGGGGGCCGTGTTCACGATAGCCAGTTGCATGAGCGGGTCGTAGTACTGTGGCTGTAGGAAAATCAGGAAAAGAACCACCACATCCATTCTGATGAACAGTCCGTAGAGCATACGGATGCGGTATTTATCGAGAAAACTGTTTTGCCAGAAGTGTATCGTACTGATAGTGCCCAGAACAATCAATACGCCAATGGAAATTTTCTGACTTCCCGTCAATACCGAAAGGTTGAAAGGCGTGTGCAAGTCTGCCAGCGGTAGGAAATGGTCATAGATGAACTGTAAGTCCTGCTGAAAGACTCCCCAGCAGAAGGCTACCAGATAGGGCAGGGCAACGCCGATGACCGATGCCAGAAACGTGCGCCACGACAGTGATTGGAGGTTGGTCATCATGAGCACCCATAGCACGGGTAACAGGAAGAGCACATGAACCGAAGCCAACGAAGCCAGTCCGAAACAGAGGAATCCATAGAAGGTGATGCCTGGCGCGTTCTGGTCCTGATAGGAACTGAACAGTGTCAGATAGGTTGCAATGAAGAACATCTGGGTCATGCCTCCTTCTACCGATGGGAACAGGTAGCAGGCCATGCACAACAGCACCAAAAACATGCAGGATACCATGCGTGAGTAAATACGGAGCAGTGCATTGATGCTGTTCAGTTGAAGCATCAGGAATGTGGAGACCGCCATACAGCCTGCCTGTACCCACATAGACTTCTGTAACAGTCCGCATAATAACCAGCAAAGACAGGCATACACCACCACTGCGGGTAGTGTAAGTCTGCTTTCTGATAGCTTGTTCTGTAGTCGCTTCTTCAAAACCGATAGTCTTTAAAGGTCTGCACCGATGTCACGACGGAAATACTTGTCGGTAAACTGTATCTTCTGGGCTTCCTCAAACGATTTCTGCAGGGCCTCCGCCTTGTCTTTACCATACGACGATACTGCGATTACGCGTCCTCCGTTGGTGACTACCTGTCCGTCTTTCGTGGTGGTACCTGCATGGAAAACGATGCTGCCCTCCACCTGCTCGATACCGCTGATGGGGTAGCCCTTCTTGTATTCCTGCGGATAACCGCCGCTAACCAGCATCACACAAACGGCTGCACGGGGATCGAACTCAATAGTGTGCTGGTCGAGATGGCCGTCAGCCACACCCTCAAAGAGATCCACAATATCGCTCTTCAGGCGCAGCATGACGCTCTCCGTCTCCGGGTCGCCCATACGGCAGTTGTATTCAATCACCATAGGCTCGCCCTTCACATTAATCAATCCGAAGAAGATGAAGCCCTTATACAGAATACCCTCCGCCTTCAGTCCTTCAACCGTAGGACGGATAATGCGGTCTTCTACCTTCTGCATCCATTCCTTGGTAGCAAAAGGCACAGGGGTCACCGAACCCATGCCACCGGTATTCAGACCCGTGTCGTGTTCGCCGATGCGCTTATAGTCCTTGGCTTCAGGCAGAATCTTATAATGGTCACCGTCGGTCAGCACGAAGACACTGCACTCAATACCGCTCAGGAACTCCTCAATCACTACGCGTGATGAGGCATTGCCAAACATTCCGCCCAGCATCTCCTTCAACTCCTTCTTAGCCTCGTCGAGGGTTGGCAGAATCAATACCCCCTTACCGGCGCACAGTCCGTCCGCTTTCAGCACATAGGGGGCTTCCAGGGTTTCCAAGAAGGCTAAACCTTCCTGCAGGTGTTCACCGTCGAAGGTCTCATAGCGGGCAGTAGGAATCTGGTGGCGCTGCATAAAGGCTTTGGCAAAATCTTTCGAGCCTTCCAGTACGGCACCAGCCTTCGTCGGACCAATCACGGGAATATCCTTGGTACGCGGGTCAGCCTTCATGTCGTCGTAAATACCTTTCACCAGTGGGTCTTCAGGGCCCACTACCACCATGTCGATTTGCTGATTGACACAGAACTGTTTGATGGCTTCGAAGTCGTCAGCCTTCATTGGCACATTCTCGCCGCAGTTGCTCGTTCCAGCATTACCTGGGGCAATATACAGTTTCTCACATTTCTCACTCTGAGCAATTTTCCAAGCCAGTGCGTGCTCACGTCCGCCACTGCCTAACAATAATATCTTCATATCTTTTATAATTATCAACTTTCAACTCTCAACTCTTAAAGTCTTCCCTGTTCTCCGAGGTAGGAGTCCTTGAATCCCAGGAAATAGAGCACACCGTCCAGTCCGATGGTATTGATGCTCTGTTCGGCATTAGCCACCACACGGGGCTTTGCATGGAAGGCAATGCCCAGTCCGGCTTCCGAAATCATCGGCAAGTCGTTCGCACCGTCGCCCACGGCAATGGTCTGTGCCAGATTCACCTTCTCCACCTGCGCAATCAGTTTCAGCAGTTCGGCTTTCCGGTGTCCGTCCAC
>OCVV011306645.1_pt1 | contig 15185 bp, 11 predicted proteins | sample 1539721 | NCBI WGS metagenome assembly OCVV01 (sample SAMN02144230, study PRJEB22623) | gut metagenome | biome: sheep rumen | host: Ovis aries | place: New Zealand
CGGTCACAAAGGCACATTCATCCGCCGCGGGGGTATCCGAGGATACTTCTTCCAGATCTGATCCAAAGGCAGAAAGGAGGCTGTCTCTGGCGTCCGCTGCCGCGCGGATAAAGAACCTGCGGACCTCTTTGGAGGAGTCCGCCAGCGGAAGCACTTCATCAGACCAGGCCACATCCACATTGCGTCCCAGATTCACGGCACAGTCGACCACATCCGCCACTACCGCGCTCGCGGTCGGCAGTTTACCGGCGCCGCGGCCGTAGAACATCAGATCGTCCACACAGTTGCCGTGTACGAAGACCGCGTTGAAAACGCCGGTGGCGCTGTAAAGGGGATGGTCTCTGGAGACCAGGAAAGGAGCGGTCCTGACATTGACAGAGCCGTCTTCATTCCTGTGGGCCATGCCCAGCAGCTTGATGCCCATCTGCATATTTCTGGCATAGCCGAAATCCGCTTTGGTGATCCTGCTGATGCCTTCGCAGGGGATGTCCTCATAACGGACGGTCTTTCCGGTCATCAGAGAAGACAGGATGGCAATCTTGCGGCATGCATCGTGTCCTTCCACATCGGCCTCGGGATTGCGCTCGGCATAGCCCTTTTCCTGGGCGATCCTGAGCGTCTCCTCGAACGTCATATTCTCCTTTTCCATACGGGTCATGATATAGTTGGTCGTCCCGTTCAGGATACCTACGATTGAAGTGATATATTCCTGGGAAAGGGCATTGAGCAGAGGGCGGATGACAGGAATGCCGCCGCCTACGCTGGCTTCGAACATGTAGCTGCAGTTATGGGCCGCCGCCGTCCGCAGAAGTTCCGGACCGTGGGCCGCCACCAGCTCTTTATTGGAGGTACAGACACTGATGCCCTTCTCCAGAGCGCTTTTGGAAAAGGCGTACGCAGGATTCTTTCCGCCCATGGTCTCGCAGATGATCCTGATCTCGGGGTCATTGAGAATGATATTATAATCATGAATGACCCTGTCATGGTAGGGACTGTCGGGGAATTCCCGCAGGTCCAGTATGTATTTGACATGAATCCCTTCCGGGAATCTGCCGCGGATCGACGCCTGGTTTTTGTCGATCAGCTCCACAACACCGCTTCCAACTGTGCCGAATCCAAGTACTGCGATCTGTACCATAACTGTTTTTCCTTTCTGAATCAGAAGGCCGTCAGGCTCTTCCGGTTATTCTCACTTTACGTACGCCTGCCGTCCTCTCCAGACTGCTGATGATGCCGGCACCTTCCGACATTTCCGAAATCTGCATGCTGACGGACAGTCCCGCGATCCCGTTCATGGGGATGCTCTGATGAATGGTCAGAATATTGGCGCCTGAACCGGCCAGTACCTGCAGGATTTCTGAAAGAACGCCCTTACGGTCCTGAATCTCACAAAACAGGGAAAGCGCCGTTTCCCCGGACGTATCATGGAACTCCTCGATATCGTCCTTGAACTTATAATAGGAGCTCCGGCTGATTCCCACCATTTCCGCCGCCTCATTGACCGTTCTGGCCCGGCCGGAGGCAAGTACCTTATTCACTTCAACAACTTTCCGGAGGATTTCCGGAACCGCCCGCTTACGGACGATATAATATTCGCTGTGATTCCCCATATTGTCTTTTCTGTGCGGACATTTGTACACTGACGAAAGATATGTTATCACTTGCCTGCTGTCTTTGCAAGTGATTTTTTGCCGCCTTTCCCCGCTCTTCCCCGTTCCGCGATGAGACTGGCCAGCAGCAGGACCAGGGCCGCGGCCGATACGCCGCAGGCCGGCAGCAGACCGGCAGGAAAATAGACAAATTCAATGGAATGGCTGCCTTCCGGCACACAGACTGCCATCAGTCCGTGATCGACCCTTTCGATCTCCGTTTCCCGTCCGTCTACATAAGCGCTGAATCCTCTGTCATAAGGGACTGAGAAAAAGACCAGATTCTCTCTGTCCATATCGATTTCAGCCCGGAAACCGTCTTTTGTAACGGTATAGCTGCTGCAGGCCGTGGCAGCCCTGGCGTCACATTCCGCGAAGAAATCGGTCAGTTCCATTTCCTCAGAAGGAATCCCTGTCTCCTCTGTCATCAGATGACCGTATTTTTCCTTCTGTTCCTCCGTCAGGACCAGGTCCCGGACCAGCTGCCTGTCAGCGACGACGCCCCTCGGGACTGCTTTATAGGTATCCTCTGTCATAAAATAGTCGAAGGTAAAGCCCATCGGGATAAAGTGGGTATTCTCATAAATGTCGTAGCCGTCATCAAGGGTATTGGTATCTTCGACCTTGACATAACCGCTGAGCCCGCCCTTGTCCTCATAAGTCTCAGAGGGCTTGACCAGTGTATTCTCCAGATAGTAGCGCATGGATACCAGGGCCCGGGCCCCGATCCTCTCAATGGGCAGGGTGGATTCTACCGTACGGATCATGCCGATGCCCCGGTAGAAATCAAAGATCGAAGGGCTGACCGTACTTTCAAAGCAGTGGATGGTGGGAATGCCCCAGACCATCTCGTAGTTGGTACTGGTACCGTCCGTCTCGACCCGCATAAATGTGTCCGGATCCGGAATCTCAGGCACTGACCCCAGCATCTGCTTCTTCCATTTGACACCGCCGGTCCAGGCGATCAGGGAACTGCCGTTGTACAGAACTGTCACTGTACAGAGCAGACAGCAGAGCCCTGTGACCAGAATCTGCTTCAGGCCTGTCCTGCTCCCGCTTTTTTGGGACGACCTGCCGAATACGATCCAGAGCAGGCCGGGTACCATCAGCAGGGTACCGATGATCTGGACCCTGAGGAGTTTCGGGTTCTCACTGATCTTAAAGAATTCCAGCTTGCCGCCGCTCCCTTCGACCGGCAGACAGGCTGTGACCAGAAAGAGGGCCACAAAGCCCAGCGAGACCAGGGCGCCTTTCTTCAGGGCCGCCTGATTCCCTTCCTCAAGAGCTTCCGCCGTCATACAGGCCATGATCAGCAGGGGCATGTAGAACCAGCGGGCGTAATAGTTGGAATTCAGCGCGGAGAACAGGGCGTTGAGGACCGGAATAAAGGCCATCAGCGCGCAGATCAGGGTCAGCCGCTTTTTCCAGTCCATGGGATGGGTCAGGAAATAGGCGATGACGCCGGTCAGGGCAAAGCAGGGCAGCAATGCCGCCAGGGAGCCGTTGGCTATATTGGAATTGGTGAATAATGTACCTCTGGCGATCAGATCCGGCACCATGAACAGGGACTTGAGTATGGCAAAGGGGGTCCCCGCGTCCGGATAGATCAGGATATCATATCCCGTCAGCATATTTGACAGGCGGCTGTTTCCGATGACGCCGGTCAGAGACTGGATCAGGAAGAAGGCCGCCAGGGCAATGCCGGCTGTCCCGGCCAGAATGATCCGGAGGATCTCCCGGACCATTTCCCCGGGCCGGAGCCTGCCTGTCCGCCTGACAAGATAATACAGGATCAGGAAGATGACCTCTCCCACAAAGAAATAATAATTGATGATCGACATCAGAGCGGTCATTACCGCAAAGCCTCTCCACTTCCCTTTTTCCATCATGCGGTCCAGGGCCAGCAGGAACAGGGGGAAAAAGGCAGTCACGTCATGGAAATGCTGGAATACGATATTGCAGGCCTGAAAACCCGAGAAGGTATACAGGAGGGCTCCCAGATAAGCGGCACCGGACCGCTTTGTCTGGGTCCGGATCCAGCTGTAGGAAGTGACCATGGCGGTTCCGTATTTCAAGGCCATCAGGAAAGGCAGCATGGCCGGGATCCAGGACTCCGGGAAGGGGATGGTCAGCCAGAAAAAGGGGCTGCCCCATAAATAGAAGGACAGGCTGCCGCCCATGCTGCTGCCCAGGTCAATATAACTGTTCCAGAAAAAGCGTCCTTCCCGCACAGCCCGGTGGGCCATAATATAGAAAGGGACCTGCTGGACATTATAGTCTCCGTAATAAAAGAAGACGCCCTGATGGCGCACTAAAAAAGGAAGGACTGAAAGCAGGTATAAAAGCAGTCCTCCCGCAAAAACCAACCAGTATGGTATTTCCCGCTCCACAGGCGCCCTGTCCACTTCTTCCGTTTCAGGCACTGCCGGTTCTGCCTGTACCGCCGGTTCTGCCTGTGCTTCCGGTTCTGCCGGTTCTGCCGGCTGTGTGAGCGGTTCTTCAATCTGTTCAAGATTCTCCAAGATCAATTCTCCTCTTCGCCGTCTTCTTCCTGCAGGGATTTCATACGGCTGAACACAAGACTGTATCCGTCATCACCGTAATTGAGAGAACGGTTGACACGGCTGATGGTGGCTGTGGAAGCTCCGGTCTTGGCCGCGATCTGCAGGTAGGTCTCATGCCGGCGCAGCATGCAGGCCACTTCAAACCTCTGGGAGATGGAAAGCAGTTCGTTGACCGTGCAGAGATCCTCAAAAAAAGAATAGCATTCCTCCTCTGTTTCGAGTGTAAGGATGGCTTCAAATAAATGACTGACTGCGCTGGTCCTTAATTTCTTATTCATGTATCCTCCCGGGTCTTTTCCCAATGAACAGAGGCAGACAGACAGGCCTGCCCTGTGCTGTACCACAGCGGTTCAACACGTCAAATTTTAACACTTTACTGTCTGATGCGCAACAAAGGGCTCCCGCATCCGGTTCCTGCCGGCGGACCCGGACATAGATCTTACTTTTTCATCCATTCGTTTTAAAATCGTTTACAAAATCGTTTATAAAATCATAATTTTTCTTTACTTTTCACCGGGCTTATGATAAATTTAGCATGTTGTCTTTGGCTTACCGTTATTGCGTTAAGTCAATTTCATCATTACGTTTTTTGAGGCCCGGTTTTGTCAGACCGGACACCAGCTATTTTATTTGGAGGTAGTTTACATGAGCAAGGGAACTGTTAAGTGGTTCAACAACCAGAAGGGTTACGGTTTCATCACAGATGAAAACGGCAACGATGTATTCGTACATTACACCGGACTCAACATGGAAGGCTTTAAGTCACTTGAAGAAGGCCAGGCTGTAGAGTATGACGTAACAGAAGGGCAGAAGGGACCGCAGGCTGTCAATGTCACAAAGCTTTGATTCCAAGCCGGTTAGGTTTAAAAACAGGGATACTTATTCATTTTCGATAGATATGAATTAAAGAACAGGAGCCGCGGACAGCCGCGGCTCTTATTCTTTGTCTCTGTTCCATGACAGGAATTTATTTGTGGAAATATTCTGTGGAAATATTCTGCGGGAATTTTTTGCAGGAATTTTTGTGGAAATTTGGGGGAAGTTTCCGGCCTGCAAATAAATCTGATTCAGCAGACGGAACATGTTATAATAAGGAGGCGGACACAGCTGCCGCGTAAAATTTTCTGGAAGGAAGGGAGGCCCCATATGCGAGACCCTGAACGCACCCGCAGAAGCAACCGGATTCTGATCATACTGATCGCCCTCTGCCTGCTTTACGGGATCTTATACAGAATGTCGTCCGGCAACAACAGTTTTTACCTGTTCGGTTTCAAGGTTTTCGGGCCGGAGCAGACCGTTGAGGAAAGCGCCGATGAAGCCGTGACCGCAGACACAGCACTGCCGGCGGAAGAAACCGGGAATAAGTAAAAAATATAATTGTTTTTAATTACAGGCCGCCACCAGATCATCCAGCCGGAGGCTGCCGCCGAACAGATCCAGAGCGCTGCCGACCGTCAGGTCCAGCCGTCCCCCGGTCAGTTCTGACGCCGTCCGCAGGTCCTCCAGGGCGTGGACGCCGCCCGCGTAAGTAACAGGAAAGCCTGTCCGGGCCTGCCACTCTCCCAGCAGACGGACCAGGTCTTTTTCTATGCCGCCCCGTTTTCCTTCCACATCCGCCGCGTGGATCAGGAACTCGTCACAGAAGGCAGACAGAAAAGACAGGTTCTCTCCGTTGACTGTAAAGTCCGTGAACTTCTGCCACCTGTCCGTTACGACCCGGTAGGAGCCGTCTTCTGTCCGGCGGCAGGACAGGTCCAGTACCAGATGCGCCCTGCCGGCTGCGGCCACCATCTGTTCCAGCCGGTCCATGGCGATCTGTCCGTCCCGGAACACATACGAAGTAACGATCACATGGGATGCACCGGCCCGGATATAATCCGGCGCGTCTTCCGGCGTGATCCCGCCGCCGATCTGCATGCCGCCCGGAAAAGCCGCCAGAGCCTTCAGGGCCTGGGCACGGTCCGCCTGATAAGCCTGCTCCCGGCGGGCGTTCAGCATGATGATATGTCCGCCGGACAGGCCCTTCTCCCTGTAAAGGGCCGCGAACCAGTCCGCGTCCCTTTCCGAGACAAAATTCTCGACCGCCAGATCCGCATCCGCCGGACCGCCTTCCGCTTCTGTCCGGTCCCGCAGGCTGCCGCCCACGATCTGTTTGACCTTGCCGTCATGAATATCAATACAGGGTCTGATCCGCATCCCGTCTGTCTCCTTTGTTTTTTATTATTCTTAAAAAATCCCTGTCCTGACGGACAGGGATTCTGTTTCAGCACCCGATCGTTCCGGAACCTGTATTACAGGCCCAGTACGTCCTTCATATCATACATGCCCGCCGCTTTTCCGGCCAGGAAAACGGCTGCTTCCGCAGCGCCCTTGGCAAATATGGCCCGGCTGTAGGCACGGTGGGAGAAGGTAATGACTTCGTCCTCACCGGCAAAGATCACATCATGGTCACCGACAATGGTACCGCCGCGGACCGCGGAAATACCGATCTCTTTGACGGGACGCTGCTCTCTTCTGGCGGAACGGTCATATACGTAATCAAAAGGCTCTGCCAGGGACTCGTTGCAGGCGTCCGCCAATGCGATGGCGGTGCCGCTGGGCGCGTCCAGTTTCCTCTTATGGTGCTTCTCCACGATCTCGATATCAAATCCGGCCGCTGACAGCTTGCCGGCTGCCTCCTTGAGCAGGCCGATCAGCAGGTTGACGCCCAGGGACATATTGGCGGACTTGAGAACGGCAGTCTTTTCCGCTGTTTCCCGCAGATGGGCTGTCTGCTCTTCGCTCAGGCCTGTGGTGCATACCACAGCGGGCAGGGCATGGGCCGCGCAGTAATCCAGCATGCCGTCGACTGCGGCTGCCGTCGAGAAATCAATCAGGACATCCGCGTCCGCGGGGCATTCCTGCAGGGTCTGATACACCGGGAAAGCACCGCTGGGGGTCCCGAAGGCGTCAACGCCCGCGATGATCTCAATCCTGTCGTCTCTGGATACGATGTCTTCGATCATACGGCCCATTCTGCCGTTGCAGCCGTGTAAGATCGCTTTTACCACTTTATTGGTTGCCATTTTCCGGTTTCCTTTCTTGTTCTTCTCCCTTGGAAATCTGCCGGCAGACTGCACCGGGGCAAGTCTGCCGTCCTGCCATGGTGCTGCGGATCAGAGGATGCCGAAGTCCTGCATGGCCTTTTTCAGGGCTGCCGCATGGGCAGGCTCCATCTCGGTCAGAGGCATGCGCAGCGGGCCTGCCTGGTAACCCATGAATTCCACTGCCTTCTTGACAGGGATCGGGTTGACCTCCGAGAAGAGGTTATTGCAGAGTTCATTGGTATCTCTCTGCAGTTTGGCAGCACCGGCGATATCGCCTTCAAAGAACTTATAGCACATATCATGCATGGCTCTGGGAGCTACGTTGGCGACAACGGAGATCACGCCCAGACCGCCCATGGAAAGCAGGGGCACGACCTGGTCGTCATTACCGGAGTAAAGATCGATATTGCCGTCTGTCAGTGCCATCAGTTTAACGATCTGGCTGATATTGCCGCTGGCTTCCTTGATGCCGACAACGCCGGGGATCTCTTTGACGATCCTGGCAGCGGTCTCAGGCTGGATGTTGCAGCCGGTACGGCTGGGAACATTGTACATGATGACCGGAACATCCGTGCATTCAGCGACTGCCTTGTAATGGGCATAGAGACCGTTCTGGGTGCACTTGTTGTAATAGGGGGTCACGACCAGCAGTCCGTCAGGACGCGCCTCGCCGATCTCGGAGGAGAGCTCAATGGCGGTCTGGGTGCTGTTGGAGCCTGTGCCTGCTACGACAGGGATCCTGCCGTTGACATATTTGATGCACCATTTACAGACCTCGACATGTTCCTTCTCAGACAGGGTCGCGGACTCGCCTGTTGTACCGCAAACAACAATACAGTCGGTCCCGTTGTCGATCTGATAATCGATAAAATCGGCAAAAACGTCGTAATTGACACTTGTATCTTCATGGAAAGGTGTGACGATCGCGACTGCGGATCCTTTGAATACTGACATCTCTCATCCTCCGTTGTCTAAAACACTGTGAATTGTCGCATTATTTTAATAATGTACCACTTATTTAAAATGATGTAAATAAAGGGAAGCTTCCTTACATCCTTTCAGGCGCGGAAAAGCCCAGCACATCGATGCAGGTCAGCAGGACCCGCTCCGTCAGGGACAGCAGGGCAATCCAGCCTTCCTTCTTCTCCGTATCCTCTTCGGTCAGGATCCTGGTCCCGTGATAGAAGCTGTTGAAATCATTGGACATCTGGTAGATATAAGCGCAGACCTTATGGGGGGCCAGCTCTTCATAGGCGTTGTCCATCATGGCGGAGAAACCGGCCAGATCGAACATAAGATTCTTCTCCGCTGAGCTCCTGGCGGTGCCGATGGCCAGGGAGCCGATCTCTTTACCGCCCTCCCTGCTGTATCTGGACAGGATGGATTTGATCCGGACGATGGTGTACAGGATATAGGGACCTGTATCTCCCTCGAAAGAGGTAAAACGCTCGATATCAAAAATATAATCCTTGGAGGCCTGGTTGGACAGATCGCCGTACTTCAGGGCCGCAAGGGCTACCTTCTCCGCGGTCTCCCGGGCTTCCTCCGGAGGTATCTCCTCATTGGTGCTGATCTTGCCAAGCATCTCCCTGTCAATGTCCTCGATCAGGGTCTGCAGCCGCATGACGCCGCCTTCCCGGGTCTTAAAGGGCTTGCCGTCCTTCCCGTTCATGGTGCCGAAGCCGATATGGTGCAGGCGGGTCTCCGGAGGGATCAGGCCGGTCTTTCTGGCACAGCGGAAGACCTGGCTGAAGTGCAGCTCCTGGCGCTTGTCGGTGATGTAGATCATCTGGTCGGGATGATATGTATCTTCCCTGTCCTTGATGGTGGCCAGATCCGTGGTGGTATACAGGGCCGCCCCGTCGGACTTGAGGATGATGCAGGGGGGCATCTCCTTGCTGTCGGATTCCTCGGAGACATCTACGACCAGGGCGCCGTTGCTCTCGTGGGCATAGCCGTCCTCTTTCATCTTCTGCGCCATGCCGGGAATGATATCATTGACCGTAGACTCTCCGTTCCAGAGGTCAAAGGTCACATCCAGTCTGGCGTAGTTGCGCTTCATATCGGCCACGGAGACCGAAATGATCTGGTTCCAGAGGGCCCGCAGCCCCCGGTCGCCTTCCTGCAGGCGGTGGGTCGCTTCCATGGCCCGGGCGTAATAGTCCGGATCCTCTTTGGATTTTTTGCTGGCATAGGGATAGATCTCCTCCAGCTCGGAGACTGTAAAGGGAGCTTCCTCCGGATAGTCTCCGCTGTAATCGGGATCAAAATAAGGAAGATCCGGCTGACGGTCCTGGAGCTCGGTAATGACAAGGCCCATCTGCAGGCCCCAGTCGCCCAGATGGATATCGCCGATGACCTCTTCCCCGTGATAGCGGCAGATCCGTTTGATGGATTCACCGATAACTGCGGAACGCAGGTGTCCTACATGCAGGGGCTTGGCCACGTTGGGGCCGCCGTAATCCAGGATGATCCGGGAAGGGGCCTCCTGGGCGGGCATGCCGAAACGTTCCGCGTCTTTCATCTGCATCAGATAAACGGTCAGGAAAGCTTCCGCGATCTTCAGATTGATGAAACCGGGACGTACGACCTCTACAGAGGAGAACACCTCTGAATCCTGCAGCTTTGCTGCTACATCCTCCGCGATCATGAAAGGCGCCTTATGATATTTTTTAGCGCCTGCCATGGCTCCGTTGCACTGGTACTCACACAGGTCGGGGCGGCTGGAAACAGTGACTCTGCCCAGGGAGGGATCATAGCCTGCCGCTTCGAACGCCTGCTCCATTTCCTGTGAAATGACTTCAATAAACTTCCGCACGTATATTTCCTCCTGCTTTATTCCCTGTCCGGATCCTGCTGCCGCCGCGAGAATTCACAGCCGCAGTAGTTCTGCCGGTACAGTCCGAACATGGATGATAATTCGATCGACCTTTTATAGCCGTCCTTCTTCTTAAAATCAGAGGGCAGGAAGGGTACGCCGTACTCCTCCGCGCACTTCTGACCGATCTCGTTGAGTCTGGCGGCATTTTTGAGGGGGCTGATGGTCAGCGTGGTCGTGAACCAGTCAAAGCCCTCCGCGGCGGCCTGCCGGGCCGTCTCCCGCAGCCGCGTCTCAAAGCAGACAAAGCAGCGGCTGCCGCCTTCCCTGCAGTCTTCCAGGCCCCGGACGGCCTGATACCAGTTGTCCGGGTCATAGGGACTCTCCATGATTTTGATCCTGCGGGCCTTTGCCGTAGAATGCATGCCCGTAAAGGATCCCTCTTCCACCTGACGGTTGTAGGCCTCGATCAGGCGCTTTTCTTCCGCCAGCCGGTATCTGTATTCCTTCTCCGCGGTGATATTGGGATTGTAATAAAAGACCGTCAGGTCAAAATACTCCCGCAGATATTCCATGACATAGCTGGAACAGGGGGCGCAGCAGCTGTGCAGGAGCAGGCGGGGCGCCTGTCCCTCCTCCGGTCCCGCGCCGGCCGCAATCTGTTCCAGGATCTTTTCCGTTTCTTTGCTGTAATTGACTTTATTCATTCCCGAATCCGCTCCTGCGGAACAGTTTAGTATGTTTTGCCCCGGTTCGCAAGGTAAAACGCGCGGCAGATGCAGCGGCACAGGCGTGCCAGCGGATCCGTCGCGCGTCTTTCGCCCGGCAGCCGGCCGGATCTCTCTTTCTTATCCGCGGAAATAATTCACGCCGGATTCGAACAGTTTCATATCCTGGTTGCCGACAATATTCAGGTTGACGCCGCTGCCCCGCCGCTCACAGTGGACCATCTTGCCGAAGATCCGGCCGTCCGGCGAGGTAATGCCTTCAATGGCGGCAAAGGAACCGTTGATGTTCCATTCCTCATCCATGGAAATATTTCCGTCGGGGTCACAGTACTGGGTAGCCACCTGGCCTGCCGCGAAGAGCCTGTCGATCCATTCCTTCGGGGCCACGAAACGGCCTTCGCCGTGGGAAGCGGGGTTGACATAGACCCCTCCCAGGTCCGCGCCTGCCAGCCAGGGGGATTTATTGCTGACGACCTTTGTGTAGGCCATCTTGGAGATGTGCCTGCCGATCGTATTGTAGGTAAGGGTAGGCGACTGGGCGTCCTGGCCGGTAAATGCGCCGTTCGGGACCAGTCCCAGCTTGATCAGGGCCTGGAAGCCGTTGCAGATGCCCAGGATCAGGCCGTCCCGCTGCTGCAGCAGATCCATGACAGCGTCCTCGATGGCGCTGTTGCGGAAAGCTGTCGCGAAGAACTTGGCGCTGCCGTCGGGTTCATCGCCGGCTGAGAAGCCGCCGGGGAACATGATGATCTGGGCCTGACTGATCTCTCTGGCGAAAGCGGCGACAGAGTCGCGGATGCCTTCCGCCGAAAGGTTGGTAAAGACCCTGGTCACGGTCCTGGCGCCGGCCGCCTCAAAGGCCCTGGCGGAATCATACTCACAGTTGGTACCGGGGAAGACCGGTATGAATACAGTGGGCTGCGCGATCGGATGGGCACAGACCGCGATATTCTTCTCCTGATACAGAGGGGTCTCCACAGGGGTCTTATCCTTTACGGCGATGGAAGGGAATACCTTCTCCAGGGGCTTTTTCCATGCCCGGACCGCGTCGTCAACGGAAAGGACCGCGTCCCCGTAGGTGAATACGGGCTCCTCTGTGATCTCACCGATGATCCTGTATTCGACATCCAGGGCATCCAGTCCGTCCGCAGCCTCCGGATTCATTTCCACGATGAGGTTGCCGATGCCGTTGCTGAACAGGCGGCGGACCTTTCTGTCCGTGCTGAAAGCCACGCCCAGCCGGTTGCCGAAAGCCATCCTGGCGACAGCAGGCGCGATGCCGTAGGCGTCGACCGCGTAAGCTGCCGTAATCTTTCCATCCCGCATCATGCCGGTGACCAGGCCGTAGAGCCGTTTGACTTCCTCGTAGACAGGCATGTCATACTCGTCTTTTTCGATCTTGAAGTATACCAGGACATCGCCTGCCTTTTTCAGTTCGGGCGTCACGACATCATGGACGTCGGCCACATCGACCGCGAAGGATACCAGGGTCGGAGGCACATCGATATCATTGAAGGTACCGGACATACTGTCCTTGCCGCCGATGCTGGCGATCCCGTAGCCGATCTGGGCGTCATAGGCGCCCAGCAGGGCCGAGAAAGGCTGGCTCCAGCGGGCCGGCTCCTGGGACATCCTGCCGAAATATTCCTGATAGGTAAAGTGGAGCTTGCGATAGTCACCGCCGGCAGCCACGATCTTGGCGATGGAATCGGTGACCGCGTAGACAGCGCCGTGATAAGGGCTCCAGGAAGACAGATAGGGATCAAAGCCGAAGCTCATCATGGTGACGGCGTCGGTCTTGCCGCCCAGGACCGGAAGTTTGGCGGTCATGGTCTGGGTCTCTGTCAGCTGATATTTACCGCCATAGGGCATGGTCACGGTAGCGGCGCCGATACTGGCGTCAAAACGCTCGACCAGTCCTTTCTGGGAACAGGTATTGAGATCCTGCAGGCCGGCCAGAAGGGCTCCGGCGAACAGGTGCTCCTGGCTGCCGCCTTCCGGATCCTGATCCAGGACCTCAGAGACGCCTCTGGAAGCGAGCTTCTTAAAATAGTTGTCCTTTTCATCGGGCATCAGGACAGTCACATCTGTTTCCTGATGGGCGCCGTTGGTATTGAGGAAGGCTCTGGAAATATCCACAATGGGGGTGCCTCTCCAGTTCATGACCAGCCTGGGCTCTTCGGTCACCACTGCCACAACGACCGCCTCCAGGTTCTCTTCGGCCGCGTAGCCCATGAATTCATCCAGGTCTTTGGGGGCCACAACGACCGCCATTCTCTCCTGGGATTCGGCGATGGCCAGTTCTGTGCCGTCCAGACCTTCATACTTCTTGGGTACCAGATCCAGATCAATGTCCAGGCCGTCCGCCAGTTCGCCGATGGCGACAGAAACGCCGCCCGCGCCGAAGTCATTGCATTTTTTGATCAGTCTGCTGACCTCCGCCCTGCGGAAGAGCCTCTGCAGCTTTCGTTCCGTAGGGGCGTTGCCCTTCTGGACCTCGGCCCCGCAGGTAGTCAGGGACTGCTCTGTATGGGCCTTGGAGGAGCCGGTGGCCCCGCCCATACCGTCACGGCCGGTACGGCCGCCCAGCAGGATAATGATATCGCCGGGTTCAGGGTTCTCACGGACCACATTCTTTCTGGCCGCCGCGCCCATGACGGCGCCGATCTCCATCCGCTTGGCCACATAGCCGGGATGATAGATCTCCTTGACCTCGCCGGTAGCCAGGCCGATCTGGTTGCCGTAGGAGGAATAGCCCTGGGCCGCGTCGTTGACCAGCTTTTTCTGCGGGAGTTTTCCCTTCAGGGTATCCGCCACCGGAATGGTGGGGTCGGCCGCGCCGGTCACGCGCATGGCCTGGTATACATAGCCTCTGCCGGAAAGGGGATCCCGGATGGCGCCGCCCAGGCATGTGGCCGCGCCGCCGAAAGGCTCGATCTCGGTGGGATGGTTGTGGGTCTCGTTTTTGAAAAATACGAGCCACTCTTCTGTGATGGGACCATTGCCATAGTCCACTTCTATGGGGACGACGACGGAGCAGGCGTTGTTCTCATCCGACTCTTCCTGATCGGTCAGCTTGCCGTCCGCCTTGAGCTTCTTCATGCCCATCAGCGCCAGATCCATCAGGCAGATGAACTTGTCGTCGCGGCCCTTATAGAGCTCCTCTCTGGTGTCGAGATAGCTCAGGTAGGTGGGCTCGATAATGTCCCTATAGAAGCCGTCCTCGAACTCAATGTCGCGAAGCTCCGTCGAGAAGGTCGTGTGGCGGCAGTGATCGGACCAATAGGTGTCAAGAACACGGATTTCTGTGATCGTGGGATCTCTGTGCTCTGTATTTGCAAAATACTCCTGGATGAACAAAAAGTCGTTATAGGTCATCGCAAGACCCAGGGACTTGTAAAGACGGGTGAGCTCGTCCTCGTACATGGTCGTCATGCCGGTGAGGACCTGCACGTCATCCGCCTGCGGATACTCGGTCTGCAGCGTAGCAGGCTTCTCCATACCGGTCTCTCTCGAATCGACCGGGTTGATGCAGTACTTCTTGATCCTGTCGATCTCATCTTCGGTGAAAGTACCTGTCAGGATATAGGTCTCCGCCGTCTTGATCACAGGATTCTCGTTCTCGTTGAGAAACTGCACGCACTGCACAGCGCTGTCCGCTCTCTGATCGAACTGTCCGGGAAGGGCTTCCACACTGAAAACGAAGCCGTCCTTCGGCACATCAATGGTCTCTCTGTAGAGAATGTCTACGGGCGGCTCTGAAAAAACAGTCTTGCAGGTCGTTTCAAAGACCTCATCGGAAACGTTCTCCACATCGTATCGGATCAGTTTCCGAACGCCGGTAAGTCCTTTCACTGCCAAAAAACCGAGGATGTCTTCCTTAAGCTGCCTTGCGGCTACAGCGTAGGGCTCCTTCTTCTCAACATAGATCCGTCTGACTTTACTCATAGATCGCGTTCTCTCCTCCTATGGGTTAGAAATATCAATATTGTCTCAAGGCATTATATCATAGGATCTTGAAATGTACATACTGGTGATATCCAATGATTTCTAAACTATTCTTAAAGTTTTAGTTGAACATCACAAATCATTGTGTTATACTTCCAAATGTTGACGGGTAATAAGCCCGCAGAACTTCATAGGGGAATCATACAATGGCAGTATCACGGTCTCCAAAACCGTTCATGGGGGTTCGAATCCCTCTTCCCCTGCTTTAATAAAAAAGATCAGATCCATTTCGGATCTGATCTTTTTTTAATATTTGGTTTTCTGATTTAGAGCCCGGCAATTCTGGTCAGAACTTCCTCGTTCACCGCAAAAGGCGGGAGCTTCATCTTGGC